>Ga0316209_1000686_pt1 | contig 50352 bp, 51 predicted proteins | sample 6monopyrite_MG_FD_204945 | JGI IMG/M metagenome (GOLD analysis project Ga0316209, IMG submission 204945) | Microbial mat bacterial communities from mineral coupon in-situ incubated in ocean water Damariscotta River, Maine, United States -... | ecosystem: Environmental > Aquatic > Marine >... | reverse complement strand
CAAAAACAGCACCATTTGTTAGTACTCGTGTTCGCCCGCCGCCACCTTGCTCTCGGTCCCATGCATCTTCGACAAATGTTTCTTTACCGTCTTCTTCACTTAGTGCATCACAAATTGTATCTTGTAATCCAAGTAAGTATTTTTTAACAACATCTATGCTGATATCTGAATGGGCTTCTGACATAATTTTTATTTACACTCTTATTTCGGCTTTCGTGATGACATCATAGATCGGCGTTGGTTGTAATAAATCACCCACGTTAGCATTGATAACTTTTCCCAATTTCCCTGGGAAGCAACTAAGCACTTGTTGGGACGTTTTAGCAGGAATACCACCTTCAACATTTGCACTTGTTGACACAATCGCTCCTTCAAACGAATTACACAATGCAACAACCACTGGGTGTGCACTTACTCGTACAGCGATTGTTTTATGTTTACCGGTTAATAAAGTAGTAAAAGAAAAATTGGGCTTAATAGGCCAAAGCCATGTAACGGCTCCAGGCCAAAAAGATTTTGCATGTTGTGCGTTAACTGTATCGATACTATCGATATAAGGTATAAGCTGCTCAAAACTTGAGGCAATTAGAATTAATCCTTTCTCAGGATTACGCTGCTTTAACTTAATTAAGTCTTCGACTGCTTTAGTATTTTGTGGATCGCATCCCAAACCAAACACAGACTCAGTTGGATAAGCAATAAGCTTACCCTCTTTTAACGCAGCCACAGCGTCTTGAATGTCTTTCTCTAATTCCAAAGCCATGCTATTAACAACTACGCTTCTTCTTTTGCCGCTTCAGCATCATAGGTAGGACGAATATCGATTAAATCAGATTCATCAACCGCTTCAACATATTTGCATTCTTTTTGCGGACAGGTTTTTTCATGCCCTCTTCGTTTGGTGACTTTAAGAGTAAGCATAGGCCAAGCACAATCAGGACATGCTTGCTTAAGCGGTTCATTCCAAACTGCATATTTACACTTAGGGTAATCTTCACAAGAATAAAAGATTTTGCCATTACGTGATTTACGCATCAACATATTATAGTTGTGACACTCAGGGCACTTGACACCCATATCTTTTGGTTTTTCTAATGGCTCTATATGTTTACACTCAGGGTAATTACTACAGCCAATAAATTTACCATATCGACCTGAGCGTATAATTAAATCCGACTTACATTCAGGACACTTTCTATCCTCAATAATTTCTGGCTCTGCATCAGCATCTTCGTTAACATTACGCGTGTAATCACATTCGGGATAATTATTGCAGCCAATAAACCGACCACGTCGTCCTAAACGTATCGCCATCTCACCTTCACATTTCGGACATTTTTCTTCTATTGCTTCATGAGTAACATCTTTTCTATCTACATTTTTATCTTTATCTACAACGAGCTCTTTAAATGGTTTCCAGAATTTTTTCATTATCGGAACCCATTTTTTCTCACCCCTAGAAATAGCATCGAGTTCATCTTCTAGTTTTGCGGTGAAATCATAATCAACATACTGAGTAAAATGTTCCGTTAAAAATTTATTTACGATTCGACCAACATCGGTGGGAATAAATCGTCTTTTATCCATCGTGACATATTCACGATTTTGTAGTGTTGAAATAATAGAGGCATACGTTGATGGACGACCAATACCATGCTCTTCTAACGACTTAACGAGTGAAGCTTCAGCGTAGCGTGGTGGTGGCTCAGTAAAATGTTGCTCGGGTAATAATTTAACCAGCTTCACAATATCGCCTTCTTTTAAAAGCGGTAGTAAGCGGTCTTTGTCATCAGCAGCTTTTGCATCATCGACACTTTCTTGATAAACCGACATAAAGCCAGGATTAACCAATTGCGATCCATTTGCACGAAATACTGCACCGGCTTTTTTAGCATCTTTTTCAGAACCCGTATGTAAATCCATTGCAACGGTATCTAAGGTTGCATGTATCATTTGACAAGCAACGGTTCTTTTCCAAATTAAATCGTATAAACGAAATTGATCTTTTGTTAAATGTTTTTTTATAGCTGCTGGTTCATAAAAAACAGACGTTGGACGTACCGCTTCATGCGCTTCTTGAGCATTCTTCGCTTTTGTTTTATAGGTACGAGGTTCATCAGGTAAATTATCTTTACCATACTTTTCTAATATAAATTTACGAATATCGTCTAAGGCTTCATTAGACAGATTTACAGAATCGGTACGCATATACGTAATTAAACCAACGGTTTCACCACCGAGGTCGATACCTTCATAAAGTTGTTGCGCAATACTCATTGTTTTCTTGGCAGTAAAACCAAGTTTACGAGAACCTTCTTGTTGCAATGTCGACGTAATAAAAGGTGCTGTAGGATTACGTTTACGCTTCTTCTTATCAACTTTAGCGACTAGCAACTTTCCTGCTGCAGCTTTATTAATAATATCTTGTGCGTTGTTAGCTTTCTCTTCAGAGTTAATACTAAATTGCGATATTTTTTCACCGTCGAGAAAAGTAAGTTTGCCATTAAATTCTTGCTTATCACTTTCAACTAATGTATCTAAAGACCAATACTCTTTTGGTTCAAATTTTTCTATCGCAAGTTCACGTTCGACAATTAAACGTAAGGCTGGGCTTTGAACTCGTCCGGCAGATAATCCACGACGAATTTTTTTCCATAATAAAGGCGAGAGATTAAAACCAACCAAGTAATCTAATGCGCGACGTGCAAGTTGCGCATCAATCATGTCATAAGATAATTCACGAGGATTCGAAACGGCCTCATTTACTGCATTTTTAGTTACTTCATTAAAAGCAACTCGGCCAACAGTTTTATTTTTTAATAAACCTTGGTCTTTTAATAATTCATGTAAATGCCATGAAATAGCCTCACCCTCGCGATCCGGATCCGTTGCGAGATAGAGATGGTCTGCTTTTTTTAAGGCTTTTTTTATTGCATCAACATGTTTCTGATTTTTTTCTAAAATTTGATACTTCATAGCAAAATCATTAGCAGGATCCACCGCACCTTCTTTCGGCAATAAGTCACGCACATGGCCATACGAAGCTAACACTTCAAAACCTTTGCCAAGGTATTTCTTAATTGTTTTTGCTTTTGCGGGAGATTCTACAATGACTAAGCTTTTTGCCATTTGTTTTTTAACTCACTGTTGATAAACACATCCATGTTGAGATAGAGGTTTAATCTTATTTTTATATATTAATAATTAATGCAATTGACCCATCGCTTCATCAAACACAAGTTCTTCCATCCAACTAATGGATCCATCAAAGCCAGGTTGATTAAATAGTACCATTAGCACAACCCATTTTAATTGCTCAATATCGGTTTCATCCGTATCTAATGCCATAATACGATCGACAACCATCTCACGCGTCATAGAATCTAGGACACCTGTTTGTTCAAGGAACATTAAGAAGCCACGACTATCTGTATCTAACTTGTCACACTCTTCTTGAGTATATACACGTGTTGAGGTATCAGGTCTGTGCTCTGGATTAAAAGAAGGAAATTGACCTTCTTCTTGATAATTTGTTAAGCCTTCAAGCCAATCAAATGCCTGGGCAATTTGGCCGAGATGAAAACCAGCTTCTTGAAGTTCGTTACGTAGAGAGTCTTCATCAACGTCGAATCCAACCTCATCATTCATATAGTTTTCAAACAAATACATTAGAACATCGAATATATTTTGTTTCATGTGTGCCCCTTTAATTCAGTACACGTTTACTCAGATACGTTGTGTTCTGATAGTTTGCAATAATGCCCGCCATGCGTTGACACAATATAGCCTTGCAATTCCAGTACTAGTAGCATGGAGCAAACCGCGTCTGCCGTCAATCCACTTCGTTCCACTATGGAATCTACACCCGTAGGTTCAAATCCCACATGATGCAGTACACACTGATATTCTTCATCCAATGCTTCCTTAGATCCATCAGCAGTTTCACTACTAACTGTTGTATTAATCTGGGGGCGAAGTGGCACTATTTCAACCAATTCCTCGATGATATGCTCAGCTGTTTCAACCAGCTTTGCACCGTCTCGAATCAAGGCATGACAGCCTCGCGATAACGGATTATGGATAGAGCCAGGCAGAGCAAATACCTCCCTACCTTGCTCAAGTGCCTGTTTAGCCGTGATTAATGAGCCACTACGTAAAGCCGCCTCGACCACTACAACCCCTCGACTCATTCCACTTATAATTCGGTTTCTCCGTGGAAAGTTACCAGGGACAGGTGATGAGCCTAAAGGGAATTCACTCACTATTGCGCCATTTTGAACAATTTGATGTGCTAAATCTCGATTTCTAGCAGGATAAACCCGATCTAGACCTGTCCCAACAACCGCGATTGTGTGCCCATTTTCTTGCATTAGAGCACCTCGGTGGCACGCGGCATCAATTCCAAGGGCTAATCCACTGGTAATTGTCCAGCCAACCCCGGCTAAATTCTTGGCAAAATCTTCTGCTGTTTGCTCTCCCATGGGGGTCGGCGTACGGCTTCCTACAATTGCCAACTGCTCGCTGGCTAAAATATCGGTATCGCCAAGAACAAATAACAAAGGCGGTGGATCGGCTATTTCTTTTAGCAATGGTGGATAATTGTTATCCAAAATGTTGATCACACTCGCGTGATTTTCCTCTAACCACTGGCAGTCTTTTTCAATCTGCTCCCAGTCAGGAGAAACAAGGTAATCTATGGCTTCTTCCCTTAGCGAGCACTCACTTAAATGCGAGCGATTTAACTCAAGAATTTTACGGGGATGCTCAAAGAGTGTTAATAACTTTAAAAAGGTTACCGCGCCGATTCCTGGCGCTCGGTGCACAGCTAGCCAACTGGCTAACTCTGTTCGAAGATGTTCTGCCATGATATTCCTCTTGGTACATCCTTATACCAGTTAAAATACTTAACCTATTCGAATTTTATTTCGGATTTTTAACAATGTTTAATGTATTCAAAGGCCGAGTTGCTTCAATAACTAAAGCATAACTTGTTTTATCAAATATGCGGAAAACCATTAAAGTACCCGCTTTTTCATTAGGTAATTTAACCTTATCACCAGTTTTTTTGTCTCGCACCAAAATGCCGCCTTGATAAATGTCCAGTACGTCACCCTGCTCCATGCCTTCGCGTTTGCCTAAGGAAAGAACCACAACATTATTTTGACCTATCTCCGTTACACCATTCACTACTGCAATAATATAACCTTCTACCTGTTTTTTTGGTGCCTTCGGTAAAAAGTAAAGTGCTTCACGGTCATTTTGTAATGGTAGTAAATAGTCACCATCTAATATCTCTTGGTAAGCACGTGTAACGGTCATTGTTGATGGTGTACCCACCTTCACTAAATGGCTTTCACCTAAGTTAAGCGCTTCATAACCAAGAACTTCACCGGTGTCTGGATGTTTATAGACTAAACCAGGCCGAACAACTTGATAGCTAGTTACCTTTGGCTCAACCAAGCGTCGAACATAAATTCTATGCCCTGGCCCAGCAACTAAATGCTGCTCATATGTTGTTACAATATAAGGTGCGGCTTCAAGTTCCTTTTCACCAATAACACGATGCGCATAAAGGAAAGCATCAATAGCAGAACGAGGAATCGTTGTAATTGCTTTTTCAAGATTGGTGCTATGTATTCGAGGAGACAATTTCACCGTATCAATACCTTTAGGCGGAGGTAAAACACCACCTGCACCCTCAAGCGTTAAAAAAGGTTTACCTTCTACATAGTGTAAAACCACCACGTCACCAGGATAAATTAAATGCGGGTTACGAATTTTAGGGTTGATATTCCAAACTTCAGGCCATAACCAGGGGCTTTTCAAAAAGGTAGCGGCTATATCCCATAAGGTATCGCCTTTCTTTACAACGTATCGATCAGGGTAATCACGGTTAATCGCAACGGCATCCGATGCAACTTCCTCCGCTTCCATTGGCGTTGTCGTTGCTTCTTCTTCAACGGGTGCTGCTTGCTCAACAGGTTGAGCGGCTGAACTTGAATTTGGATTTGATTCGACATGTTTTGGTGGCGAACTACAAGCGGATAGCCCCCAAATTCCAGTAAATAACAATATTCCTGAAAGAGATGCTCGGCATGCTTTGTTCGATATCATATAATTAACCTTAATATGGGACTGTTGACACTTTAAACTAACAAGGTACGTTCATTCTGGTTCTAGGCAAAATCACTTTAAAATTAGCTATTTGGGCTGTTTTAAAACACACATTATCTGTGTTATGAACCTCAAATATAATGATATTTTAGCCTATTTAATACCAGTTATCCTTGTAGTATCATAATGTTAGCAGATCTTTCTATAAATGTACTATAAATTTGGCAGTTAGTGTATGGCATTACTCAATATTTTAAATTTTCCCGATCCGCGGCTTCGCACAAAGGCTAGCCAAGTTACTGAATTTAATGATAAAATCATTACGCTCACTAATGACATGCTAGAGACCATGTATGCCGCTCCCGGTATCGGTTTAGCGGCCACTCAAATTAATGTCCATCAGCGTATTATTACCATAGACATTTCAGAAGAAAAAAACCAACCATTGGTCGTCATTAATCCTGAAATTATTGAAAAAGACGGTGAACAAAGTATTGATGAAGGCTGTTTATCCGTACCCGGTATTTACGAACCCGTAAAGCGCTTTAATAGTATTCGCCTAAAGGCTCAAGACCAGCACGGTGAATTTTACGAGCTTGATGCTGAAGAATTATTATCAGTTTGTATCCAACATGAAATAGATCATCTAGAAGGAAAACTGTTTGTCGATTACTTATCTGAGATGAAACGAAACCGTATTCGCAAGAAAATACTCAAAGCACAAAAAAGCGAATAGCTATTCTCAATGCCACAACCAAAACCTCTTCGTATAATCTTTGCAGGCACGCCTGACTTTGCAGCCACTGCCCTCAAAGCATTAATAAAAGCTGCTGCTGAAAATAATATAGAGGTTATCGCGGTTTATACACAACCCGATCGACCTGCAGGACGCGGCCGCCAACTAAAAGCCAGCCCGGTAAAAGAAGTCGCACTCGAACACGCTATCAATGTATTTCAGCCTGATAATTTTAAACAGCCTGAAGATCTTGAAGAATTAAAACAGCTTAATGCAGATTTAATGATCGTCGCCGCTTATGGCATTATCTTACCTTTAAGTGTTTTAACCACACCACACTTAGGCTGCATAAATATTCATGCCTCATTATTACCTCGTTGGCGTGGTGCCGCACCGATTCAACGCGCTATTGCCGCAGGTGATGCACAAACGGGTATTACCATTATGCAAATGGATGAAGGTTTAGATACCGGCGATATGTTGCTAACCAAAACCTGTGAGATAAGCCAACACGATACCGGTAGTAGTTTGCACGATAAACTTGCAGCACTCGGCGCCAAATCACTATTGGAGGCATTAGAGAAACTACAATGCCATACATTAAAAGCCGTACCACAAGATAATACGCTTGCCTGTTATGCACACAAGCTCAATAAGCAAGAAGCGTTTATTAATTGGCAACGCAGTGCGATAGAAATTGAACGCCAAGTTCGCGCCTTTAATAGCTGGCCCGTAGCACAAACACATTTTGATAATAAAATTATACGCATCTGGCAAGCCTCAAGCCAAACAACAAACAGTGATAAACCCGTAGGAGAGATAATCGCTATAAATAAAGAGGCTATAGTGGTTTCATGTGCTAAAGGTAGTCTTAGCATTACTGACCTGCAACTCGCGGGCGCAAAAAGAATGTCCGTTCAAGCGTTACTTAATGGTCGACCTGACTTCTTTAAAACTGGGCAATCTTTCAATTAATACACCCCACCTTATGCAACAACAAAAAACTAAAACTCTCTCTGCAATTGCTGCAACAGCCTCTATTATTAATTGTATAGTGACAGAAAAAAAATCTTTACCCGATTGTTTAGCAGAGCATCAACACACTATAAATTCTGATGACACGGCAAAGATTCAAGCCTACTGCTACAACATTTTACGTCGCTATGAATTTTATCAATTTATTGTAAATGCTTTACTGGATAAAAAACTTAAAAATAAAGATCAAGATATTTACCATCTTATTATGAGTGGCATTATGCTGCTTAACGAAGGTAACCTGCCCTCGCATGCTGCTATTAATGAAACGGTGAATGTTACTAAAAAATCTAAAAAGAGTTGGTCTAAAAATTTAGTCAATGCTTTACTACGACGATACCAACGCGAACAACAACAGTTACACACAGCTGCAAACAAAAATCCAACGAGTTTATATTGTTGTCCCGATTGGTTACTTAAAAGAATACAAAGCGTCTACGCCGAAACACAGAACGATAAACCTCAGTGGAAATCCATACTCGAAGCTAACTTATCACACCCCCCGATGACCTTACGTGTTAATCAATTACAACAATCTAGAGATAGCTATTTAAACTTACTTGAAAATGACAATATCTCGGCGGTACCCTGTGATTTAACGCAGCATGGTATATTGTTAAAGCAGGCTATTGCTGTTGAAAAATTACCCATATTCGATAAAGGTGCGGTGAGTGTGCAAGATAGTGCGGCACAATTATGCGCGGAGCTTCTCGAACCTCAAGAAGGTGAAACTATACTTGACGCCTGTGCGGCTCCCGGCGGTAAAACACTCCACATACTAGAATCCTGCCCCACTATCGGCAGGATTACTGCTATTGATATTTCGGCCAAACGACTTGAAAGAGTCCAACAAAATATTCAGCGACTCACACCTAATCTTGAGTCAAAAATTCAGCTTATCACCGCTGATGCCGGAGATATTGAGCAGTGGTGGGACCAAAAGCAATTTGATCGCATTCTGCTGGATGCACCCTGCAGCGCCATTGGTGTTATCCGTCGTCATCCAGATATCAAACGTGTTCGCCAAGCAACAGAAGTTGACGCCCTGATCCAAACCCAACAAAAACTACTTGAAAATTTGTGGCCAACTCTTAAATCAGGCGGCATATTGTTATATGCGACTTGTTCAATTTTGCCAGAAGAAAACGTACAGCAAATAAAACGCTTTTTAAGCACACATAACGATGCACAGAGTATCGATTTTGACGTATCATGGGGCATAAAAACTGAGTATGGTCGACAATTATTACCATCTCTAACAACAGAACAAACTATCGATAACCCAATAATTAAGAAGAGAAATAGTGATGGCTTTTACTATTGCTTACTCAAAAAAAATTAAACCTCGATCTTTCAGATTTTTAAAATCTAAATTTCTATCTATTGCACCGTTCTTTTTTTTATTCGCTGTTTTTTTTATAAACTTAGTTCACTCAACCAACCTCCTCGCTGACGAAAATACTTCTGGTTTTAGTATCCAGAGTTTAGAAACGCTCATGCAAGATCGTGTCTATTTACTCAATGCGAATTTCGATTACCAATTCTCTAAAGAAGCTATCGAAGCACTGGAGCATGGCGTTCCACTACTTATTTTGGTTGATATTGAAATACTTACGCCACGGTGGTACTGGACGGACAAAACGATTGCTGAATTAGAACAAGGTTATCTACTCATCTACCACGCATTATCTGAAAGTTATGTTATTAATAATTTAAATAGCGGAACACAAAATAATTTTATTAGTTTAAGGCAAGCACTCAATTTCTTAAGTAAAATTAAAGGTCTCCCTATATTAGATGCAAAATTATTAAACTTAGAAAAAGATTATTACTTACGCGTGCGAACACATCTTGATATTGAATCTTTACCTGCTCCAATGCAGCCTCTAGCCTATATTTCCAGTGACTGGCAACTATCCAGTGGTTGGTATGAATGGCCGTTACAAAAATAGAAGCCATAATGAAAAAATTTGTAAGCCATTTTTTCAATAAATTATTGAGCGGAAGTTTTCCGATTATTTCTCTCATTGTGCTGCTTATTGCTTCATTATATTTAATGAGTGGTGCAACACACAACTCGGCACAGTTTAGTCAACAGTTCTCTATTCTATTAGCCATCAATGCACTGGCTGCCCTTTTACTTATTGGGCTTATCTCTAAAAACTTAATAACACTCGTTCGCCAATACAAAACTCGACAAGTTGGCTCACGACTAACGGCCAAACTGGTTATTATGTTTGTCATTTTATCCGTTACGCCTGTAAGTGTCGTTTATTACTTCTCTTTAGATTTTTTACAACGTGGTATTGATAGTTGGTTCGACGTACGTGTTGAGGAAGCATTGAGCGATTCATTAGAGCTAAGCAAAACCTCACTTAATTTAAGAATTAAAGCATTGGTAAAAGATGTGCAATTACAATCTAAAGAAGTCATTGGTGTAAATGATAACTTAGCCGCTCTTAAACTTAACCAATTACGTCTTGAAAGTGATGCAGCTGAACTAACATTATTTAGCTACAATGGGCATATTATCGCCTCAAGTACCGCTAACATTAAACAGCTAATACCATTAAAGCTGGAAGAAAAAACAGTAGTAAGAGCACGAAAAAATCAACCTGATTTTGGTCTAATACCTTTCAGTGAAAATGTTGATAACAAAGAAAATAATATTCGTATCAGAATTGCTGTTCCTGTTGCTAGCCCCGATCCTGTTGCTGAAGGCAGAGTATTACAAGCGATTTATCCTGTTACGCCTAGAATGAATACATTAGCTAATGCGGTCCAAAAAGCATTTAGTGAATATAACGAATTATCCTATTTACGTAAGCCACTAAAATATAGCTTTATCCTTACTTTATCACTCATCTTAATGCTAAGTATTTTATCTGCCATATGGGCGGCTTTCTTTTATGCGCGCCACTTAGTTGCACCGGTCACTAATTTGGTTAAAGGAACACTTGCCGTTGCCAAAGGTGAATACAATACGCGTATTCCGCTACCAGGCAATGATGACTTAGGTAATCTTGTACGCTCCTTTAACGACATGATGCATCAGTTAGCAATGGCTCGTGAGTCGGCTGAACTAAGTCAACAACAACTTGAATCGTCCCACTCCTATCTACAGGGTGTATTGGCAAACTTAACCTCTGGCGTTCTAACCTTCGATATTCACCATAACTTAATCACCTGTAATATTACGGCAAGTCAAATATTTGGCTTTGACCTAACCAATTATATTGACCATGAGCTTGAAAATATTGTTGATGATTATACTTTTCTATACTTATTTCTAGATGCCATAAAACCTCATTTAGATAGCAGAGATAAACAATGGAATGAAGAGGTGACTTTGTTTGCAACTGAAGGTCGGCAAGTCATTATGTGCCGAGGTACAACATTACCAGATGGTGGTTTTGTTATTGTATTCGATGACATTACTCAATCACTACAATCACAACGCAATGCAGCATGGGGTGAAGTTGCACGACGGCTTGCCCATGAAATAAAAAATCCACTCACACCAATCCAGCTATCTGCCGAGCGTTTACGACATAAGTATTTAAAAGCAATGTCTGCAGAGGATGCTGATGTATTGGATCGCTCCACCAATACTATCGTTCAACAAGTTGAAACACTAAAACAAATGGTTAATGCATTTTCTGACTATGCTCGTATGCCTGCAGTTGATTTAAAAACCATCGATTTAAACCAACTAATTCACGATGTACTTGACCTTTACCAAAATACCGACAAGACAACCAAAATTACTACACACCTTGATGGAAGTATGCCGTTAATAGAGGCGGATATATCACGCATGCGTCAACTACTTATAAATTTAGTTAAAAATGCACTTGAAGCAATGGAAGAACAAAACGATGGTAAACTCACCGTAACAACTGAGTGCGCAAAAAAAGCAGCTTGCCACTATGTGGAAATTAAAATCCATGATAATGGCCCAGGTATACCACAAGAGATGTTTAGCACATTGTTTGAGCCCTATATAACAAGCAAACCCAAAGGTAGTGGCCTTGGGCTTGCAATCGTTAAAAAAATTGTTGAAGAACACGGTGGCGTTTTATGGGCTGAGAATAACCAACCTTTATCCGACATATCTACCACAGAACACAAAGATAAAGGCGCAACAATTTTTATTCGATTACCTGTTGTTAGCGCAACAAATAAAAAAACGGATGAATCATCATCTACACAACATGATTTATTGAATAAAGGAAATAACGATGCCGCAGCATGATACTGTCGCAATAGAGTCAAATTCTAACAAACCCTTTAAGGCTGTTCCTTATATTCTTGTTGTTGATGATGAACCCGATATTCGAAATCTTGTTAAAGAAATTCTCGAAGACGAAGGTTATGAAGTTGCTGTTGCAGAAAATGGATCCGAGGCACGTGACTCACAACGGACTCGTCGAGCGGATTTAGTTTTACTTGATATATGGATGCCTGATGTTGACGGCATTACCTTATTAAAAGAGTGGTCTAAAGAAGAAGGCGGCTTATCTATTCCCGTTATAATGATGTCTGGGCATGGCACAATTGAAACAGCCGTCGAAGCAACTCGTCTAGGTGCATATGACTTTATCGAAAAACCGTTAACTCTCGCAAAATTACTGCTTACAATTGAGCACGCTTTAGAAGCCGACAAACTTTTACGTGAGAACAAAGGTTTAAAAAAATACGAACAACGCAATATTCAACTGCTTGGCAAAAGTGCCACAATGAATGCGTTTCGCGAAAATGTTCAACGCATTGCTGAACACGATACATGGATACTGCTCAGTGGCGAACAGGGTACTGAGCTCGACAAAACAGCACAATATCTACACCAACAGAGTAATCGTAATGATCGTCCTTTTATTGATGTTAATGTAGCAACACTCTCGGCTGAAAATGCAGCAAAAGAATTATTCGGTAGTGAGATTGATAGTAAAATTACCTATGGATTACTTGAGCAAGCAAATGGCGGCACCCTGTACATACATGATATGAGCGATATGGATTTAAAATCTCAGGCGAAGTTTTTTTCTGCACTCGAAAAAAAATCCTTTGCCCGTATCGGCAGCACAGAAGCCGTTAATATTCATGTTCGTATTATCGCAGCCACTCATCGTAATCTTCAAAAATTAGTTGAAGATGGTCACTTTCGTGAAGACCTGTACTACAAGCTTAACGTTGTACCGATTAATGTCCCTTCACTACGTGACCACCATGAAGATGTTCCAGAGCTACTTGCCTATTACATTGACCGTTATGTGGAAGAAGACAATCTTCCCTATCGAAAATTTTCTATGGCCGCTCAAAATAAGTTACGTAACCATTCTTGGCCTGGCAATGTACGTGAATTAAAAAACCTTGTACAGCGCTTGCTTATTGTTGGTGCTGGTTCTGAAATTGACGAAAAAGAAATAAATGCTGCACTTGGACAAACAGCTGATCAGTCTAGTGCTAACGTACAAACAAGTTTTGACTTACCGCTACGCGAAGCACGCGAACAATTTGAACGCAGTTATATTATTCACCAGTTAAAATTAGTTAATGGGAGTGTTGGAAAAGCGGCGAAAGCTATTGGTTTAGAAAGAACACATCTATATCGCAAACTTCGATCTTTAGGAATAGATTCTAAACACCTTGATAATGAATAATTATAGCTCTTCTGTTCCTAAACCTTTGTTTACTCGTTCCCGCCTTGCTTTTGCCCGCCCAACTTCACGGCCAAATTGTTGGAATGTCCAACCTTTATCATAGGCACGTTCAAGTACATATTTTAAAGAATTCACCATCCGTAACCGCATTACAAGAGCATCTGTTTTTAAAACCTCTTTGCCTTCTTCATTAAATAAAAGAATCGCTGGCGTTCGAGTAAATTTAGCCTGTTCATACCACAGCGATGGGCTAATTCGTTTGCCATCAGGCGTTATAATAGGCGTTTTAACATCATCTGCATCCAACCTAACAACATCAAATTGTTCAAGTTTATTTCTAACCTCTTTTAGATTGAGTACAGCTTTATGAAAATAATCGCACTCAAGACAAGCTCTTTTTTCAAAAAGAACAAACAAGGGTTTCTTCTCAGAACGATACCCCGGCTCTAAAATATAAGGTGGTTTTTTAAAAAATGGCTCCATTTTTAGTGCCGTTTTTAATACCGGCATTTCAACATCTATCTTACTTTTTAAATACGTCTGAAGTGTCATCGTTATATACGAATCACTACTAATATATTTCAATATTTTTTTAAATCTTGTAGGCGATTGATAACCAATTAAACGTAAAATTTTCTTACCGCTATTGTCATAAAAAATAATTGAAGGAGAAAACTGTACGCCTTCTTCTTTAGCGAATTTTTTTGCAGAGAGTACCTTACCCGTTGGTGTTGTTATATCCGCATCATTAAAAATTTCCATACCAATCGAGTCAAAATATTTCTGAATGGTGCTAGCAATAACAGGATTGGCTAGACTTGTACGGATAAATCTATCGCAATAAGAACAACCTTCTGTAGTAAAAAACAGCATTAAACCTTTTTTACCATTTGCACGAGCTTTTTCCAGGTCGTCGTCAAGCTCTAAAAAGGGACTATCTTTAAACCACGATGGAAGCTCAATATGCTTAATCACTCTATCGTCAAATTCTTCAGCATTTAACGAATTTAGCAAACAAAAATAAATAGCGAAGGCTATCAATATATTCCATTGTAATCTTTTATTTTTAACCACAAGTTACCCTCCTTGAAAAACTCATAATAATAATTAAAACAAATAATCCCACAAACTTAAAGGAATGGCAGTGATAAATACGTTATTTACACGCTTTTAAACAATTTTTTAATTCAATTCGATTAGAGTCTGTTTATTTGGCATTTATTTAAAAAAGTAGATTGCCATAAAACTCAAGCACTATTAACCAAGACTTTTAAAACGAAGTTAGCATTAATTAAGCGTTGTATTACGCTTATTAATAGCTACAATACACTCTACATAATATCAATTACACAATTTCTAACGAACTTACACATTTCATGAAAATAATTATTTTAGGTGCCGGACAAGTTGGCAGCTCTTTAGCTGAAAACCTCGTTAGTGAAGACAACGACATCACAATTGTCGATACAAATACTTCCCAATTGCGTGCACTGCAAGATCGTCTCGATTTGCGAACCGTTGCCGGACAAGCGTCTCACCCTGATATTTTACAAAACGCAGGTGCTCAAGACGCCGACATGATAATTGCTGTGACTGATAGTGATGAAACGAACCTTGTCGCCTGCCAAATTGCATATACCTTATTCCATACGCCAACAAAAATTGCGCGAATTCGCAGCATGGCTTATTTGAGCGAGCGAGACAAACTCTTTACCCAAGATGCTTTTCCAATTGATGTGTCGATTAGCCCAGAACAAATTATCACCGATAATATTTTTCGCCTGATTGAACACCCGGGCTCATTGCAGGTACTCGATTTTGCTGATGGCCAGGTACAAATGGTCGGCGTTAAAGCTTTTTATGGTGGTCCGCTTGTTGGTAGTGAACTCAAGGCCATACGTGAGCATATTCCTAATGTTGAAACGCGCGTAGCTGCTATTTATCGGCGTGGTCATGCCATTATTCCTGAAGGGCATACCGTTATCGAAGCCGATGATGAAGTATTCTTCATTGCTGCAACAAAAGATATTCGTGCAGTTATGAGTGAACTACGTCGAATTGATACACCTTACAAGCGCATAATGGTTGTGGGCGGCGGTAATATTGGCAAACGCGTCGCAAAATCACTTGAATATAATTATAACGTAAAACTCATTGACCATAATCTTGAGCGTAGTGAAGAAATTGCGAATGAATTAGATAAAACGTTGGTAATACATGGTGATGCAGCCGATCAAGAGTTATTGCAGGAAGAGGGTATCGATAAAATAGACGTTTTTTGCGCACTGACCAATGATGATGAAGCCAACATTCTTTCATCAATGCTCGCTAAACGTATGGGTGCACGAAAAGTTATGACACTAATCAACCGCGCCGCTTACGTTGACCTTATTCAGAGTGGCGACATAGATATCGCAATCTCACCTCAACAAGCAACCATCGGTAGCTTACTAACTCATATTCGTCGTGGTGATGTTGTTAAAGTGCATTCTCTACGCCGTGGCGCAGCCGAAGCCATTGAAGCAATTGCACATGGTGAACCAAGCTCATCAAAGGTTGTTGGCAAAAGTATCGAAGATATTAAGTTACCCCCCGGCACAACCATTGGCGCTATCGTACGTGGAAAAGATGTTATTATTGTTCACCACGATACGATTATACAGTCTGAGGATCATGTCATCATGTTCTTGGTTGATAAAAAATTCATCCCTGTTGTTGAGCGCCTGTTCCAAGTCGGCATTACCTTTATATAAGTATGAAATAGTCCATGCAATTTTTTGCTATACAACGCATCATTGGTTTACTGCTAATTATATTCAGTGTTACACAGTTACCACCCGTTATTGTATCTCTCATTTATGACGACGGCGTTTTAAATTCATTCCTCATTACCTTTGTTGTTACCGTCGCAACTGGCTTGGTCTTATGGATACCCGTATCAAGGTCGCGCAAAGAACTTCGCCTGCGTGACGGCTTCATTGTAGTCGTCGCCTTCTGGACAGTACTCGGATTATTTGGCTCCTTACCTCTTATATTATCTGAATACATTACTATTTCTATTACTGATGCCATTTTCGAATCAATCTCCGGGCTAACAACCACCGGCGCAACAGTTATCACCAACATCGACACCCTCCCAAAGTCTATTTTATATTACCGTCAACAATTACAGTGGTTAGGTGGAATGGGTATTGTTGTTTTAGCGGTAGCCATTATGCCCATGCTGGGTATCGGTGGTATGTCACTGTACCGAGCTGAAACACCGGGACCGATGAAAGACAGTAAACTTACACCACGTTTAACGGAAACTGCAAAAGCCCTTTGGTATATTTATTTAACCCTAACTATTTTATGTGGCTTAGGTTACTGGTTTGCAGGTATGAGTGCATTTGATGCCATCGCACATAGCTTCGCGACCGTTTCTATCGGTGGATTTTCGACTCATAATGCAAGTATGGGGTTTTTTATTGATAAACCGCTTATTGAAGTGACTGCAATTATTTTTATGTTTTTATCTGGTATTAATTTCGCGCTACATTTTACCTCTTGGCGCAGTCGCAGCATTAAAGCCTATCTGATGGATGCTGAGTTTCAAACTTACGTAAGCATTCTGCTTTTTGCAATTATAATATCTACCGGCTACTTATTTTTCAAAGGCCAATTTGCAACAGCAGACCAAACTATTCTATATAGTATCTTTCATGTTGTTTCCATTGGCACAACAACTGGCTTTACGACACAGCAATACCACTTATGGCCAGGCTTCCTACCCGTCATGTTATTGTTTTTAAGTTTTATTGGCGGCTGTGCCGGCTCTACCGGTGGCGGTATGAAAGTTATTCGTTTTTTACTTCTGTTTAAGCAGGGTAAGCGTGAAATAATGCGCGTTATCCACCCTAATGCGGTACTGAGTATTAAGGTTGGTGGTAAACCCTTACAACCGCGTGTCATTGAATCCGTTTGGGGGTTCTTTTCTGTTTATGTTGCTACTTTTAGCGTTATGCTTTTATTACTTATGTTCCTTGGACTAGACCAGGTAACTGCCTTTTCTGCTGTTGCAGCGTGTATGAATAACTTAGGCCCTGGACTAAATGAAGTTGGGCTCAATTATGCAAGCCTCGATGATGGCGTGAAGTGGATCTTGTGTTTCGCTATGTTACTCGGGCGTCTAGAAATCTTTACCTTGTTGGTCTTATTAACCCCCGCTTTTTGGCGACAATAAAAAAGGCACGCCAATTAGTTTGACGTACCTCTTTGTATATCCAAAATTTAAAGGCTAGTTAAGTGAGAGTTAATACGTCGCTCTAAATTTACAACCCAACTATTATAATTTTTATGTATACTCGCGCCATCATATTTTAAGTTCGCACTGTCTTTGTATAAAATACTAAAATTCTTTAAATTATATGTAATTTTAACTTTAGCCATGTGCTCTCTAACATAAATTGTACCTATAATGACCCCTGGCTTTACTGGCTTCATGCCCCAACCCAAGCTTAGACCTGCCTTTGTTATTGCACTTTTCACATCTTTCATCGTAGCCGTTTTTGTAACAGAAATAGCAGCGTTATTTATTTCTTTTACTGGGTTAGTCCTACAACTTGTCGTACTCACTAGTAACACAATTAAGACCAGTGTTGAAAATTTTTTTAATAGCATAATAATCCCTCTTTAAGTTCTATTTTAATAAATGTTACTTTCTCATTATATTTAAACATAGCATACAGATAATGGCTTTTTCGCTGATAATTATCAAGAGATTAATAATAAATGAAAATATATCATTAAAGTATTATCCCTGAAGTAAATATACATACTTTTCGTCACTATTTGTAGCAAGTCTCATTTCCTCTGATATAATCGATAACACCTATATCAAAGAGCCTTCCATGCGATATACACTTCAAATTTCAACTCTTTTTCTTTGTTTCTTTCTTGCAACTGCCTTTGCCGAAGAAAGTCCACAAGACAAAGCTGATCTTGCTGTTGCTAATATTTTATTCGATTTTTCAAAAGGTGAAGAATTTGCTAGCTATCGTATAGATGAATATGGCTATGCTCACATTACCTTTGCTTTAAATATACCCGACAAACTGTACAGTGAAATATTAACAACCATGCAAGATCACCCCGATATTCGTGATGTAATCTTTGATAAAGGCGGCCCTCGTTGTAAGCTATGGTAAATTTCATATAATAATTGCAAATAAACTAACTATACCGACCCAATAAATACCATTTAAATAAAAAAATATAGGTTACTAAATATGGCTTCAACACAAACTGACTATCAATCACCTTTCACGACAGAAATGCTCGATGCTTATCGGCACCAAGGTGACGAACTTGCTGACACTGTCATTGATGCTTTTGCTGCACAATACCAAGGCTCAATCCAAGAATTGGCTGAAAAACTACAAAATATGATTCGTATGCCACTCGAAGAAGATATCGCTAGCGTCTTAAATGAGTTTTTCCCCAATGACGAAGCTATTCGTAGTGCCTTATTAACCTATTTTAATAAGGCAATTGAGCTACCTGACTGGCTTGATAGCAAAAAATTAGAATTGGGGGGCCATGTTTTTCAAGATCACTTATTTACCAGTTTTATGGTGCTCGGTTGTGCAAGCTTACCAATATGTTATGTCTGCAGTCCCGATGTAAAGGTATTAAGTTTTACTCGTAGGCTCATCGATGACGCACCTAAACGCTTAGTTGAAACAGCACAAATGGTTACGGATGTTATGAGTACGGGGGGGTTAACGATAAAAAATGGAAAACTAGCTGGCAAAGGTGTTCAATCGATTCTAAAAATTCGATTAATACATGCATCTATTCGTCATTTGCTCTTGAATAAAGAAAAACTACTCGCGGCACATGAACATACCAATAAATTTGATCAAAATAATTTCTTACTTGCTTATGTTTTTGACAGCATTCAAGACCAGTGTACATGGTATGGTGACTCTAAACCTGATGTCTGGAATGAAAAAATCGATGGTGTGCCTATCAATGCCGAGGCACTTGCTGAAACACTGCTTACTTTTTCTTATCTTATTTTACGTGGACTCGATAAAATTGGTGTCTGCCTCGATAAAACTCAACAAGATGCTTTTTTGCATTCTTGGAATGTTGCCGGTTATGTTCTCGGCGTTAAAGAAGACTTTCTTAAAGAGTTCTCTAACTTTAAACAAACGGATGTTATTTACACGCAGATTATGAAACGTCGCCTTGGTAAAACAGAAGATGGTGCTTTGTTGCAACAATCGTTATTGGAAGTTTTTTCTGATAACGCCAGTCGCCTCATCCCCTTCGGGAGAATATTACATGTACGACGCTTGGCAAGGCTTATCACTTCAAAACTAATCACACCAGCAGCCTACGATGCTTTAGGTTTAAAATTAGGACTCTATGACCGCTTTATACGTATGTTAGTATGGATAGGTGTAAAATTATTCGCCCTACTGGTTAATTTAAAATTTACACGACCATTTGCCGATTATATGTTCGGCCGAATTTCACAATCACTATGGGATTGGCGTGCAGATTTTTCGAATAGTGACGACCCTGCTCATCAACACAAAAATCATAGTCATGATAAAAATGGGGTTTGTAATCCGTTGGTTATCCCTCATCATTTAATTGAATCCAGCCATTTATCTAATACAGAAGCATAATGAAACAAACCCTTAAACAAAGCATTCAACAACAACGCGAGTCTTTAGAAAAAAGTCTCATTACACCATTAGCAAAAATTGCTTTTGCCTGTGAAGCTGTTTGGCCAGATAGAAGAAAATTAGCCGATGTGCTTTTAAAATATTTAGAGACTATTCCAAACTGTACCTTTCTTTACGCTCTAGATACAAAAGGTATTCAAATTAGTGACAATATATCCGCAACCGGATTATTGCCCGAACACTTTGGCCGTGATCGTTCACAACGTCCTTATATGAAAGAGCTTGTACCAGTTAGTGGCTTTTTATTATCTGAAGCTTATATCAGTTTGCGGGTATCGCGTCCGTCACTTACAGCGCTACAAATTATGCGTAAAAATGACGAGGTTGTTGGATTCATTGGTGCTGATTTCGATTTACGTAACTTACCCGTTACCGCCGATATGTATGAAGAACCCGCACAGTGGCGACAAATAAAGGGAGACGTGGCAATACGAAGTACTTTATTTCAACAAACCCGCGTAGATAGTTTATTAGATAAAGATATTGACCAGGCAATGTCAATATTAGAAGAGCTTTGTGTTGCACATGGTATGTTTCAATCCGTCATTCATTTTTCAAGTAGTCGGGCTACGATTTGGTTAATGAACGATCCTTATCGGTATCATATTCTGCAAGCAGAAGAACTATCAGACCCTGATATCTGCTTGGCTTATCCAACCCATCAATACCCTAACGATGCATTAATTCCTGCTAGTGCGATCTATGCTATTTTCGAAAATATGAAACAACTTCGGTTTACAGACGAAAATATTTATTTACGCTCAGCTTCAATTAATATCTTTAATGGCATGGTAAGCCTGACATTTTCCTGCGATGGTTCACACTATATGCCCTACAATGAGTTTATAGATAAAAATATTAACTTCTGGGTAGGAAGTTCAGCTTAATATAGGCAATAATTATATATGTCTAATTCTGATAGCGATAAAAAAACATTCTCGCGTGCATCACTCGAAATAAGTTACAACTTACTTCGACAAAAAGAACCTCAACTGTCATTAACCATTCGTAACATTTTATTTCAACAACCTGAACAAAAAAACTCAGAACAACTCGATAATAAAAATACTGACAACTTTGTTGTAGAGCTTGACACACATTCAGTAAGAAAAATTGTTGAGACACTAATGATTATATTAGAAGAGAGTAAAAAAACACATACTGAAGATAATACCTCTCTATTTCGCCCTATACTCATTCAATCCATTATTACAGAATGGACCGTACTAGCTAAAAATATATTTGATGAGTATACGAATAATAAAAAAGATTAATATTGTTAATATGTTTAATAAATTTCCGATCAATTTATTTTACTTATATATAATATGTAATACCCTCTAGTCTAATGAATTAGCGGCATTTCCGTTTTCTCATAAAATTCGTGTATTACATCTCTAACATGATCAGGATAATTAAGTCGTACCATTTCCGACATACCTTCTTTAAAAAAACCTGGCGCATCCATGGGTAATGCTTTAATTAACATTGAAAAAACATTTCGCATTGTATTTGCATCATATGTGCGCGTTGCCACTATTCCCCGGTTAATATTAAGTATTCGCCATGGACGATGCATGTTAGTTATCTCTAAATCATGTTTAATTGCATCACTACAAGCATCCGCAATTTCACCCATAAACTCAGCAAGCGCAATAAGTTGCTGTTGATCCTGAGTTGCGTTAGCGATTTGTGCCAATGCATCAACAATCGGATCAAGCAAATTAATACTCCCTTCACGCTCAATTATCCAATCTGCAACAACCAAGATTATTTGTTGTAAACTTTTTTCCTCAGCAACTAGCTTCAATGAGTCCGCTTTGTGTTTTAATTTTTCTAAAAGTGATATTCCATGCTCACCGATATCACTGATATCGTTTGCAGCAAACGTGTTTTTTTTCGCATCGACACCATCTACAATGTCAAAAAATTGATTCATTTCCGCAATAGTTATATCAATAGGTTCGTCGCTTGACTCTCCGACTATTTTTGAAGAAATTGCATGACGCTGAAAACGCTCTCGCAAATGCTCAAGGTAACGTCTTGCTTGTTCAATTGTTGTAATTGATAATTTCATAAATAATCACCTTGATAGTATTATATATTATACCAAGCGATATTTGCCGTTAATACCCTGTATTAAAACCAACTACCAACAGCCTGCAGAGGGGTTGGGATACCAGCCTTGTTCACCCACGCAACCAATGCGTAACGCTTTGCTTGAGGGTGCTTTTTCATTTTTGGCAAGGTCATTTTCCAAACATTTTTATCTGATGTTTTTCGACTATAACCTAATACAACAAAACTATGTGTTGATTGACGACCTTCGTTTTCACCAGCCGCAATTTTCACGTTCATGCCTATCCCAAGTAATGCAATATTCATTGTGAGCTTTTTAGCCTTTACACCGTTAGGATTAAAGTTTGCATAAACTTTTTCACCCTTTGTCTTTATCGTTAACACCCCGTTTTTTAAACCCAATACATTTGGCGTCCTATTAAAAAAGCTTCGTCGCCATGCTTTGCCGTCTACAACAAATGCTGGTGTATAAACTGTTCGGACACGTTTTAGTTTTGCGTATTGTGACTGACGCGCGCCAAACTCAGCTTCAGCAAAAATATCTTTCCAGCCAATGTAATCCCAATAATTTACATGAAATGCAATTGGGATATATTTTGTCCAGAGTTCATCATTATTGATAAATTTGTTTAAATACTCTTCTGCAGGCGGACAACTACTACACCCTTGAGAGGTAAATAGCTCAATAAAAACGACATTTTTATCTTTGCTCGATATATTAATGTCATTTGCAAAAAGTAAATGACTATAAAACATCAATAAAGAAATAATAATTTTTTTATGAAAAGACATATGCTTAAATTCAGAATTTAATTATTAGCAATAATAGTCTAAAGATTTAACAAAAGCGTCACAAAACGTTACGTTATATAAAATTCTTAACTCTTCTCACGCATTAAAGGACCCTCGACCTCATCACGCTTATCTTTTCCTAATAATTTTTCTATAAGCGCTAAAGTAAAATCCATTGCAGTTCCTGGGCCACGTGAGGTAACAATGTTTCCATCTATTACCACACTGTTATCACTGTACTTCATATCTTTTATATTACAGCTATCTATACTGCCGGGGTAGCTAGTAAATCTTTTACCGTCTAATAACCCAACCGATGCTAACGCCTTAGGAGCAGCACAAATCGCAGCAATGGTCTTATTCTCTGCAGCCATTAATTTTAATTTTTTTTGTACGCGTTGATCTTGCTGCAGAATATCGGCGCCAGGTAATCCACCCGGTAATACGATTAAATCAAAGGACTTATCCATCACGTTATCAATTAAGGTATCAGGTAATAGCACCATTCCTCTGCTTGCTGTAACGGGCTTATTGTCTAAACCTACAGTCGTAACATTCATTCCAGCACGGGTCAGTAAATCGGTAATGGTAACGGCTTCTAACTCTTCACAACCTTGAGCCAAGGGGACTAATACATTTAATTTTTTTGTATTTTTGTTTTCATTTGCCATTGCGTTAATCTCTCTTGGCTTAATTTATTTTTATTATTGCGCTGTGCTCGATATTCTTCACGAATATTTAACAGCTTTGAAATATAAACAAATTCATAACCCTGTTGTTTTGCTTTTGGTAACCATCCCTCTAATACATTCATCGTTTCAGGAAAAGGATGTGCAATCACAACCGCGCTGCCACGTCTCTTAGCTACAGCCATTGCAGCACGTAGTTGTTGTTGCATTACATCTTCGGAAAGATCGTGGTCGACAAAAATATCTCGCGTTTCACTACGAATACCAAATTCACGTGCAGTTTTTAATGCTTGGCTTTTAACTGAGGTACGACTATCAACAAAATAAATTCCTTTTGACGATAAGCTTTTCATTAGCCATACCATTTTATCTGTTTGCTGGGTTAATAAACTACCCATATGGTTATTAACACCTTTGATAAAAGGGATTGCAGATAAACTATGTTGTAACTCTAAATCAAAGATGTCTTTTGGCATTGTCGATGTTAAACCGCCTGGCCCAAGGGCCTTGCCATTGTTTGCTTCCATCGGAATATGTAACATAATTTCTTTTTGTTTATCATTTGCTAAATTAGCAAGCTTACGTGCATGTGGTGCGTAAGGTAAAAAAGAGTAAGTGATATCAGCTGGCAAGTTAATTGCCCGTTTACCAGATTGATACCGATAACCCATATCATCAATAATTAATGCAATATAACGGCGTTTTGATAATTTATCAGAAGACCCTGATAATTCTTTTTGATCTATAAAGATAGAAGGTTGTAACAATAAATCTTTTTGCTCTGCCGCATAGGCATAACCTATACAACAGATAAATAATGCCACTAACAATGCATTAAAACGCATACGAATATTCCCAAATTTATAAAACGACTTAGTATGAGAGAATAGCGCCTAATTATAGTAAAACTTTAATTATTATCTATTTTCAAATAACCTTTACTGCTGCTTAACGAGCGCTTAAAAGATGTAATCCTTTTAATAAGTTTAAAGCTTCATATAAAGGATAATCACGACTAGCAAGTGGTTTTTCTTTTTCAGATTTTTTGCCTTTCTTGTTTTTCTTTTCAGCATCTGGATCTTTATCATTCGCTAAATGACCTTGAAGGTCGGCTTCTTTAACGTACTTGCTATCACCTTCCTTAACATCCACTTTAACATCACTTATCAATATATCAGGCGTTATTCCCTTTGCTTGAATAGTTCGATCTTTTGGTGTGTAGTAACGTGCCGTGGTCATTTTTAATGCAGTGTTATTACCTAACTTAACAATTGACTGAACTGAACCTTTACCAAACGTTTGTGTACCCATAATGACTGCACGCTTATGATCTTGCAAGGCACCAGCAACAATCTCTGATGCTGATGCTGAACCCCCATTCACCAGCACAACTAATGGTATACCGTTTATTCGATCAATCGGCGTTGCCTGGAAGCTATGATGGCTATCAAGATGACGTCCACGAACAGAAACAATAATACCTTCTGTCAAGAAAGCATCTGACACGGCAACAGCAGCATCTAATAAGCCCCCTGGGTTATTTCGTAAATCTAACACTAAACCTTTCAATCCAGCTTTCTTACTTTTCTTTTTAATATCGTCGATGGCTTTTAATAAATCCTCACCCGTTCTGGATTGAAATTGTGTAACACGTACATATCCAAAACCCGGTTCTAGCTCACGATGTTTAACACTCTTAACTCGAATTTTGTCTCGCACAACGGTTACTTTAAAAGGTTTATCAACGCCTTCACGCAATACCAATAATTCAATCGGCTCACCTGGTTTGCCGCGCATTAATTTAACAGCATCATCAAGTGCCATGCCTTTTACAGGTTTTTCATCAAGACGAATAAGTAAATCACCGGCCTTAATGCCCGCACGTTGCGCAGGCGTGTCATCAATCGGTGATATAACTTTTACAAAACCATCTTCCATTCCAACCACAATACCAAGGCCACCAAATTCACCCTTAGTGCCGACGGTAAGCTCTTTGAATTCGTCTAAATCTAAGAAAGAAGAGTGAGGGTCTAGACCACCCAACATGCCGCGAATAGCATTAGTCAGTAATACTTTGTCTTCAATCTTTTCGACATAGTTTTCTTTAATCTTGCCAAATACTTCGCTTAATGTACGAATATCATCAAGAGGAATACCTTCATATGGACTGTTATTAACAGTTTTATCTGCAAATACACTTTGACCCAGCGCCAGAATGACACCAAGGAATAAACCAAACATTAAAATCAATACGTTACGTACATTTACAGGCATTTTATTATCTCTTGTTAAATATTAAATGATTGCTCTAAAGAGTTATTTTGAAACGAACTATTTGAACAACCGATATCCTTATAGATATTACCTTAAATATCTACACTGTCCACTATTTTAGTCACATAAATCAAAGGTATAGCTAAAGATAAAATAGCTTAAACAATAAATTGATTAACCTCGGCGTACTTTAAGACACCAATTTTTAGGATTTATTGGCTTACCATTATGACGAATCTCAAAATACAGCCCCGTTTTAGCTTGGCCGCCAGTATCACCCACATTACCGATAATATCCCCTGACTCTACCCAATCGCCCGTTTCTTTTTTAATGTTTTCATTGTGGCCATATAAACTCATATAACCATCGCCATGGTCGATAATCACTAACAAACCATAACCTCGCAACCAATCCGCATAAGCGACTCGCCCATGCGATATGGCTCGTACATTATTTCCTTGTCGTGCTTTGATGATGACACCATTCCATTTTAACTTGGCCAGTTTCCGTGGTTTCCCAAATAAAGCGTCAACTTTACCCAACGCAGGCCAATACAACTTACCGCGTTGAGTAGCAAATGGTTGGCGCTTGCCTGGCTCAACCAATATCTCAGGCATACTGTCTGTTATAACATTCAACACACGACCAAGCTGCTTTTCATTTTCAAGCAACTGCTGCAATTCACTATCTTTACTTTTTATATCTTTAGAAAGTTTAGCAATAACAATCGCACGCTCTTTATAACTTACCTCTAGTTGTTTTTTTTCTGTAACTTGTTGGTTTTTCAAACCTTGTAAAACTTTAGCTTCTTTGCTTATTCTTTTTTTAACTTGAGCAAGACTAACAAGAGTTTTTGTTGACGTATCGATTCTCTCAGAACGGGCTTGGTTAAAATATTTGTAATACGTTAATACACGACCAATCGCATAGGGGTTTTCTTGATTTAGTAATAATTTTAAATATTCTTGCTTACCAATGGTATATGCCGTACGAACTTGCTGGCCAAGTAAATCACGCTGCGTTGCTAAATCTTTCTTTAAGTCTCTACGTTGCGCCTGTAATTGCCTTAAACGTTTATTTTGGTATCTTAACTTATGCTTTAATTGCTTTAAATTATTGACCCGTTTACTAATACTGATTTCGGTTGCTCGTAATTCTTGAAGCACTTTGTCATGTAAACTTCTAACTTCATCTAAATCGTTACGAATATTTTTTATTTTAACTTTAAGTTCATCTAACTCTTCTTGCTGCTGTTCTTGACGTTCATCGTCGAGTGAATCTGCAAGCACATAAGTTTGCGCGCCTATATAAAATAGGCAGCTAATAAATAGCATAGATTTTAAAAGATTTTTGAACATTTATATTATATTTTTATACATACTTTTATGTGGAATACCTGCATCAAGAAACTCTTCACTACTACAACTAAAACCAAACTTTTCGTAAAAGACAATTGCACTGGTCTGAGCGTGTAAATAAACACTCTCTAACTTTTTATCATGTGCAATATCAAGCAATGCTAACAAAATTTTAGAACCAATACCTTGTTGACGGTAAGATTTTAGTACGGCCATTCTACCAATATGACCATCTGCTTTTATCCGTCCGGTTGCGACGGCTTTTTTCTGGCTATTTAGGGCTATAACGTGTTGTGCCTGACTATCAAACTCATCCCATTCTAATTCTTCAGGTACATTTTGCTCGCATATAAAAACTTGACGACGAATATCACTAAGCTGATCTTTACAATCCATCCATGAGCAGGTTTTAATTGAGTATTTTTTCATTTCAAATATCGCCTATAATTTTCATCAATATACCTTAAAAGATGAATGGGTAGTTCTCTCTTATTTAAAAGCGTGAAATTCAAAGTTTATATGATTTTAGAAAAACTGGAGTAAAAGCGATAAACAATAGCCTAGTAATTTGTAATTAAACGAGCTGAATTAAACAATGATATTATATGTTGTTGTTCAATTTTATTGAACACACCCGAACTAAGATCCAACGCTCTATTTTCACAAAGCGTTTTTGCAAATTGATTACTCACTTCGAAGTCTTCACCATCAATAAACAAAAGTGTTTTTTTATTGCTTTCATAAAAAGCATATCGACTTGCAGGATTACGATATAAAACAGGATGACATTGTTTTAATTTTTTAAAATCTGCAAAGTGATCGCCACTTTCAAAAACCAGCTCTGTTTTAGTATCACTGACAAAACGACCAAACCATTGTGCTAGAGCAGGATGGTTTGGATTTAAATATTCTTTTAATGTTTCTCGAATATTATCAATTGCATCGTTTGTTATCTCATTCGAATGTTCTTGCGGCTTTAATTTATTATCTTTATAGGTTTTATCTTTCGGTAAATCATGGCTAATATAATCGATAAAGTCCGTTAACATTTCTGTATGCGTTGCTGCTCGAAAACCAATTGAAAAACTTAAACAGTCATCCGTTGCAACACCATAATGCGTCACACCTGGTGGAATATATATAAGATCACCCGGCTCAAGCAACCATTCTTGTTCGGCAGTAAAATCTTTTTGAATTTTTAGATCGATATCTGCTACTTGATTATCTTCAGCAACAGGCTGCGTACTAATTTGCCACCGCCGATGGCCTTGCGCTTGTAAAATAAAAACATCGTATTGATCTAAATGTGGGCCAACCGTTCCACCTTGCGGTGCAAAACTTATCATTAAATCATCAATACGCCATTCCGGTATAAATCGAAATGCATCAACGATCCATGCAAGTTGTGGAAGATGTTTTTCAACGTCGTTAACCAGCAGAGTCCAATGCGTTTCGGGAAGGCTCGCGAAAACATCATCATCCATTGGCCCATTAATTAACTGCCACGGAGTTTCACCTCCTTTTTCTATTACAATTCTAGAATCAACATCATCCTCGCAGGCAAGGCCTGCAAGTTCTTCTGCACTAATCGGAGAATTGAGATTTTGAAAACCTTGTTGAATAACAAGTGGCTTTTGCTGCCAATAGTTTTTTATGAATTGGTCTGGACTTAAATCGCCCAATACAGAGTAACCTTTCGGTGAAGCATCAATATCGGACATTATCTATGTTGCACCTAGTTGCATAGCCTGAGTCGCTAAGACAGATAAGATTTATATCAGGCTGGTTTGACCTTCATCTGTTTTAGGCTTAACCAAACTACGCCCTAACATTTCACTCGGCTGCTCAATGCCCATCAAATAAAGCATCGTTGGTGCAACATCTGATAATGCACCCGTTGTTTCAAGTTCTGCTTTACGCCCTATATATAGGAGTGGCACAGGATTCGTTGTATGAGCGGTATGCGCTTGACCCGTTTCGATATCTAGCATTTTTTCTGCATTACCATGGTCAGCGGTAATAAGCATTTCACCACCGACTTCTTGCACGACTTCGACGACTTGACCTACACATCTATCGACCGTTTCAATTGCACGCACAGTGGCATCAAAGTTACCGGTATGCCCGACCATATCTGGGTTCGCAAAATTACAAATAATCACATCGTATTTATCGCTTTTGATCGCTTCGATTAATTTCTTTGTTAATTCTGGTGCGCTCATTTCAGGTTGTAAGTCGTAAGTTTTAACATCTGGCGATGGCACTAAAATACGGTCTTCAAACTCAAATGGCTCTTCACGGCCACCATTAAAAAAGAATGTTACATGGGCGTACTTTTCTGTTTCAGCAATTCGTAACTGGCGCATACCTAACTTAGAAAGATATTCACCAAATACATTCTTTAAGCGTTCAGGAGGGTAAGCAACGGGCACGTCATATTCAGAATTGTACTCAGTTAAGCATACGAACTTACCTAGAGTGGGCGCGTTGCCACGCTCGAAAGCATCAAAATCTGGCTCAATAAAGGGCCGTGTTATTTGTCGCGCACGATCGGAGCGGAAGTTCATAAACACCACCACATCACCTGATTGGATTTGTACCGGTAACACACCTTTAGAATGTATAGCTGTGGCTTTTACAAACTCATCCGACTCATCACGTGCATAAGCCATCTCCAGTGCTTCATGCGCGGATTCAGCTGAATACTCAGAGGCGCCATGGGCAATGACATCATAAGATTCTTTAATTCGAGGCCAACGATGATCGCGATCCATCGCATAAAAACGACCAATAACAGAAGCAAATTGACCGCCGCCTAGCTCATCAAGCTTCGCTTGCATGGCATCGATTGAAGCAAAAGCACTTTTTGGTGGTGTATCGCGGCCATCCAAAAAGGCATGAAGGTAGACATTTTGCACGCCCTGCTTAACGGCGAGCTCCATCATGGCATGAAGATGCTCTTCGTGGCTGTGTACACCACCCGCTGACAATAAACCCATTACATGAATGGCTTTGCCGGTAGATTTAGCCTTCTCGACGGCATCCACCAACGTCTGGTTTTTGAAAAAAGAACCTGTTTTAATCGAACGACTAACGCGAGTGTACTCTTGGTAAACCACCCGACCAGCGCCTAAATTCAGATGACCAACTTCAGAATTACCCATTTGGTCAGCAGGCAAGCCAACCTCGGCTCCTGAACCACGCAATGTTGTATGAGGATATTCAGCACAAAATCTATCGAGATTTGGCTTATTTGCGGCTGCAATAGCATTATGCTCTATTGTTTCGGTTAAACCGAAACCATCCATAATGATAAGCACCATTGGCTTTAAATTCAATGACATAGACTCTTTTACACTAATAAAAATGGTTATTTAAACCTAATAATTAACCATATAAATAAGGACTTTTATAACAAAATTCAATTGAAACTGTACATTTAAAAACAGCTTGCAATCTAAAATTGTTTTCAATAAACCGTAAAATAAGATAAATTAAACCTTCTCAAACGGTACATAATTGTATAATGTTTTAGTAATAAAGGGCAGCTAGCAAATTGATTTAATTTCACCTTAAATTCAGCCAAAGCTAACCCCGACGATAGTCATTTCTTTGAATTTACAAAAATTTGGGCAGGACAAAATGAGCGAAATAGAATTAAATACATTAATTACTCGCGATGATGATATCGATCGTGCATCTCGCTCTTTAAAGGCAATGTCCCACCCACTTAGACTTAAAATTCTGTGCACATTGGGCGACCAAGAAATCAGCGTTCAAGATATTGTCGAGCATGTCGGCACCTCACAAAGCAATATTTCTCAACATCTCGCTATTTTACGCGACAAAGGTATTTTAGACTCTCGTAAGGATGCAAACCGTGTCTACTATCGTGTTGACGATACCCGCACTTTAAAATTAATTGCTTTAATGCGTGAAGTCTTTTGTAGCGCGGCTCCCGAATAGTATTATTTCCAGGCAACGTTCAACCTAAATATCATTAAATCTGTATGTATTTTTATATTTGCGTACCCACAATGCACTTTTTTTAATCGGCATATATCTTTACTATTACAATCGTTTTCTCTGATTGCATGATTTATACTATGACTCCATCGTATAATGTGACAAGTAAAATCCATTATAAAAACAAACTCAGTAGACTTTAACTTTTAGTGGCTTCTCATGACCGAATACATCGAATTTACAAATAACCACCCCATGCTTGTTGGCAGTTTCTTTGCCGTTTTAACGCTGTTAATCTTTAATCTCTTTAGTAGCAAAATGCGAGGATACAATATCGCTTCACCTGCTGATGCGACAACACTCATCAATCGTAATGAAGCGATTGTTGTTGATGTGCGAACCGAAAAAGAATTTAACGAAGGCCATATTATAAATTCTCTACATATACCACAGGCAAATATTAAAGAACGTATCGCTGAAATAGAAAAATATAAACATAAACCTATTATCGTAAGCTGTCGTTCTGGCCAACGTTCAGGTCAAGTTTGTGGCACTCTCAAAAAGCTTGGCTTTGATCACACCTATAATTTAGTTGGTGGTGTTGTTGCGTGGCAAAATGCAAATCTGCCTCTAACTAAAAAATAAATATCCTGTTAATAACAACCTTAAAGATATACTTATGTCTAAAAATATAGAAATTTATTGCAGCCAATTCTGCGGTTACTGCCATCGAGCTAAAATATTACTCGAAAATAAAGGTATCGAATTTAATGAAATTTCGGTCGACAATAATCCAGATAAACGTGAAGAAATGGTTAGTCGCAGCGGCGGCGTAACCAGCGTGCCTCAAATTTTCATTGGCGATGAACATATTGGCGGCTGTGATGATTTGTATGCATTAGAAGCACAAGACTTGTTAAATGAAAAATTAGGCCTTATTAATAATTAAATAAATCAACCTTGGTTTAATTATTATGTCGAATCTACATATTGTCTGCCCTCATTGTCATAGCACTAATCGTGTTGCAAACGACCGCATAAGCAGCTCACCACAATGCGGCAAATGCAAACGTGGCTTGTTTACTGGCCAACCGGTTGCTCTCACTGCTGCTAACTTCAACCAGCATATTATAAAATCAGACATTTCCGTCGTCGTTGATTTTTGGGCACCTTGGTGTGGTCCCTGCAAAATGATGGCACCTGTATTTGAACAAGCAGCCTGTCAACTCGAGCCACAGTTTCGTTTGGCTAAAGTTGATACAGAAGCAGAACAGCAACTTGCACAACACTACAATATACGCAGCATTCCAACACTCGCGGTATTTCAACATGGAAAAGAACTCAAACGCCAACCCGGAGCAATGGATTTAAATAGTATAATTAGCTGGGTAAAACAATAACTTATACTGAGTATGTTTTACGACGTTGCCTAAAGATCTAAGGCATAAAAACTGCTAAAGTAGCGATCTTATTTACATTTAATTAACAGGTTTTTAATCATGGCTGAAGAAACACAAGAAGCAGGACAAAATCTTGCGATCCAAAAAATTTATACAAAAGACATTTCATTTGAATCACCCAATAGCCCATATGGTTTTCAGGATGAATGGCAACCTGAAATCACCGTTGACTTAAATACGGATGGTCAAGGCCTCGAAAATAATAATTTCGAAGTTATTTTAAAAGTAACCATCACAGCAAAAAATAATGGCAAAACAGCCTTTCTCGCAGAAGTACATCAAGCTGGTATCTTTCAACTGAGCGGCTTCGATGATGAACAACAAAGCTTTATCATTGGTAGCTACTGCCCTGGCACTTTATTTCCTTATGCACGCGAAGTAATCTCCAGCCTTGTAACCGATGGTGGCTATCCACCTGTTATTCTTGCACCGGTAAATTTTGAAGCGCTTTTTCAAGAACACCTTCAAAAGAATGCAGAAACTAAAGAAGAAGCTGAAGCTCCACAAACTCATTAATAACGCATACTTAAAATCGTGAAGACTAACAACTATGCAGTGCTTGGCGCAGGCTCTTGGGGTACTGCACTTGCCATGCTGTTTGCAAAAAATAAACACCCTACCTGCTTATGGGCACATACCAGCGAACATGCACGCGCATTGCAAGAAGATCGAGCTAATAAAAGACACCTTGGTGATATCCCTTTTCCAAACGATCTTTCAATTAGCGATGATCTTTCAACAACCCTAGAACAAGCCACACATATTTTAATTGTTGTTCCTAGTCATAGTTTTCGTGAAACTTGCAAAACACTTGCCCCATTACTCAAACCTCATCAAAAAGTTGCCTGGGCTTCCAAAGGCCTGGAAACAGAAACAAGCAAACTACTCCATCAAATAGCACTTGAAGAGCTTCCTAACTCAACGCCGCTTGCTGTTTTATCTGGGCCAACATTTGCAAAAGAAGTTGCCCAAGGTTTACCTGGCGCCGTTACTGTCGCGTCAACCAATCGTGACTTTGCACTTGAATTGGCTAACGACTGTCACGCAAAAATGTTTCGTGCATATACATCAAGCGATATTATTGGTGTTGAAATCGGCGGCGCGGTTAAAAACGTTATGGCGATTGCTGCTGGTATTGCAGACGGCCTCGACTTTGGTTCAAATGCACGTGCAGCCTTAATTGCCCGCGGTGTAGCTGAAATGATGCGCCTTGGTATAAAACTCGGTGCACAGAAAGATACCTTTATGGGGCTAACCGGCTTAGGTGATTTAGTTTTAACCTGCAGCGACAACCAATCACGCAATCGTCGCTTTGGCATTGCACTTGGCCAAGGTAAAACACAACAACAAGCCTTAGATGAAATAAAACAAGTTGTTGAAGGACGTTTAACAGCACAAGCTGTTTATCAACTCGCACAAAAACATAAAATAGAGATGCCCATTACCGAGCAGGTTTATAAAGTGTTATTTGACAATCTAGACCCCAAAGATGCTGCAATGGATTTAATGGAACGCGCCGTTCGTGCTGAAACTGATATTTAGTAATTACTCTCATCGTTCAGATATGTAGTAACTTGCATAATAAATTCACCATCATCATTATATTATTTTTTTCCTGTTACTCCGTTAACGCAGAAATTTTTCATTGTCTAGATAAACAAGGAAAAAGTATTTTCAGCGATTCAGCTTGTGGTGAAAATGCTAATAAAATCGATCTAAAAACAGTTAATAGCTATTCACCTTCTGAGAAAAAATCTTGGCTTGAGTTAAGTAAAAATAAACGTGCCGATCTTCAAATATGTGGCCCTTATAAAGGAACACGAATTCCAATAAAACTTTGTGAAAATGATAGCCCTTCTACATGTAATGCCCGCTCTAGCTATTTAAAAAATGTAATAACAGATTATTCAATCCTAAAAGAAGATAAGCTAACTACTCAAGATATTTTAGCTCTAAAAAATGCAACTAAACCTAAACATACTCTATGGTCGTTTAATGCACCGAATAAAGAATGGGATTTAGGAACAGGGATTCGCGGGTATATAATTACACATCGCCATAAAGCAACATATGTTCATGTTGTCTTGTATCAAGGTTTACCCAATAAATTTGATGATGGAACGATAAGGTGGCTGCCCAGCAACGGCATACCTAAACGCTGTAGGTATCGTTCGATTATGGACAATTAATATTAAAAATACTATTCGGCAAAGTATAGAGAATATTTAAATAAAAATTCTTATCTATCTGAAAATTTCAATAATTTATTTTTAGCATGCTCATATTGACTGACACTTAACCCACCCTGCTCTTGAATTCTGCGAATAGTTTTTAGTTCCCCCGCACATTGACTTTGCATGTCTAAACCAAGATGTTCAAAACGCTTCTGGCTTTTTTCCTGAATCATATTAATAAACTTCTTAAATTCTTTTTTATTTGGCAAGCCATTATAAAAACGAATAAGTGGAATTTTAGTATGCCTTGCAATAAAAACACGTTCATATTGTGTGAACACTAAAAATGTAATAAAACTGATTAAACTGAAAATAGTTGCACCAGCTATATACCAACTCTTATTCGTTAATTCAAAAAAATCTAATGCAGGGGTTAAATAAAAGAGTAAGCTTATATTTAAAAAAATGATAAAACTAATAAGTGATTTTTTAGCAAAAATAAAATTACTTTTCATTTTTGGATCAAGCGCAACCACATCAATTAAATACTCACATGAGGATTTCAGCGTTTTAACTTTAACGCTAAGCGTCGTTTTATCTCGAAAACTAAACTGCCGTTCACCTGCAAATAATTTTTTCTGATTTAATTCTAATTTCATTCAACAAACTATTTAATTAACGACTACCTTTAAAGTCACATTGCCGCCAAGCTTCATACACAAGTATTGCTGCTGTATTCGATAAGTTCAAGCTTCTGTTGTCTGGTTTCATGGGTATTCGCAAAACATTATCTTTACCTAGCTCAGATAACAACAACTTAGGTAAGCCACGTGTTTCTGGACCAAATAAAAAAGCGTCTCCCTCTTCAAACTGTGCATCATAGGCACTACGAACACCATGTGTTGATAATGCAAAAATGCGTTTAGGCTTTGCTAAGTTCTGATACTCATCAAAGTTTGCATAGGTTTTCACACTCGCAAATTCATCGTAATCTAAGCCTGCACGACGTAACCGCTTATCGTCCATTTCAAAACCAAGTGGCTCAATCAAGTGCAACTGGCAACCCGTATTGGAACAGAGTCGAATAATATTGCCCGTATTCGGTGGGATTTCAGGTTCAAATAAAACAATGTGGAACATAATAATTTTACACAGTCATAAACAAACGCCACAATAACCTTTATAATGCACTACTTCCAATACCAAATTAAGGCGTATTCAGCTTGGCAACAAATCTCCAATCACAATTTTGCGGGTTAACTTTTGATACCCCACTAGTACTTCTTTCTGGCTGCGTTGGTTTTGGTGAAGAATATACCCGCGTTAAAGGTTTTTCGAATACGGATGTGGGTGCTGTCTGCTTAAAAGGCACTACCTTAGAACCTCGCCTAGGTAATAAACCACACCGAGTATATGAAACACCCGCTGGTATGCTTAATGCCATTGGGCTGCAAAACCCCGGCTCGCAACATGTTGTGAATGAAATATTGCCGGCTCTGGATTTTACCGAAACACGCTTTATTGCCAACTTATCGGGTAACACCATTGAAGAATATGCTGAAATTGCGAAGATTTTTGATAATTCGCCTATTGATGCGATGGAAATTAATATTTCCTGCCCCAACGTAAAAGAAGGCGGTATGGCCTTTGGTAATGATCCTGATATGTCCGCTCGCGTAGTGGCGGCTTGCCGCAAAGCAACCAGCAAACCCATTATTACCAAGCTTTCACCCAACCAAACTGATATTGCTGAAAATGCCCGTCGTTGTATCGAAGCCGGAACCGATGGCTTTGCTGTCATCAATACATTAATGGGCATGGCGGTGGATATTGAGAAGCGTCAACCGATTATTGGCAATAACCAAGGCGGTTTATCAGGGCCAGCAATTAAACCAATTGCATTATTAAAGGTTTATCAGGTTCGACAGGTATGTAAAGAGCACAATATTCCGATTATCGGCCAAGGCGGTATTCTTACCGCTCAAGATGCACTGGAATTTATTATTGCCGGTGCGAGTGCAGTCGGTATCGGCACGGCATTATTTTACGATCCGCTGGTTTGCCAGAAAATTAACGCGGGTATTAGCGAGTACCTACAGCAACATAGCTTTAATAATGTGGCTGATTTAGTGGGAACACTGGAATTAAACTAATACCACCACTTAGTAAATAACTATAAAAATCACCTGTTTAAATCAATTTTACTAAAGCTACACTCTGTTTCGTCCGCTATCTAACCTTATATAAGGACTATATTAAGGATAGACCCTCACAATGGCTGGCCCACGTAAAAAAATTCGCTTAGGCGATTTACTCGTCGAAAAAGGTGCAATAACCGAAGCACAACTCATGCAGGCACTTGGCGATCAAAAAAAGACCGGTCGTAAGCTTGGCCAAACGCTAATCCAAAATAATTTTATTACCGAAGATGTCATGCTCGACATCTTATCCAAACAACTTAATCTACCTTTTATTAGTTTAAAAAACTTCAAATTTGATAGTGATACAGTACATGCATTATCAGAAACACTTGCACGTCGTTATCGTGCTGTTGTTTTAAAAAAAGAAACCGATGGTGCCTACCTTGTCGCCATGGCCGACCCATCCGATATTTTTGCTTATGATGAAATTACCAAATATTTAAAAACCGCGATTCATCAAGCCGTTTCCAAAGAAGCAGAAATACTCGATACGATTGATAGTGTATATCGACAAACCGATGCCATAAGCTCGCTCGCAGAAGAACTTGGCGAAGAACTCGCAGAAAGTGATTTTGACTTAGAACAACTCGATCAAGGTGTCGATGTTACTAATGCACCCGTTGTTAAATTACTACAGACTATCTTTGAAGATGCGGTTCATGTTGGCGCATCCGATATTCACATTGAACCAGACGATACCGTATTACGTATTCGTATGCGGGTAGATGGAGTATTGCAAGAACAAGTGATGAAAGAAAAACGTATTGCTACGGCCTTAGTGTCTCGACTTAAGCTAATGGCCAGTTTAAATATTTCCGAACGTCGTATTCCTCAAGATGGTCGTTTTAATATAAAAGTTAAAAAGAAAAGTATTGATGTGCGTTTATCAACGATGCCTATTCAAGCAGGTGAATCCGTTGTTATGCGTTTGTTAGATCAAAGCAGCGATATGTTAAACCTAAACATACTAGGTATGAACAAAGAACTACTAAGACGATTTCGACATAACATTTCTCGGCCTCATGGTTTAGTGCTGGTTACTGGCCCCACCGGCAGCGGTAAAACAACCACGCTTTATTCAGCTTTGAATGAATTAAACGTACCCGGTAAAAAAATTATTACGGTCGAAGACCCGGTTGAATACCGTTTACAACGTATTAACCAAGTACAAGTCAATGCGCCCATTGGTTTAACCTTTGCAAAAGTATTACGTACCGCATTACGTCAAGATCCAGATATCGTACTCGTTGGCGAAATGCGTGATGCCGAAACAGCCGAAATTGGTTTACGTGCTGCCATGACAGGTCATTTAGTTTTATCCACCTTACATACCAACGATGCAATCTCAACGGCCAATCGTTTACTCGATATGGGTGCTGCCGGCTATTTAGTTGCAACCGCTTTACAAGCGATTATTGCGCAACGTTTAGTACGTAAAATTTGCGAGCATTGCCGTATTGACTACACACCTGCTCCCCATGAACGCTCTTGGCTTATTTCTCAAATTGGTGAACAAGCCAATAACGCTAGCTTTAAAATGGGTGGTGGTTGCACCCAATGTAATAACACTGGCTATCATGGCCGAATTGGTGTGTTCGAATTTTTAGAACTTGACGATGACTTAGCCGATGCTCTGCGTCGCGAAAATACTGCTGACTTCACCATCGCTGCAAAGAAAAGCAGCAAATACAAACCTTTTTCTCAACATGCCATTGAGTATGCTTTAACGGGTGTTACCACACTCGAAGAAGTATTACGTGTATCAAGCATTGTCGAAGATATTAAGGAAGACTTAACCGGTGGTATCGATGATGAAAAAAACGCACTCAATAATGCTGGGTTAGTAAGCTAATGCCTTTATTTCACTACACGGGTCGCACCTCACAAGGTCAAGCCGTTGACGGCGAACTCAGTGGAGATAGCGCTGATATCATCGCATCCATGCTTAATGGTAAAGGCATTACACCGTTACGTATTAATGAGGCATCTCAAAAAAAAGAACAGGTTGATTTTCTTAAAGTACTTAATGATAAATTTAATAAAAAGAAACCTTCACTTGATGAACTCATTTTATTTTCACGGCAGATGTATACCTTAAGCCGTGCTGGTGTACCGATTATTCGCGCAATGACTGGCCTTGCAGAATCAACGCGTAATCTATATTTACAAGAAATTCTTTTTCATATTATTCATGATTTAGAAGAAGGCCGACAACTTTCAACCGCCATGGCGCATTATCCAAAAGTATTTTCAAGCTTAATGGTTAGCATGGTACAAATAGGTGAAAACACGGGGCGCTTAGATGAAGTTTTTTTACAGCTCTCAGAATACTTAGATAGAGAAAAAACAACACGCGAACAAGTTACTTCTGCTATGCGTTATCCTATGTTTGTTATGATTGCGATTAGTATAGCGATGATAATTATTAACATCTTTGTAATCCCCACTTTTGCAAAAGTTTTTGAAGGCCTTAATGCAGAGTTACCAATGGCAACACGTATTCTTCTTGGCATATCTAATTTTAGTGTTGAATATTGGTGGGTTATTTTAAGCATTATTATTGCAGCTGCTTTTATTTTTCGCTCTTATATTAAGACTGAAAAAGGGGCTTTTAATTGGCATTACTTTATAACGCGTGTTCCAATCATGGGAAGTATCGTTTTACGCGCAACGCTATCACGCTTTGCTCGCGCCTTTGCAATGACACAACGTGCTGGTGTACCGTTAATACAGGGTTTAGTCGTTGTATCACGCGCGGTTGATAATCATTATGTTGAATTTCATATTAAAGCCATGCGTACTGGTATTGAGCGTGGCGATTCATTAACCCGAACTGCGCAAAGTACAGAAATGTTTACACCTCTTATTATTCAAATGCTTGCGGTCGGTGAAGAGACGGGTGCAGTTGATGAAATGCTTGAACAAGTTGCTGACTCATACGATCGTGAAGTTGATTACGATTTAAAAAATCTAACCAGTGCGATTGAACCCATACTGATTATTGCCATTGGTGGCATGGTATTAGTTTTAGCATTGGGTGTCTTCCTACCCATGTGGGATTTAATCGGTGCGGCCAAAGGGCATTAATTTCTAGTTAACATAACCATATGGACTTAACACAAAACAAACAAAACGGATTTACACAATTTGAATTTATTGTTGTTGTTATATTAATTTCTATTTTAAGTGTTGTTGCACTTAATCGTATGTGGGCCTGGCGTGCTGAAATTGAAAAAACGTTTATTAAAACTGTTTCCGGTAATATTCGTAGTGCATTAGGTCTGCAAACTGCACAACTTGCCTTGCACGGAAAGCTTAAACAGCTACCTCAACTAGCTGGAGCAAATCCGTTTTCACTACTTGCTCAAACACCTGAACAATACCTTGGCGAATTATCAGCCGATGATCCAAGAACACAACAATCAGGAATTTGGTATTTTGATAAAAAACAAAAGGCGCTTATATATACCATTAAACATACGGATGATTTTCGCAGCACACTAAAAGGCCAGGCACGCATTCGTTTGATGATACGGCTTATCTATTCCGATCTTAATTTAAACCGCCGCTACGATGCCGGTATCGACAGTATAGCAGGGCTCGATTTGGTATCACTCGATAGGTACCACTGGGAAGTGACCAAATCAGGCAAATAGTCGATTAAGCCTCTAAATTCATTAAAAATATTAAACTTGATTGATTTTTGGCCGATAAATCCTACAAGAATTGAGCATCTCAATGCTTACGGCCTTTTTGGAGTTATTAAAGATGAAACTACAACACACACACCATATGAAAAATATACAATCGAATCAGGGCTTTACGCTTGTTGAACTGGTTGTTGTTATCTTAATTTTAGGTATTTTAGCGGCAACAGCGCTACCGAAATTTATGGACGTAAATACCGAAGCCCATGAAGCAGCCGTTGCCGGTGCAGGCGGTGGTTTTGGCGCCGGTATTGCACTTGCTCATGCGCAATGGGTTGCGAAAGGCTCTAGTACAACCAACATTGATGATATTAGTGGTTTTGGTAATAACGATGTTGATGTAAACACCTCAGGCTGGCCAACTGATACTGGTGGAACAAATACACTTGCCACCACTGCACACTGTATTAATGTATGGGGTGGCGTTATGCAAAACCCACCTACCGTATCTGCAGCAGCCGGTTCAGATTACATCGTTACTGTTGCTGGAACAACCTGCACCTTTACCTACAATGGTGATGGTGGTGCCACAATGAGCATTCAGTATGCATCAGCTAACGGTGCCGTTACAGTAGATTCAACAATTTAGTTTTAATTTTGTTAACGGTTGCACGTTAACCAATAGGTTATGGACTAATTTACACCAAGGACGGTTCCATCCCCTAGACTTAAGTGATGAAGACAACTAAAACACAACCCGTTATTCATTCGAGGGGTTTTACTCTCGTTGAGTTGGTTGTTGTTATTCTTATTCTAGGCATTCTTGCCATTAACGTGGGCTCACGTTTTTTTACGAAGTCATCTTTCTCCGATCGAAAAGTTGCTGATGAACTTATCGAAGCCATTCGGTATACACAACATCTTGCGATGTCGCGCGGGGGTAGTGAAAGCTTTCAACTTGTTACCACTTCAACAAGTTACTCCGTGCAAGATTCAGGCGGTACCGCCGTTTCAAATCCAAACCGATCTAGTGAATATACCGTTACTATTCCATCCGACACTAGTTTAACAGCGAAAACGATTAGCTTTAATGGCTTAGGCCAACCTACCCCAGATGAAGATACTATTATTTCGGTTGGTAGTAGTTTTACAATAACCATCGAGCAGGAAACCGGTTATGCGCATTACTAAGGTTAATGGCGTTACGCTCATCGAAATGGTGATTTTTATTGCTATTGTTTCTGTTGCTCTTGCAGGCACGTTAGTTGCCTTTATTAATACAGGAAAACATAGTGCCGACCCGCTAATTAAAATTAGAACCATCGAGCTTGGCCAATCATTCCTCGAAGAAATTTTATTAAAAAAATATGATGAAAACTCACCGGTAGCTGGAGGTTGTGTTGACTATACTAGTGGGCGTTGCAGCAGCGGAACAAATGGTGAAACAACATTACAAGCAGATAGCGAAACACGCTTAACCTTTGATGATGTTGATGATTACCATAACTTGGAATACTGCGGTGACAATACAACTGCTGGTGATTCAAGCTGCACCGGAAGTTGCAGCAGCTTACTAAATGAATCCGGCATCGATATTTCAGATAAGTACATTGGTTATTCTGTTTGCGTGCAAGTTAGTTTTGCAGGTAATGAATTAAACAGTGTCTCGCCCGGAACCGGCCTAACTGTTTCAACAAACGATGCAAAACGCATTGATGTCATCATTACCGATCCATTGGATTCAAGCATGACCTTTACAACCTACAAGTTGAATTTTTAATGTTCATAAAAAAATACAATAAAGGTTTTACGATAATAGAAATGGTTATTGCCATTACTATATTAGGTATTGTTGGCGGCTTGTCTGCACTTATTATTGATCGAACCGTTGATGGTTACGATGCAACAGCACGACGAGCAAAATTACATAGTGGAGTACGGCTAGCCGTAGATCGCATTGCACGCGAAGCACGACATGCATTACCGAATAGTATTTGTACCTACGATGGCAGTAATTGTAATAGTAGTGCAGATCGATTTTATTTTTTAAAAACAATTGATGCCGGTGAATATCAAACGTTAACAGGCAATTACAGTAGTGGCACCGCACGAGCACCCTTACCCATATCCCCGTCTACTGCAACAAGTTTTGATGTATTATCAACTGATAGTTTAACGGCGAGCACAGAAGATTGGGTTGTTGTGTACAACACCAATAACGCTGATATTTATACCAGTAGCACAACAAAACGCAGGCAAATAAATAGTATTAGCACTAAAGACGTTGACGGAACAAATAATGTTGCCGTTGTTAACTTTTCAAGTTCCATTTCATTTCCAACCCACTCGCCATCTCGTCGTGTTCAAATTATACAAAACAATGCTACCCTTTTTTACTTAAGTGGCACTGAACTCTATCGCGCAACCAGTACCTTCTCAGCACCCAATACGCCAGTGGGTGAACAATTATTATTAGAAAATGTTACCGCCTTAAATTTTAGTTATGTGCCTGGCACACAACAACGCGCCAGTGTACTAACAATTGATATAACCATAACGGTTAAAGGTGAAACGATTCGTATTATTCATAAGGCACATATTCAAAATGCAGCCTAACGTTAATAATATTAAATTTAAAAAACAACGTGGCGTGTCTATTGTTGCTGCAGTTTTTTTAATAACGGTACTCGCCTTGCTTGCAACGGCTGCAGTGCAATTAGTCGCTACCGGCCAGCAATCACTTAGCCAGGAAATAACATCAGTTAAAGCATACTTTGCTGCACAAACCGGTTTGCAATGGGGCATGTACCAAGCTGTTTACACTACACCTAGTAGCCCACAAACAATCACTCTGTCTAATAGTGGTTTAACTAATACGACCATAGCAGTCACTTTTACTTCACGTACGATAGACGGTAATGCGTATTATCAAATTAACAGCCTTGGGAACTATTCAACGTCAGCCTCACCAGAATATAGTGCGCGACGTTTACGTATGAGGTTTAAACCATGAAAAAAATTTTACTTAGCATTATCCTTATCAGTTTTTCTCAGCTAGTCATTGCAGCCCAAACTTGTTCGACGACTCAAATCGGAATTGCAAGTAATGATTTTAATGGAATATCAGGTTCATCTGGCAGCAACGTTATTGCAGCAGGTAAAAATGGTGTTGTGTATATTTACGATGGTACTAACTGGAGCTCAAGTAGTTCTGGAACAACAAAAGATTTAGAAGCCGTTTCTACGTTAAGTTCAACTGCCGCTTATGCTGTTGGAGATGACGGCACCATTCGAATTTATAATGGTACAAACTGGTCAAGTTCAAGCAGTGGCACCAGTGAAGACTTAAAAGGCGTTTGGGCATACAGCACAACGGAAGTTTTTGCTGTCGGCAAAGACGGCGTTATTTTAAAATACAACGGCAGCACCTGGTCTGATGTCTCCAGCGCCGCTAGTACCGGCTCGAATGATCTTGAAGCCGCATGGGGCAATAGTACAAACTTTTATGCTCTGGCTAAAAATGGCAGTCTCTATGTTTACAACCGCAGTGGTGATAGTTGGTCAACCATCACAACCTGTGCCAGCGCTATAAGCGATGATGCCAATGCTTTGTGGGGCGATAGCAGTGGCAATATTTATATCGCAGTCGATGGTGGCGCTGTTTATAAATACGATGGTAGCACTTGCACACAAGTCGCGACGGCCTCTGAAGATTTAAAAGGTATTTTTGGCTCGGACACAACCGGTGAAATTTATGCCGTTGGTAAGGATGGTGAGATTGTTTATTACAATGGTACAAGCTGGGTTAGCGCATCCGAAGGCAGTCAAGATATAAATGCTGTTTGGCTAACATCAAGTGGTAATGCGTTTTATGCAATCGATAAAGGTTACACATCGACCTGCACATATACTGCTGGCGGCGGTGGAAGCACATGCACAACAACAACGACTTCTTCAGGCGAAGATCTCGATGGCATCTCTGGTAGTAGCAAAACTGATGTCATCGGTGTGGGTAAAGATGGGGAAGTCTGGGCTTACGACGGTACGAATTGGTCTCTAGTTTCAGTAACAGGAAATCCAGATAAAGATCTTAATGATGTGTTTGCTATTGATAGCACGAATAGTGTCGCTGTTGGCGATGATGGCACCGTACTGCTTAAAAGCAGTGGTAGTTGGAGTACGCTTTCCGCGCCAACAGGCAAAGACTTAAAAGGCGTTTGGGCTTATAACACCTCAGAAATTTATGTTTTCGGCAAAGACGGTTACATCTATTCATGGAATGGTAGTAGTTGGACGGGGCATCGCAGCAGCGCAGGAACAGGAAATGGCGATGACTTTGAAGATGCCTGGGGGGATTCAACCTATGTTTATGGCTTAACCGATGACGGCAACCTATTTCGTTATACTCGTAGCAGTGGTAGCTGGACAGAAATTACTAGCTGTGACATTGGTGGTAGCACAGAGTTTGATGATATTTGGAGTGATGGCAGTAATTTTTATCTGGCAGGTAAGTCTTCTAGCACCGGTGTTGTTTATAAATATGATGGTTCGAGCTGCACCCAAGTTGCGACGGCCTCTGATGATTTAAAAGGTATTTTTGGCTCAACCTCGACCGGCGAAATTTATGCGGTCGGAAAAAATGGTTATTACCAATATTACAATGGCAGCAGTTGGAGTGAAAGCCGACAGGGAACAGAAGACTTCAACGATGTTTGGGTTGCATCCGATGGTACCCCTTTTTACAGTGGAGACGGCGGTACGCTAACAACTTGCTCTGTTTCATCAACCTTCGATCATATTAAAATAACCCATGATGGTTCAGCTTTAACTTGCGAACCTGAATCAATCACCCTAACCGCTTGTGCTGATGCAAGTTGCAGCAGTAATTATACAAGTGATGTTAGTGTAACACTCACACCAACTGGCTGGACATCCGGCGATACCCAAACTATTAGCGGTGGCACGAGTACCTTTACTTTAAGCAAAACAACCGCCGCGACTTATACTCTCGGTGTATCATCATCTTCGCCCGGCGCATCAAACAGCGTGCAATGTGTTAACAGTGGTGCAGGTAATACCAGTTGTGATATTACATACCACGATACCGGTTTTATTTATGACGTTCCAAATTTAACCAGTTGCGCAACCTCAGCCAATGTAACTGTTAGTGCCGTGCGCCTAAGCAATACATCGCAAGCTTGTATACCCACATTTCAAAGCCTAACCAAAACTGTTAAGTTTGGTAGTAGTTATAGCTCCCCCGCTAATGGTACAAAACAAGTTGTGATTAATAGTAGTGGCACAGACTATCCCATTGATACCAGCTCACCCATAACAGATGTACCGTTGGCATTTAATGCAAGTGGTCAAGCAACGATAACCGTTACCTATGATGATGCAGGCAGCCTTGCCTTAAACAGTAGTTATACTAGCGGTGCTTTAACGATGCTTGGTAGTGACGCATTTATCACAACCCCTGCAAAACTCTACGTATACAGTGATGATGCAAATTCGGCATGCGCATCTAACGATGCAAGCTGTACAGCAATGACATCAGCGGGTAGTAATTTTAATTTAAAAGTGCGCGCGGCCTGTGCTGACAATACCGTGACACCTAATTTTATATTAAACAATATTGCGCTTACACATACCAATACCCAGCCAGCTGTTGCACAAGGCAGTATAAGTACGTCCACTTTTAATATTGCAGATGCAGACAATGGAGAGAATAGCAGTATTACCCAAAGCGTCACAGAGGTTGGCGTTTTTACCTTTACTGCCACCGCACCCACTTACTTCGGTACAACCGGCCCAACTGGAACAAGTACTTACATTGGCCGTTTCAGACCAAGTCATTTTTGCGTTTCAAACACTGGCTTAACTAACCGCACCGACAGTAATAGCAAAGCTGCATGTACCGATAGTTTTAGTTATTTAAGTGAAGATTTTACCAATACATTTACCTTAACGGCTCAACGCAGCGGCGCAACATGCGGTGATGGTAGTAGTACAATAAATTATACTGCAACTTTTTCTAAGTTCGATACCTCTGCCTTACTCTCTGGCGACAATACGAGTGATGCAACCGAAACAGGTATCTTTAATTTCGCAGCCATCGATTCAGCAAGCAGCACCGATTTAAGCTCAAGCATTAATTTCAATACCACCTCAAGTACAACTAGCGGCGAATTTACAAATGGCACGTTAAACGTTACCGCAAAAATGGATATCGCACGAAATGGAAGTAGCCCAAGTTATACCGCGGTAAGTCCTTATACTGATATCAATATTGGTATAAAACCCATAGACACCGATAATGTTACTTTAGGTTCTACTGACTTAACCATTAGCAGTGTTAATTATTCTAACGCCGGCAGTACTGCATTATATTTTGGACGACTCTACGCAGACAATACCTTCGGTGCTGAAAGTGAAGGTTTACCTATGTGGGCGGAACCCCAATACTGTAATGCGCAAAGTAGTGGCGTATGTACCGATTGGAAAACAAAGTCAGATGATACCTGTAGTTTGTTTACCGTAACCGCACCAACTGATACCGTTGTTGGTGCAACAAACAGCGGCACAAACGGTTATTGGGTATCCGGTACAGATTATAGTGCGAGTTCAGGTATCACTTATACAACGAATAGTAACGGTTATAAAGCTGGTTGGAAAATTTGGTATACAGGTGGCAGTACGGGTGGAACCTATCCCATTCCTTTTGTTACCCACCCTTATTTAATCACACAAGACGGAAGCGCTTCTTTTGGTTTATACCGCGGAGATGACCGCATTATTTACTGGCAAGAAATTTTTGAATAATGTTATATATAATTTTACTAATTATCTGAGTACCTGAAAATCTCTATATGCTGAATAAAAAATCAAATTTGTTTTATGTACTTACTCTAATTTTTCTTGTGATGATACTTATTGTGAGTATAAGCTATTTTCGTTATACAACATTTATTAGCTACCAAACAAAGATTTCCGAGGCTTCAACACAAGGTTTAAGCAATCAAATTAAATTTTTTATTGAAGAACAACAACGTCAAGTTCGATTGTTTGCATATAACAACGTAAATATTATTAATAAATATTTGCAGGACCCAGATAACAATGAAATTGAACAACAACTTGAAACGCTTTTAAGTAATCGCTTTACAAGCTATTTTTCTTTTACCATTATCGATGACAAAGGCAATTTATATAGAGAAAATTTTGGCAATAAAATAAACGACCTATGTAAAGCAGATATCAAAGCTTTCACTTCAACTCAAACCAATTTACCCCGTATACATCCTAATGCAGATATGTACCACTTTGACGTTATGGCTAATTTAAAAAACAGTTATATTTTATTCGTTAACTTTAATGCTGAGTTGCTCGGTAAAATTATAAGTAATATCCAAAGCCCTGGACATCAACTGATTATTGCAATTGAAAAAGATAGCGTATTAATTGAGGTGACTGAGCATGGACCAAGAAACAAAGTCTTTCGACCTAACTACAATTTAGATAATCACGAAAAAACTCAAATTTTATCTTCTCTAAAAATTCCATCAACCCAATGGTCAGCCATAGATTTATACAAAGAAGAATATATCAAACAAAAACAATTCGAAATAATGTGGCAGTCTTTAGCTATATTCGGCGTTTTTATTTTATTTCTGAGTCTTGCAATATTACCATTTTTCAAGATAATCTAAAATTATTCGTATCGTGCAGGCTCGATATGCGACGTTATAAAACTTTCAGCATCTAGCATAATATCTTTTGCTTTTCGGCCTTCCGAAACAATGGGCTTACCAATATGCACGGTAATTAAACCCCGTTTTTTGAAAAAACCGCCCTTAGGCCAATAGTAACCGGCATTAAGTGCGACAGGAATTACAGGGTAACCGCTTTTTTCTGCTAATATCGCTCCGCCCTTTTTAAACACTGCTTTTGTATCTGGCGGTATGCGTGTACCTTCTGGATAGATCATAACTATAATATTATCTTTTAATCGCGCAATCCCTTGAGCAATTAACTGTTTTAAAGCAATACTTCCCGAACTACGCTTAATTGCAATGGGTTTGAAAATTGCTAAAACCCATCCAAAGATCGGCATATAAAGTAGTTCTTTTTTAACAACAAAAGAAATCGGTGGAAAAATGAGTTGTGCAATAAAAGTATCCCACGTTGATTGGTGATTTGAAAAAACAATATAACTACCACGTTCAGGAATATTTTCACGTCCAAAAATTTCATAACGCACACCGCAAAGTACTTTTAATAACCAAACATTAAATTGTGCATAAGGCCTTGCATATTTAGCGCGCGCATGAAAAGGAAAAAATACCAAGAAACAACACACCAAACCAAACACAATAGTATTTAGAATAACCATCATACTGAATAAAATTGAACCCAATACCTGCATTATATTTTATATACCGTCCTTATATATTTTCTGCAACATAATGTGCCAATGAATCATAAACAGGTATGTTGATAATATCCACGGTATTATTTTTTAAGGTTCGCTCACCTTTGCCTGTTTTTACTAATATAGGTTGTGCATTAACTTTCATTGCTGCTTGAAGATCTCGAAATGAATCACCAACAACAACTGTTTTAGATAAATCAATATCAAAACGCTTTGCAATATCAAGGTACATACCGGGCTTCGGTTTTCGACAATGACATATATCATCGGGGCCATGTGGGCAGAAAAAGATGCCATCGAGATGTACGCCTTCATTTTGTAATAAACGCTGAAGTTTTTCGTGCATTCGATGAAGCGTATCTAAGTCAAATAGACCTCGTGCAATGCCGGACTGGTTGGTGGCCACAACAACACCATAACCTGATTGCTTTAATTTTGCGATGGCTGTTAAGCTTCCTTCAATTGGGATGAACTCATCGGGTGATTTTACAAATTCATCTGAATCTTCATTAATCACACCATCTCGATCTAAGATTATAAATTTCATATAAAACAGATTAATCCCTAAATTCTGAAACTCGAATCTTTCCATTCACCATACGCGATTCACGCTGCATAATCTTGTCCATTTTTCTCCAGAAGGCATCTTTTAAATCAAAGTCAGCAGCAATGGCGGTTCCCAGCAACAGTATGTATAAATCAGCGGCTTCTTCTGCAAGCGCTTCCTTACTTTTACCTTTCGTTATTGCCGACGAAATCTCGCCCAGCTCTTCTGCCATTAATGCAACCCGATAGGGTAAATCTTCACCGCCACTATTTTTAAAATCATGCTTATCGTGAAAGGCTTGCACCTTCTCTAGCATAGAATCATAAGAATCATCATTACATTCTTGCATAGCCTACACCTTTTATAATTTAGATATATCCGCTATCTGCATAAATAGTTCACGCAGGTTATTGAGTAATGCAATACGATTATTCCGAATCGCTTCGTT
>Ga0316209_1000685_pt1 | contig 50477 bp, 43 predicted proteins | sample 6monopyrite_MG_FD_204945 | JGI IMG/M metagenome (GOLD analysis project Ga0316209, IMG submission 204945) | Microbial mat bacterial communities from mineral coupon in-situ incubated in ocean water Damariscotta River, Maine, United States -... | ecosystem: Environmental > Aquatic > Marine >... | reverse complement strand
GGCCGCGAAAGTCCAACGCTCGCCATGCTGAATAACAAAATCACCGTCTGCACCGCCATCGATACCGTCGTCGCCAAACCTGCACCGGGGACTCCGAGGCGCGGCAATAGGAGGACATCTAAGCCTAAGTTTACTGGGATCGATACGGCAGCTGCGATCGCCGGCAAGCGATAAGAGCCCAAACTCTGGTGCGCACGGGTCAACATGCCGCCAACCGTCGCGAAAGGCAGCACCCATAAATACGCGAGCAAGGTTGGGGTGAGCAGGTTGACGTCGTCCGCGGTGAACTCGCCGTGTTGAAACATGAGGGTGAGCAGTGGATGCGCAATCACTCCCATGCCAATGCCGGCAGCGCAAATCAGGAGCAGTGTGCTTTCACAACCGCGCGTCAACACACGTCCTAACTCCTGCAACTTTCCTTGCGCGGCCAATTTGGAGAACAGTGGCATGGAACCCGTCATGGCCGCGACCCCGACCAAGGCCAGTGGCAAATGCAACATGCGGTTGGCGTAAAAGGAATAGTTGTTGGCAGTTTCGTTTACCAAACTGCGCACTAAGATTTGGTCGATGGCCACATTGATTTGCAACGCAGCCATGCCCAATAAGGCCGGGGCAAAGGCTCGAATCGCACGGTTGCGGCGTTGGTCGTGAAGTTGAAAGTGCGGCTTCACCGGCCAGCCCATGTCGTACAGCCCTGTCCACTGGAGCGTCCATTGCAACAAGCCGCCTATGAGAATCACCAGGCATAATCCATTGATGATAGCCCTGTTGTAATCATAGGAGTTGGATAAGACCAACAACCCGACGATCCATGCCGCGTTCAGCATCACTGGTGCCAGGGCTGGACGCCAAAAACGATCGCACAAGTTTTGCGGGGCGGTGCAAAGAGCGCACAGGCAAATCGGAATCACATAGGGCAACAGGAAACCCGAAAAGTACAGCGTGCGGCGTAAATCGAAGTGCTCGGGGCCAAGCTCCAGCTGCCCACGCCAACTCCAAATGACAATCTCTCCGACGCCGACCACCAAGAGTAGGAGCAACAGTAAAAATCCTTGGAAGGATGCGAAAAGAGCCTTGGCAGATGCTACGCCCTCCTCCACTTCCGCTTTCATCAAGGCGGGTTGCACGGCCGCGGACACCGCTCCTTCACCAAGCAACTTGCGAAACAAGTTGGGCACCGTCCACGCGAGCAAAAATGCACCTTGTCCGGCGCTTGCACCGAAAATCGACAGCATGAGGGCATCTCGAATGAATCCGAGCACGCGCGAAACCAGAGTCCAGACCGACATGACCAAGGCGCCGCGCAAAGCGTGACGTCCTCCACCATCGTTTCCCGAAACCGCGGCCATGAAGGTGATTATGACTCTCTTCTGGCTCGCTTTCCAACGCTGGATTGAGCCTCCGAAGTCTAGACCAAAGCTCCAGGCCACCCTAGTCTTGTCAACCCCGATTCATCCCATGACATGCGCCTCCATCATGACCACCGATTTGGTCACCGTATCTCCAGATACGACCGTCGGTGACACCATCCGCCTGCTCACTGAGCGGCGCTTTCGCAGCATCCCTAGCGTGGATGATGCGGGTAATTTCCTCGGACAATTTGGCGTCCAAACGGTGCTCGGCCTAGCCATGCCCCAAGTCGCCGGAATGGGATTGAAGGGTCCTATGTCGGACATTCAGTTCATTCATGACAACATGGATGACCTGCGCCGCCGCCTTTCCGATGACTGGAATGACCCAGTGAGTAAATACCTAGATGCGGATTGTTCAACTTTGAACCCCGATGACGACATGACCCATGTGGTGCAAATGCTTTTTCAGTCGCGCGGCAACATGCCAGTCCTTGAGGGCGATGGCAATAAACTTGTAGGCATCGTCTCCTATTGGGACGTGCTGGATCACCTCTTTGGTGGCATCAAGGCATGATTGCGAACCTGTTCTCCATGCTCCTACAGCATGGGGCCCCCGCCGCTGGCGGTCATGAGCCCCAAGTGCTGTTTGGATTAGACCCACTCCTTGTAGCAGGCATCATCTTCGGCCTGACCTACGCAGTCATCATGGCCGAGCGTTTCAACCGGGCGGTCGTCGCCATGCTCGGTGGAGGCGCCATGATTTTGGTGGGCGTGCATACGCAAGAAACCGCGATCATGGGCATTGATTGGAATACCATTGGCTTGCTGACTGGAATGATGATCATTGTGGCCATCACCCGACGCAGCGGTGTTTTTCAATATCTGGCTATTTGGTCAGCTAAAAGGGTCAAGGCCAGCCCATGGGGCATTTTGGTCATGCTCAGCCTGGTCACAGCGGTGCTTTCCGCCATGCTGGATAACGTCACCACCGTGCTTTTGATTGCGCCAGTGACCCTGCTGATCACCGAGGAGTTGGATATCAAACCCTATCCATTCCTCTTCGCCGAAATCATGTTCTCGAACATCGGCGGCACCGCGACCTTGATTGGTGACCCGCCCAACATTTTGATTGGGTCTTTGGTGGATTCCATCACCTTCAACGATTTCCTCACCGAAGTCGCGCCGATTGTGCCGGTGATCCTAATCGCGACCTTATTACCCATTTGGCTGGTATGGGGACGCAAACTGAAAGCCACTCCAGAAGCCCGCCAACGGGTGATGGACTTTCGTGAGAAAGAGGCCATTAAAGATGTGCCACTACTAAAGAAGTCCATGGGCGTACTGACCCTGGTCTTGGGAGGCTTCGTCTTCGGTCACGGTGCAGGATTAGAGCCTGCCACCGTTGCCATGTTCGGTGCAGCTTTGTTGCTGCTGTTGGACAACCTAGGTAAGTCCGCCGAGGAAAAAAGCGAAAACGTGCACCACACTTCCGGCGAAGTAGAGTGGGTCACCATTTTCTTCTTTGTTGGACTGTTCGTGATTGTCGGCGGCCTCGAACAAGCTGGCGCTCTCGACATCTTGGCAGGCCAAGTCGTTGGGCTAACCGAAGGCTTAGATACCACACAGGAAATCACCAATATCTTGGCACTATCCATCATTTGGGTTTCTGCGATAGCCTCTTCGGTGGTGGACAACATTCCGTTTGTGGCCACGATGATCCCCACCATCCACGAGACCTTGGATCAACTAGCTGCCAACGGCAACGAACTCAATCATGCGCAGGAACACGCCATCTGGTGGTCGCTCTCTCTTGGCGCATGTCTTGGTGGCAACGGTAGCCTGATTGGAGCCAGCGCCAACCTCATTGTGGCAGGCTTCGCAGAACGCGCAGGACACCCGATTAAGTTCGTAACCTTCCTGAAGTCGGCATTCCCCATGATGATCATGAGCATCATCATTGCCTCCATCTACGTGCACTTCCGCTTTCTAGCTTAAAGGCGCACGCCTACTCAGTCACTTCAGGCTCTAGAGAGGCTTCTGCATCCAATGCAGGAGCCTCTTCCTCATTCTCGCCTTTGCCATGAATGTAGTCGGACATTTCCTGAGCCTTTTCCTCACCCAGAAAGCGGCGCGTTTTATCAATTTGATAATTGGCGAGCTCCTGCGACTTATTAAAAGCCTTCGTAATCGTGAGTTTGGAAAGCCCGGTCAACAGCGCAAGGTAAAGGATGCCGTAGACAACGTAGCGAGCTTTGAAAGTGACTTTTACGGGTTCACTCATCCGAGCATCCCGCGCACGATTTTAGAAATGACGCCACCTTCGGCGCGGCCATCGACCTTGTCCTGGACAATCTTCATGACCTTGCCCATGTCTGCCATGGAGCTTGCGCCTACTTCCGCAATGGCGTCGGTGACAAGCCCCTTGAGCTCATCTTCGTCCATGGCTTCCGGCAGGAACTCTTCCAAAATGGCGAGCTCCTCTTCTTCCTTGGCCGCCAATTCGGGGCGATCTCCCGCCACAAACTGCTCGGCTGCTTCACGACGACGCTTGGCTGCTCCCTGAATGATTTTCACCATTTCAGATTCATCCAAAAACTCCGCCGGCGAAGCGAAATCGTCAGTCAGGCCTTTGGCGCCCTTCTTCTCGATGCCACTGTTTTTGAAATCGTTCATAATCGAACGCAAGGTCTGCAAGCGCAACTTAGCTTTGTCGCGCATGGCCTGTTTGATTTCATCGTTCAGTCGTTGCAGCATTACTTCTCCTCCGTCTCCGGATCGCCTTCCTCTTCTGGAGGAATCGCAGCCAGGCTGGTGATCTTGTCGCCATCCTTAAGGTTCACCAAACGCACGCCTTGGGTGGCGCGCCCTTGCTTGGAGATTTCGTCAACCTTGGTTCGCACTAGCATGCCACCGGTGGTTGAGAAGATGACTTCCGCACAGCGACTTGCGTTGCGTGCGTTCACCACCTTGCCGTTACGGTCATTGGTCTTAATGCCCACCACGCCTTGGGAGCCACGCTTGGTCAAACGGAACTCACCGATGCGAGTCTGTTTGCCGTAGCCGTTCTCACACACGAGCAGGAGGTATTCCTCTTCGCTGCCGGTGATGAGGTCGACCACCTTGTCATCGCCGCGCAGAGAAGCACCCTTCACACCGGCTGCGTTTCGGCCCATGGCGCGTGCGTCGTCCTCGCGGAAACGCACCACCTGACCGCCAGCGGTAATCAGCATGACTTCATTGCCCTTCGACACCAGACGTGTGCCAATCAAGCGATCGCCCTCTTCGAGCTTAGTCGCAATGATTCCAGCACTTCGCACATTCGAGTAAGCCTTCAGCTCGGTCTTCTTCACCTTGCCCTTCTCGGTTGCGAATACCAGGTAATCGCCTTCATCGAAGTTGCGGGTGGAGAGGATGGAGCGAATTTCCTCATCTGGCTGAATGCCTTCAATGAGGTTGCGGATCGAACGGCCTTTCGCGGTGCGTTCTTGCTCTGGCAGGCGGTAAACCTTGAGCCAGTGCAGACGTCCGCGGTCGGTGATGACCAGCAGGTAATCGTGGGTGCTACACACGAACAAGTGCGAGAGAACGTCGCCGTCTTTCGCCTTGCCGCCTGCAATGCCACGTCCACCGCGCGATTGTGCGCGGTATGCATCGACCGAAGTCCGCTTGACGTAACCCTTGCTGCTCACCGTGACCGCCATGGTCTCTTCGGTGATGAGATCCTCGGTTAAGAAGTCTTGCACGCCTTCGCCGATTGCGGTGCGACGTGGTTCGGCATACTTCTTCTCCAATTCATCGAGGTCTTCGCGGATGATGTTGAACACCAACTCGTCCTCCGCCAGAATCCGCAGGAACCAAGCGATGTCCACCTTGAGGCCATCGATCTCGGTTTGTAGCTTTTCAATTTCCAGCCCAGTCAAACGACCGAGACGCATGTCGACGATCGCTTGCGACTGAATCGGCGTGAGGCTAAATGCAGCCTCTAAACCTTGACGCGCCGCTTGCGTATCCGCCGATGCCTTGATGATCTCCACCACTTCATCGATGGATTGAATCGCAATCATCAAACCTTCGAGAATGTGCAGGCGATGTTCTGCTTTATTCAGCAAGAAGCGCGTGCGGCGACGGATGACATCGAAGCGGTGATCGCGATAAGCCGCAACCAACTCCTTCAAGTTCAAGGTGCGCGGCTGACCTTCAATCAGCGCTGTGTTACGGATTGCGTAAGTGATTTGAAGACTGCTGTGCTTGTACAACAGGTTCTCCACCACCACTGGGTCGCCATCTTTACGCAACTCAATGACCAGGCGCATACCTTCGCGCGAAGATTCATCGCGAATGTCGTGAATGCCCTCAATGCGCTCATTCTTGACCTCTAGAGCGATTTTCTCAATGATGGCCGCCTTCTCACGCTCGTAAGGGATCTCGGTAATGACAAGCGCATCGCGTCCACGTCCACCAGATTCTTCGAGGTGCATCTTGGCGCGCAGAATCACCCGACCGCGACCGGTCAAGTAAGCCTCTGCGATACCACTGCGACCACAAATGATGCCGCCGGTTGGGAAGTCAGGACCGGTGACGATTTGCATTAAATCGCGCACATTGCAGTCCGGGTTATCCAACAAATGGCGGATGGCGTTCAACACCTCCAACAAGTTGTGCGGCGGCAACGCGGTGGACATACCCACTGCAATACCTTCCGAACCGTTCACCAACAAGTTTGGGAACTTGCCCGGGAGCACAGTTGGCTCCATGCGGGTTTCATCGTAGTTTGACTTGAGGTCGGCGGTGTCCTTGTCCAAGTCGGTCAGCATTTCTTCTGCTGGACCGGTCATCTTGGCTTCGGTGTATCGCATAGCAGCCGGTGGGTCGCCATCGATCGAACCGAAGTTACCTTGTCCATCGACTAGGCAGTGACGCAAGCGGAATGGTTGCGCCATCCGCACCAGCGTCGGGTAAATCACAGATTCACCGTGCGGGTGGTAGTTACCGGATGTATCACCGGCAATCTTCGCGCACTTTCTGTACTTGGCACCAGGGCGCAAGTGCAGGTCATTCATGGCCACAAGAATGCGGCGTTGCGACGGTTTCAATCCGTCGCGGACATCTGGCAGAGCGCGGTCATGAATGACTGAGAGGGCGTAGGTGAGATAACTCTCACACATCTCCCTCTCGATCACCGTGTCCGGGATCGGCTGGACTTCAGGGGCTGTTTCGTCGGCCATGGGCTAGGGTCCGGGGGGAGCCGGACAGAGGGTATATTGCACCATTTCCGGGCCCTTCTTGGAAGCCAATTCCCCAGGACGACGCCACCCTAACCTATTTCATCAAAAGTTCTTACACTCGCTCCGAAGAAGCTCAGCAAGGCTCTTGCCTGGACCGGTCCTAGCCGCCCCGCGCAGCTTTACAGAGCCGTCCTGTGAGCGCTCCACCTCCAGCCGTCCGCCACGCATCCCGACGCCAATCCGCGGCCCAGCGCCGGCCTCCCAGGCGGCTCCAGCGACGGCAAGTGCCCCACTCCCGCAGGCTGCAGTCTCACCGACGCCGCGCTCAAACACGCGCATTTGCATTTCTTGATTGCGCCCCAATCCTTCCACCACTTCAACATTCACTCCCGCTGGAAATCGACTGAGGTTGCTGCGCACTTGGGTCGCGAAACTTTCTAAATCAAAATCAGCCAAGCAACATGCCTCGGCTTCGGCATCGAAATGAAACACCGCATGTGGATTCCAAAACGCAACATCGAATCCATCGCGACCATCTGGCAGGGTGAAGGCTTCGACTTGTAGGTCGGCATCGGTAAGCGCCAACTGCAATTCAAAAGCGCTTGCCAATCGACGCCAACGGATCACGCGCCCAGACATTTCTAAACGTCCGCGATTAGCTGCGGTAAAGCATGCGGCAACGCGCAATCCATTTAGGCACGCGCCGCCATCCGAGCCATCGGGATTCAGAATCTGCACCGCCAACGCACCCGATGTATTCGGGCCGAGCACTAACAGGCCATCGTAAGTGCGACCGCATAATCGTTGCGCAAGAGAAACTGGAGCCTCCCCTACCGCCAACGCTTCCGATTCCCTAACGATGAGAAAGCGATTTCCGCATCCATCACCAGGGTAGAGCTGCAACATGATTAGTTTGCGGCGTAGGCGTCGAGGCCTTTCTGCAGGAACTCGGCGAACTTTGATGGATCGGGATCGTAGCCATCGTAAGTTGCCAAAACCGAATCCGTGCGAGGGTCCAGAATCACGTAATAGGGCTGTGAAACGCGCCCATAGCGTTCTGCCTGCATTAAGCCATACTCGGGCACCTTATCCACCCACAGCTCCACACGCGTGAATTGCTCGAGCCTAGGGAGCACGTCTTCGTCCGGGAACACGCCGTTCTCCATGAGCCGGCAGTTCACGCAAGTCACGCCGGTGAAGTCAACGAACAGCGGCTGGTTGTTGTCTTTGGCAGCCTCAAATGCATGCTCATAGTTTTCGTGCCATTCAAGTAGAGCAGGACCAATGATCAAACCGGTGTCTTCATCCACCTCGTACAGGCCGTAAGTCGGCGGCGGCAAGTAAGCCACCAACCCACCGAGATTGTAGTCGCGGTTGAAAATGCCGGGCGACAACCAAAGTCCGGTAAGCACAATGATCACACCAAAAACCTTACGCTGCATGCCTGGCTTTGGCTTCTCGTAGTCATACGGCAGCTTGTAAAGGCCGAGCATGTATGCGCCCCAAAGCAACATGATGATGGTCGAAGCCGCAAGCACAATCGGCCAAGTCAGGATTTCGAGTTCCCAAACCAGGTCGGTGTTCGAGAAGAACTTAATCGCAGCAATCAGCTCGACGAAACCGGCGCAAACTTTCACCGTGTTCATCCAGCCACCGGCCGATGGCATTTTTTGCAAACGCGCCGGCAAGAGTGCGAGAAAGAAGAACGGCAAGGCAAACACCAAGCCGTAAACAAACATGCCACCAACCAGGTAGCCCACTCCAAGTTGCAAGCCGGCAGCGAACACCAAACCGACAAATCCAACCGTGCAGGTGAAGGCGGTGATGCTGAAGGCAATCGCCATCATGAACACTGGAAAATAACCGCCCTTGACTTGCCCCCTGCTCTGCGTTTCAGAAGCAAAGTTCTGTAGGAAGCGTGGCGCCTGGATTTCAAAGAAACCGAGCAGCGAGAATGCCATGACCACGAACAAAATACCGATGGCGGCGTTTACCCATGGATTGGAGCCGATTGCATTGGCTCCGGTTGCTCCCAAGGCGAGCGCGGCGCCTACCCCAATACCAGCAAAGGTAAAGATAATGCCGCATGCATAGGCCGTAGCATTGCCGAGAGGAGTGCCCTTTCCAGTTTCAGCCCGTTTGGTGAAGTAACTGATGGTCACGGGGATCATTGGAAACACACATGGAGTGAGCAAGGTCAGCAAGCCTGCGGTAATCGCAGCCAGCATGAACTTCCAGAAGCCTTCCGGCAAACCCGTGATGACACCGGCAGCGTCGCCGCCACCCGTGGCGTACTCAGCCAAGGAGTACGTTTTTTGTTCCGGCAGCAAACACGAGTCAGCGTTGCAGGTTTGCCACAGGATGCGCACCTTTGCATCGCTTGGAATAGGGCCATCGAAACGCAACTTGCCGCGGAATTCCAAAGCTCCGCTCTGCCACCAATATTGCTGCACACCGCCACCAAATCGGGTGGTGTGACTTTCCGGTTTTGAGTCCGTGGTCAGCGCCTCCACCATGACCAGCCCTTCGCCATGGACTACGGCGGTCACTGGTACACCCAGCAACGGGTCTTGCTTAGGGTCGTAAACGTGCCAACCGGCAGCGACCTCGAGCTTCACAATAACGTCGACGGTTTCGCCTTCTGCGACCTTGCCATCTAACTCAAACTCAATAGCAACCTTATCGTGGACCACGTCCTGACGGTCCAATTCGAAGATAGGGCCTTCCTGCTCCTCATTCGTTGCTTCCCTGGTGACTTCAGCAACAACTCCTTGCGCGGCCTCAGTCGATTCGTTGGCCACTGCTCGCGTCACGTTTAGTGACAGCGAAAACTCTTTGCTCATCGGCTGCAAACAAACGTTCTCGTCGCAGATTTGATAATGAACGGTGACTTTGAGATCTCGTTTCCCTGGGTCACCACTCAGCGTGACGGGCAGCACCAATTCTGGTTTGCCGGACAACCACAGGTAAGTAGCGTGGAAGTTGCCTACGCTTAGCTCATGGATTTGCGGCTCCTGCAAGGAAACCAAGGTGCCCAAAGAGATGGGACCGTTTCCCGTAATTTCAACAGAAACCGGAATCCCATTTTCTGGGTCCTGGTCCGGGTGATAAATGTGCCAGCCCGGAGTGATGTCGACGGTGACGCGTAATTCAGCAGCTTCGCCAGATGCGACGGCGTCGACAGCGAAAGCAGCAGTAATCTCAGCGCTCCCTTGGTCCGAACCGAACTGTGGGAGAAGCAGGGCGGACCAGAGTAGAAGGGCGCTCATCGCAGTAGTTTCGTCCAGAATCCTAGGATTGGTAGCAAAAATTGCGATTCCTGCAAAATTCCCTAGGGCCTATTTTCGGGAATAACCATCCCTTAAAGGAGGATGGTGGGCGTTGAGGGGCTCGAACCCCCGACCCCCTCGGTGTAAACGAGGTGCTCTAGCCAACTGAGCTAAACGCCCGAAGCGGCAGATTCTAGAATGTCGGGCCCGAAAGGGGAAGCCCTACTGGCAAGAACCATGACAGAAAAATCGACCATGCTGGTTCGCTACGGCGAACTTGGCCTCAAAGGGGGCAATCGACACCTTTTCGAGAACGCTTTGTGTAGAAACTTAGCGTCCGCGCTTGGCCCATTGCCGGGTTTGAAGACCAAGCGGGTGCGGGGCCGGATTCTGGTGCACGCAGATTGTCCGCTGGAAGATCACGTCGACCGTGCGGCGCAGGTTTTTGGCGTGACCAGTGTTTCTCCGGTAAAGGAGGTCTATCTGGACCACGACCTCATGGTCAAAACCGCCATGGAGCAGCTCGATCGCACCATGGCGGAGGACTTTCCGGGCCAAACCGAGGTTCCATTCCGCGTCACCGTCAACCGCTCGAATAAGTCCTTCCCCCATCGGAGCATGGAAATGGTTCTGACCTTGGCAGATTTAGCGCTGACCAAGTACGACGCCTTGAAAGTGGATCTCAAGCATGCGGAACTGGAGCTGGAGGTCGACATTCGTGAGGAGCAAGCGCTGATTTTTGCGCGACGCATACAAGGGCCCGGAGGATTGCCAGTCGGCACTCTTGGGCGCGGCATGACCTTGTTGTCGGGCGGCATCGATTCTCCGGTAGCAGCGTGGATGGGCATGAAACGCGGTTTGCGCATGGAGTTCATCAGCTTTTACTCCTTCCCGCACACGGGACCGCAATCGCGCGAGAAAATCATCCGCTTGGCGGAGAAGCTTGGTGAATGGCAACCGCGCACGGTACTGCACATCGTCCCCTTCGCCGCCTACCAAGAGGCCATCCGCGATTATTGTGCTCCGGCTTACCGCACCGTGCTGTACCGCCGCGCGATGACTCGGATTGCTTGTCGCATGTCCGCTCGACGCAAATGTAAGGCTCTGATCACTGGCGAAAGTCTAGGTCAGGTGGCGAGCCAGACGCTGCAGAACATTGCCGCGATTGAAGATGCGTCTACCCTGCCGATTCTCCGCCCGCTGATCGGCATGGACAAGATTGAGACCATTTCCCGCGCACGCGAGATTGGCACCTATGATCTTTCCAACCTGCCAGCCCCGGATTGTTGTACCGTGTTCCAACCGGATAGCCCGGTGCTGTTCGCAACTAAAGATGAGGCCCATGCCGCAGAAGCGGTACTTGACCTCGATAAACTCACCCTCGACGCCATTCAAGGCGCCGAAAAGCTCGAACTTTCAGAAGACGCATGAGTCCCCGCATCCTACTAGCCATCCTGTGTGGCGCCCTCCTCGTCCTGCCATCTTGTGGCGGTAAAACCAAGAAAGTCACGGACGCATCGTCCGCAACGGTCTCCGGTTCTGGCCCCCAGGTTTCTAACAACCCGCCGCCGCCGCCAAACCCGCCCGTCCCGGAAGCCGACAAAACGACTTTCGTGGCACACATTGTCGATTCCGTCAGCGGCAACCCAATCGGGGGGGTCAACACTTACCTCATGCGTGAGATTCCGGATCCGCTTTACATGCGCTCCCCGCGGCGCAAAACCGTGGTTGCTGAATACCGCACGCCTATGCACGGTCAGTCCGCGTTGACTGCAGATGCCGATGGCACCATGAAGTGGTGGCTCATCTCCGGCCCCGGCTTTGATCCTTTCGTAACCGAGGCCGGCAATGCAGTGGGTGGTCAAACCCAAGAGATGACCATTCGCGCCACCATTGTCCCGGTGTGTAAGTTCATTGTGCGCCTACCTAATGGCGATCGTGCCGACAACGCTGTGTGCACCATGTCCCCGGACGTAAACCAGCCAGTTCTGGAAGGCAAAATGGCCGACCGTGGCAATGCAAGCGGCAACGTTGGTTACACCGAGCGCGCCGATGACTTCGGCAAGGTAGCCTTCAACCGCGGCAAAGGTTCTTACCGCTTGTCCTTCAATGCAAGCAGCGGCAAGTACCGCTACTACCAGATTTTCCAATGGGACGGCACCCAAGACAAGGCGGTTGAAATTCAGCTTCCTGCCACCTCGATGAAGAAGCCTTGGTAGTCCATGCCCGCGGAAGCTAGCGCTTCCCATAAAGAAACGGTGGATCTCGTGAGAGATCCACCGTTTTGATTTAGATGGCGAGGAAGACGGGACTTGAACCCGCAACCACCAGATCGACAGTCTGGTACGCTAACCAATTGCGCCACTTCCCCGCACTTGGGCGGAAAGTATAAGGCTCACCTGGTCAAGTGGTCAAGCCCCGTCAGCAAGGCTTTTTGCCCTCTCCCAAAGAACGTCCATTTCTTCAAGGGTGGCGTCGGCCAAGCCTTTGTCTAGGTTGCGCTCCACGTAGGCAAAGCGCGAAGAAAAGCGCTCAATCGTGCCTCGAAGCGCAAGTTCCGGCTCGATTTTCATCTTTCGCGCCACATTCACCACGGCGAAAAGTAAATCGCCCAACTCTTCGGATGCGCGTTCTTTGCTTCCACTGGCGACGGCTTCTTGGAATTCCAGCCACTCCTCCTCCACCTTGGCGCTCGGCCCAGCCAAATCTGGCCAGTCGAAGCCAGCGTTCGAAGCTTTGGCGCCGACCCGATAGGCGCGGAGTAATGCTGGAAGCGAGCGTGGAACTCCGGACAGGGTCGACTCATCTTCACCCTTGTCGATTTTTTCCTGCTTCTTGATCGCTTCCCAGTTTTTCAGGACCTCGCCTGTGCCTTCGACCTCCACTTCGCCATAAACATGCGGATGACGACGGATGAGTTTCGTGCGAATTCCGTCGGCGACCTCGGCCATGCCAAAACCGCGGTCCTCTTCGGCGACACGCGCAACCATTAGCACTCCCATGAGTAGGTCGCCTAACTCCTCACAAGTGTCCATAGAGTTTTTACGTGCGACGGCATCGGCCATCTCATGGCATTCTTCGACTAAGTGCGGCGCGAGAGTCTCGACGGTTTGCTTGATATCCCAAGGGCAGCCACCTGGGGAACGCAGTTCATCGATGACCTGATAAAGCTTCGTGAAAGCTTCGAGGATTTCTGGTGGAACGGGTTTGGTGACGGGCGGCATGGGGTGGAGTTTAGCCTCGAACCTCGGTTGCCCAATGGGCATCTCGTGCTAGCTTGTGGTGTGCTTATTCCCGCGCCAAAACTGCTATTTCTTATTCCAGCACTCATCGCATCCTGCGTAGTTCAAGAATCCAAGCCCAGCCCGTGGTCCGCCGTTTTTCAGGAGCAGCATTGGGAATCGCTTTTCATTCCTAACGGCCAAGGGGATCTGGTGGAATTCTTTGTGAAACTCGCGCCCAAAAACCAATCTGCCCGAGTGTGGTCGCCGAAAAGCGAAAACCGAATCCACATAGATTTCACCGCAGAGGTTCCAGGATTTCAGCCGACTCAGCTGCATGAAGCTTTTGAGTTTCCGCAGGTTCTCTATGTCTCAGGATTTGACTCGTCGAGTGGAGACGGAATGCTGGTGCAATTAGTGCCTTCCTTTGATCTAAGGGGAAGGATTGCATGCAAGATGGTTTACCGAGGCGATTGTTTTGGAAATGCTCGGGATATGCTGGTGTCCGCTGACAACCACCAAGAGGTTTTGGTTCTTGACGACGAAGGATCTCTTCAACTCTTGCAACTTGATTCCGGCAAGTACGAAACGATGTTCGAGGCAAAGGAATCCTACCTTCTTGCTCGTTGTCATTATTTGGAAACGACGGCTCTGATGGACCGAGAAGGAAGCATGTCTAGTGCCTTTCGTGCAACGGAGCGTAAACCATTTCACGGTTGCATTCCTAGCTTACCCGTAGGAGCTAGTGTCATCTTTGTGCCAGATACCAAGAGCAGAGGTTTTGCAGTATTTATGGAATCCGATTTCAAAACCAATCCACTTATGAATTTCCCAAGTCCAATCGAGTGAAATCACACAACCTTCAAGTGGATTCATGTGGCCAGCCAATCGGCCAGGCACCGGAAAAGCGGAAGGAACGATACCGAGGTTATTTAGGAAGGACCTCAGTCCAGGATCTCGTTTCAAGTTTTTCAAAGACGCCATCGTCATTCACGTCGTAAAGGACTATCGCTTGAGCAGGGAAACCAGGCCATAAATAGATCCAGGTGTTTGCGTATTCACCTTCCTCCGAATGCCAAACAGAGATGGCTTTCCGCCACAAGAAGGGCCAATCAAGAGAGGACGCCAGCAGAAAGGCCTCGCCCTGGCAGACTTGATAGATGCACGCATCGCGGCTGTCCTGGGCAAGAAAGTAGCGCCCTTGCGAATCTAGATGCACATATTCCGGCTGAAGATCCTGGCCGCGGTAGAGTTCCTGCCTGACTGGTAAGTTGGTAGAGACGAGTGGCTGGCCTCCTTCGTCTGGGAAAGTCCAGAGTTCAAACACCTTCTCTGCAGTCTCTGCATCGATGCCGCCGATGAGAAATTGTGAGGGCTGCGTCGATGCTGCCCAAAAAACTCCGAAGCCGCACGCCAAGGTTTGCTTTGTAATCTCCAAGCCTTCCGAATAACGTTTTCGCGTCAGGACAACCTCACGGGCATTGTCCTCAAACCCCAAAAAAACTTCGTAGCGCCGCGTGTAGGATATTCTCCTCCCTGCGGGGGAATCTCCCCAGTAACAAGTGACGACGCCATCCGAGAGCCCCCTCTCTGTTCTTTCAGGAACCCTGTCCGACAGAGCTGCAGGAGTGAATGATTGCGTATCCGTAAGCGCATCTCTAACCGTGCAAGAAATGCAAAGGGCTAATAGGATCACGATACGTGCAGCGACCATTCCAATGCATAGTGCAGGCCAATGTCAGGGATATCAACTTTCTCGCCGACTTATAAAAGGAGCCTTGTCGCCCCCAAAATTTCTTCAGGCGGCTGACAAGAGGCTTGCCCTGACCATCTAGATTTACTGTCACAAACGGGATAGGCTAGCGAATGCAACCGTCATCGCCCATGATGGAAGTAGACACCCCAACTCCACAATGCCAAACCCACTCGATCCGATCCCTTGGGAGAATCTCTCAGCCAAACCTGCAAAGGAAATGACCACTGCGGGCATGGTTATCGACCTCCACCGCTGCATCGGATGCCACGGATGCTCCATCTCTTGCAAAACCGAACACGAAGTCCCACTCGGCAATTTTCGGACGCGTGTTCATTATGTTCCGCGACCAGATCGGCCGCAAATCGCGTTTGTTCCTTTGCTCTGCATGCAATGCAAAGATGCACCATGCCTTACCGCGTGCCCCACATCTGCGATTAGCCGCCTCTCGGACGGCCGCGTTGTGATTGAGGAAGATGTTTGCAACGGCACCAAAGCATGCGTTACCGCCTGCCCTTATGATGCAATCGCAATTCACCCGCAAACCAACAAGGCTATGAAGTGCGATTTTTGTGAGCACCGTACCGCAGTTGGCATGGAGCCAGCATGTGTGGAATCCTGCCCAACAAGCGCACTAAGATTTGGTGACCTTGGCGATGCAGCCGACCCGGTTACCCAATATGCAAAAGCCAACGACGCCAAGGCTTACAAAGAAGATGCTGGGACGGACCCCTCTGTGCTTTATATCGGGCACGAAGAGTGGATGGAATCTGCCGCAAAAGGTGTTCAGATTAGCGATGACGAAGCCGGAATCGTTTACGAGTAAAATCCGTGCGGCTCTTAACGCTTCACTCTTTCTCAGGACAACTGTCCGCAACCGATTCTCCTTTCGGTTGGTGGATTGCAGTTTATTTTGCGCTGGCAGCACTTAGTTCCGGCCTGATTTTAAGCGCGGTTGTAACTTGCGCATTTTCTAAAGAACCTCAACTCTTGAGGCGAGCCTCGTGGAGCGCGGTTCTTTTAGCTTTCCTCGGCTGCCTATGCTTAATCGCCGATCTCGCCGCCCCTCAGGAGTTCCTGCTTACACTCACTCACTTTAATCCCGAGTCTTGGATTGCGTGGGGCTCACGCATCTTGGGACTTTTCCTTATCCTTCTGCTCACCGCATCCGTGACGCTTCCAAGGCAGGGTTGGGATTGGGGAGCCTCTTGCATGGCATTCTTACTCGGGGTGACCGCCCTGTGCCTTGCAACGTACCCGGCCTTCGTCCTCCTGCAAGCTTCCGTGAGCCGCCCACTCTGGGCTTCCAACTTACTCCCGCTACTATTTCTTCTAAGCGCCATCCATTTAGGTATTTCCGCTGCCGGAAGCCTACTTGGAACCCGACCGAGAAAGAGTTTTTTCAATCTCGTCATCCTGCTGGAACTGGGCGTTTGGGGGCTGTTTGCCGCATCCAAGTGGAGCCTTCTCTTTGTCACTCCTGCTTCGTGGTTGCTACTAACCATTTACCTGGTTGGCTCCTTTGCCCTGCCACTGATGACGCGTTCCACGACCAAGGAAAACTCTGGCAAGTCATGGATGCTCAGTGGCCTTGCTTTCTTCGGCGCAATCTCCATGCGACTGTGGTTACTTGAGGCAGGTCAATCCTCCCAATCATTCCTTTCCTAGGAACTCCAAGCACTCACTCCCTATGACGAACATCCAACGCCGCACTTTCCTCAAGGCTGCCGCCGTAGTCTCTGGCCTCGCTGCAACGGGCGCTCTTATGGTGCCCCTGTTCCGTCAAGGAGGAAAACGCATGGGCTCGAAACCCGAGCTTCTCAATGGCAAGATTGATTACTCCAAGGCCAAGGGTATTCCGACCATCTGTTTCGGCTGCACCACCCATTGTGGAGTTGTCGGTTGGGTCCAGGACAATACCGTAAGACGCATTTCGGGAAATCCACTCGACCGCAATAGCGACGGCAACATCTGCTCTAAGGCGAATGGAATGATTTCCTATACCTACTACCCGGGGCGCTTACTCTATCCACTAAAACGGGTGGGCAAACGCGGGGATGGAAAATGGAAGCGTGTAAGTTGGAAAGATGCGATGGACGACATCGGTGGACGCTTAAAAACCCTACGAGAGGATGGCACGCCGGAGCAATTCGTTTTCCACTATGGGCGCGATAAAACCAAGGGATTCACCAAGCATTTCACCAATGCCTATGGAACCCCACATCGTTTAAATCGTCGGGCCATTTGCAGTTCTAACCGACGCGCCCCGCTGATGAGCTTTTATGGCCGTGATTTTGAATGGGAGACCCAAGACTTCAATCACACCAAGTTCATTCTCAACTTTGGCGCCAACCCGATGGAGGCCTATCAAGGTGGCATGTACATGTCGCACCGCATTTCCGACGCACGCGTCGACCGGGGAGCACGCTTGATCACTTTTGAAGTCCGCCCATCGGTAACAGCGTCGGTTTCTGATGAGTTCTACCCCATCAAGCCCGGAACCGATGGAGCCGTTGCAGCAGCCATCTGCCATGTCATCTGCAAAGAGAAATTGTACGACCAGGGCTTTGTCGAACGATGGTCAAACCTCTCACTCGATGAGATTAAGGCGCAAGTCGCGCAGTTCACACCACAGTGGGCGGAAGAACAAAGTGGTATACAAGCAGCAACCATCGAACGACTGGCACGCGAGTTTGCACAAGCAGCTCCACATGCAACCACCATGTCTGCACGCGGGTCGGCGAAACATGCCAATGGAATGCAAAGCGATCGCTGCATCCGCCTCATCGATGTACTGTGCGGTACCGTCGGCCGCAAAGGTGGGTTTTGCTTAAGCTCTGGAAGTGGATGGAGCGGCAAGTACGGCCAAGATGGACTCCCCAAGCTCGGAATCCCAAAACCAAAACCCAGTGGCCCCAAGCCGTGGCTACCTGGAACACGAGAGTTTGAAGCCTTGCCTTTGGAGGTCAAAGAGCGGGTTCAATCCTTCTCCAAAGATTGGCAAAAGAAATACTTTGGTGAACTTGCAACACCAAGCGAATACCCTCTCGCTTGGCATTGGTATCAAATGAGAGTTGGGCAACTGGTTTATGATTACATTCGAGAAAAGCGTCAGAAAGTAAGCGTTTACTTCTCCTACACTCTCGGCGCATCTTATAGCTTTCCAGAAGCCAACGTTGCACGCGAAGTTCTGCGCGACGAGTCTCTCATTCCGTTTCATGTCGCCATCGACATCAGCTACAGCGAACAAAGCGCTCTGGCTGATTACATCTTGCCCGAGGCCACCAGTCTTGAACGATGGGACGCGCACAGCACCAATAGTTATGCCCTACGCCCTTACACGGGGTTACGTCAACCGCTTGTCAAACCGCTCGGCGAAGCGCGCTCCATCCAGGTCATCTTGCGTGATCTGGCACATCGGATCGGAGGAGGAATGGAAAACTATTTCGCCTGGGAAGACCCCGAGGATTTGTACCGGGATTGGTATGCGAACCTCCCAATCTCATGGGATGACTTCAAAGCGCGGGGGATTTGGCAAGACTCCTCACGCGAGCTCGACTATGAGCTGTATGAGCGCCCAGTTCCAGAGTCAGAGCTAGCCACTAGCCGTGTCGATGCCACCTCGGGAGTGATCTACAGCACCGTGGGTAAGAAAAAAGCCATCGGGATTATGCTCGACGGCCAAGCGATTCGCGGCTTTCCGACCAAGCACCGCAAAATCGGCGTGCGCGATACCGTTTTCTCAGAGGCGGCGAAGATGGTTGGAATCCCTATAACCGAACCCCTGGCAAGCGAACTGCCCACTTGGTTTCCGGTTCCCGGTTTCCTTCAAATGAAGGAGCAAAGCCTTCACTTCACAACTTTCAAGTGGAATGTACACACGCAAGGCCGCTCGGGGCATTGGAAATATGCAGCCGAAGTCATCCATAACAACCCACTCTTTATCGCTGCCGCCACGGCGTTAAAGCATGGCCTGGAAGATGGTGATCTCGTGGAAGTGACGATATCGCGCCCATTCGGATACGCCTACCGCTCCGGCGAGCAAAAGCCTGTTGGGTCCTTCCAGCAAAACATTAAAATCCTCGATGGGATGAGCCAAAACCTGATCGCCGCCTCCCACCACGTTGGGCATTGGGAGCATGGTCCTGACGGTGCGAAGGACTCGTCGCAAACGCTTCCAGAAGCGACCGACGTGGACCGCAAAAAAATGGCCGACCCCGATCTCCAAGCAAACCTGTGGTGGGCAAAAGAACGCGGAGGTGTCGGAAGTGGCGTATTCATCAACGATGCCATCCCCATCGATCCGGCTGCTCTAGTCGGAGGCCAAAATTGGTATGACAACGTATGCACGATTCGGAAAATCTAAAGGTCGCAGTTGCTGGATTGATCGAAGTCGTCGCGCGATTGCTTATCGTGGAACTCGATGCAATTGCCCTTCAGGCGCTTGCTGGTGAAGAGATTAGTGCCTTGCTGGAAGAACTCGAGCCAGGCGTATCCTCCACCCTAGTTGCAACGACCAACGACTCCGCCCTGCAAGAGGAACTGGATGCTGAGTTCTGCCGACTCTTCCTTATCGGCGAAGCAACCTCGCCGATGGCTTCCGCTTGGCTGGATGGCGAGCAATTAGCGAATGCAGCGCGCCTATCGACCCAGGTCCAACACTGGCAGGCTTCCCTCGAGGTAGAAATGGAGCAAGGCCCTTGGGGCAATGTCCCGCCAGACCACATTTCCATCCTATTGGGTCTATTCTCTTTAGCCTTAGTGCGAGAGGAATCCGGCAAGCTGGCCGAAGAAATCTACACCACGGCCCTTGCATCCATGGTACCGGACTTCGTGAAGGCCATCTGCGCCGAATCCACCAACCCGGTTTACCGGGCCGGAGTGCGGCTATTGCCCCAACTGCTACAGATCATTCATCCGGCGGCGGGCCCCCAAAGCGCACCGCAAGACGTTTGAACCGAACAGCCTCTACCCCAGGCGGAAACAAAGTTTCCTAATCACTATTACAAGGCAGAGGGCGACCACTCCAACACGAAGTGCGGGCCGATGTTCGGGATATCGAATTCCTCACCGACTTTTGCAAATCCACAGGCCACGTAAGAGGCAATCGCGACATTCCGTGCATTGCACCAAAGTCCGGTTTGGAGCTCATTGGCGAGGTCCTGGCAGGCTTCCATCAGACGACGACCGAAGCCATAACCGCGATAGGGCTCATCCACTGCCATGCCGCGAATGCGATAGCCGAATCCGCCTTCGCGCTCTTCCTTCATGATGGTGGCGCAACCGATCTCTTTGTTGTCCATGGTTAACACCATGTGGATGGTGCTTCCGATGCGATCGACCTCCCCATAATCCACAGTTTCAAACGCCTGCCCCTGACGTAGATTTCTATGCCGCACATGCCAAGTACGTTGCGCATCGACATGGGTATGCATGACTGCTTCTTTGGCAAACTCCTTCTCCGCTTGAATGCGCAGGCGGCAAGCATCGCACAACTTACAGGGGCTGCCATTTGCGTTCGGGTCATAGCAGGAAAGGGTTTGATGCACAGGCACATGCAGTTCCTGTGCCAAACGCAAAATCTCCACCTTGGATAAGTTGAGCAAGGGTGTATGCACATGCATCGGACGCCCCTCCACTCCTTCGCGCGTCGCCAAGTTGGCAAGCTCACCGAACTTCTCAACAAACTCCGGTCGGCAATCTGGATACCCGGAATAGTCCAAAGCGTTCACGCCAATCCCAAGATCATGCGAGCCACGTGCTTCGGCCAATCCCAAAGCCAGCGACAAGAAAATCGTGTTGCGCGCCGGCACATAAGTCACCGGGATATCGGCGGTCACTTCCGCCAAGGCATCGCCCGCTTTCGGGACTTCTAAATCCGAGGTCAAGGCGGAACCGCCCATCGCCCGCAGGTCCAGCCGCATGATTAAATGCTCCTTCACCTCCAGCGCCGTGGCCACCGCAATCGCCGCCTGCAGCTCCGCCCGATGCTTTTGACCATAGTCAATCGTCAGCCCGATCACGTCGTAACCCTCGCGCTGAAGCCATGCCGTCACTGTGGCCGAATCTAGCCCGCCAGACAGCAGCACAACCGCGCATTTTCTCGTATCCTTTGCCCGCTCCATCACCCCCTATCCTACAGGGGTGCGGCCGCAAGCCCTAACCATCTACTGCCATGAACGACAAAGAAGCCGTACTCGAAGCCCTGAAGATTGTTCAGGATCCGGATTTGCACAAAGACATTGTCACCCTCGGGTTCATTAAGGACTTGGCGGCGTGCGCGGGCGTGGTGAAATTCAAGATTGAGTTGACCACTCCGGCCTGCCCAGTGAAGGAGCAGTTGAAGCAGCAGGCTTACGATGCCGTAATGGCGCTCGAAGGCGTCACGACCGTGAATATTGAGATGACTGCGCAGGTCAAATCTTCGCTTCCGGTGGGCAATCAGCTCGGCGGCAATATCAAGCATGTGATTGCAGTGACCTCCGGCAAAGGCGGCGTAGGCAAAAGCACCTGCGCAGTGAACTTGGCAGCGGCGCTTTCCGCAACCGGCGCCAAAGTTGGAATCTTAGATGCCGATGTCTACGGCCCCAACGTTCCGGTCATGATGGGCATCCATCGTAAACCGGAAGGACGTGACAACAAGCTGTTTCCAATTAAATCGCATGGGATTAAAACCATGTCGGTCGGTTACATGATTGAAGATGGTCAGCCAGTCATGTGGCGCGGCCCGATGTTGCATCGCGCCTTGCAGCAGTTTTTGCAAGACGTCGAATGGGGTGAGCTGGACTACCTGATTGTGGACATGCCACCAGGAACCGGCGATGCACAACTTTCCCTCGCGCAGTTAGTGCCATTAACCGGCATGGTCGTGGTCACCACCCCGCAAGAGGTTTCGCAAACCGATGTCCGCCGCGCAATTGGAATGGCCGAGCAGGTGAAGACCACCATCCTTGGGGTCATAGAAAATATGACCGGTGAAGTCTTCGGCGAAGGTGGCGGCAAAACCATCTCCGAGAAGTACGACATCCCGTTCCTCGGCAGTATCCCGTTGCAGGCCGATGTCCGCCAATGCGGCGATTCTGGCGTTCCGGTGGTTGTGGAAAATCCCGACAGCAACGTCGCCAATCTGTTTACCGACATGGCTGGCAAAGTGGCCGCCGAGATTTCAAAAATCCAGGCGACCTCGTTGCCGGTGCTGGAAGTTTAGGCGAGAGAATCCCTGATTTCCCCAGGCGAAGTCGCCGCACTTGGCAAATCGGCGTATTCATGAGAAAAAGAAGCCACATTCGGCCTTTTCCCGCGTAGAGAATGGACTTGCTGGCTTCCCACGCCTCCAGGCTCCCTACGGCTCCCAGACTCATGAAACGATTCCTCCCTCTCATCGCGCTCGTCGTGGTTGCCTTGCTCGTATTTTGGATTTTCCAAGATAATTCCACACCGGAGGAGGTGCTCGATGCACCAGCCGTCGCCGAGGCTGAAGAAACACTCGCTGCGGCAACCCTGGATCGCAGCCCCGAGCGCTTGGTAGAAGAAGAGGCGGAACCCTTTGAGCCGCGGGTTGAGAAAGTGGGCGATGGCAACTTTGGCCTAGTCGGCACCGTAGTCGACGAAAAGGGCGTGCCGATGGCAGATATGTGGGTCGCAGCATTTGGCGGTCCCTACCCCTTCTTTGATTTTGAGCTCGACGTCGCGGAGCTCATCGAAAATCCTTTGGAGCTAAGCCTTGAACCCATTGCTTCCACGCGCTCCGATGCCGATGGCAAGTTTCAGCTAGAAGGGCTTTATGGGCGAGGGCAGTATTTGGTGGCGCGGGGGCATCATCACTTAACGCGCGGACGTCAGGAAATCCGTCCCTCCGATTTGGACGCGGAGGAAGGCTTGGTCGTGCACACGATTCCAGGCGCACACTTGGAAGGCTCGGTGATTGATGAGTTTGGAGCACCGGTGGCCAACGCCGAAATCTTTGTGGGCCCATCTCTGATGTACATCCCGCAAGCCATCCGCAATCGCGACATTTACCTCGACCGCGTGTTCACCGACGGCTCCGGCCACTATTCGATTGACGTAGTCCCCGCCAACATGAAGCTGTCGATTGTTGGACTCGATGGCGCGACCCACCCAGGCATGCGCGATTTCGGTCCGCTAAACCCTGGTGCCGATGCCAATATCAAGCTGCAACTCACCCCAACTGGCGGTTTGAGCGGCACCATTGAAAACAGCGATGGCGAGAGTGTTGCCGGCGCCAAGATTCTGGCCATCCCCATCGACCTGCGTATGTTGGTGGGCGTGGTGCGCGCGTTTCCGGAGTACATCGTTGAATCCAAATCCGACGGCAGCTTCTCCTTCCCGCAACTACCGAAACGCAGCGTAGTCTTGTTCGCGCAAGGTCGCGATGGACGCGCAATCCCGGTCGGCAGTGCAGTGACTTCGCAGGATTCGGTGGTTGGAAAACCATTGGTGCTGCAAACCATGCATGACCTCACCGGTCGTGTGGTTGGCATGGATGGCAAAGGCATCGCTGGCGCCAAAGTCTTGCTCAACAGCATTCCCATGCCGGAATCAAGCGGCGGACGCGGCGGTATGCCCGCCCCAGAGAACATGCTTATGGAAATGGCCAAAGAGATTCTTCCGGAGTTGATCCCGGCGGAAACCTGGGCTCTTACCGATGCCAGTGGCCGCTTCCACATCGCGGCATGGGAAGGCGCGAAGTTGCGCGTGGAGGCCGGTGATTATTCGAAAGCGGTTTACTCCATTCCGCGCAAGATGGAAGACAAGAAGTTGGCACTGATTCTAATGCAGCCGGGTGGCATCGCGGGAACGGTGTCGAATCAAGAGGACGGCACTCCGCTGACCTTTTACGCGGTGAATGGAACGCAAGACTCCTCGTACTTCACCCCGCCCGAGGTTGAAGAGTTTGACCTCGAAGACATGGATTTTTCGAGCGGAGATTGGCGCGAACGCATGAAGGAGAGCGAAGCGCGTCGAGAGGAGGCGAAACGAGAGATGGTGGGTGACATCCTCCGTGACGATGAAACCGCCATCTTGCCAGAGAAATCCGCTATGGATAATTTGCGCAACATTCAAATGAAGGAAGACGGCAACCCGACTTTCTTTTTTGAAGGGCTCATGCCAGGCAACTGGACCATTGAAGGGCGCGCCGATGGTTACGTGGTGGAGAAGTACAAAAACATTCGTGTGGAACCCGGCGAGATTACCGAAGGCATCGACATCAAAATGTCGCGCGGTGCCACTTTGAGCGGACGCGTAGTTGCATTCGGAACGCGGGAACCTATCGCGGGTGCAGTGGTCACGATTGGACGCTCGAAAGAAAGCGGCTTTGAGGCTTACTTCCGCATGGGCGTGGAGACGACCGCTATGGCGCGCTCGAAAGCCGATGGTTCCTTTACCTTGACCGGCATTGCTGCTGGCATGGAATGGGTGCACGTCATTGCAGAGGGTTTTTCACCAACCAGCATTCACGGCAAGCCACTTGAAAAGGGTGAGGTTCGCGAAGAAGTGGTGATTCAGGTTCGCCAGGGCTCCAACATTCACGGTCATGTTTTTGATCGCCATGGAGTGCCAATTCCCGCACGGCTGGTCGGCGGTTTCGCCATGGACTCACAAGATTTCTGGCAAACCTCCACCGATGAAGACGGCTACTACCACATAGAGCACGTAAAGCCCGGCAACTACTTCATCATCACCGCGTCTCTAGATGACGAAGCGCTGTTTACCGGAAACTTTCTTGCCGTGCTGAATGGTTCACGTCTGGTGCAATGTTTTGCGCGCGAAGGTGAAACGCACGAGGTCGATATTGAAGATTTATCGGCTGGCGGCTGCAATATGAAAGGCCGCCTTTTGAACCAAGGAGTTCCCATCGCGGGGGCAACCATGTTTGCCATGGGGTCCGGGGGCAGCATGTTTGACATGCGCATGGCTACCGCCCAATCCGATGACGATGGCGAGTTTGAATTCAAAAGCCTTGCGCCTGGCGATTACACCGTACAGATTGATTCCGAAGAATGGGAAGGTGGAGTCGAGCTAATCGTGCCTGATGCCGACGAGGATTACCAGGTCCTCGAAACCCCACAAGGCGTCGTCCGCGGCCGTGTACTTACCGAAACCAATGGCACGCCGGTCGAAGATGCGACCGTCAAACTAGTTCGCGATGATTCCACCGGCGGCATGTTCGCCATGTTCACTGGCGGCAAGGAAACTGATTGGGGCAACTCTGACGAAAACGGATACTTTGAATTCGAAGGCAAAGCTGCAGGTCGCTATCACGTAGAAGTGGAAATCAACTCGTGGCGCGACACCGATGTCAGCAGTGAATCCTCTCCTTTGGGCAATGAGCGCAGTAAAGGATTCACGCTTTACGAGAACGACACCAAGGTTGTCGCTGATATTCTGTTGCCGGTTTCATCGGCGATTAAGGTGCTGATTCAAGATGCAAAAGGTAAAGCTCCGGATCAGGGCTATACCTTGACTGCGATCAAAGATGGCGAGACGGAGGGCGTTGATCCAAATTCCAATTGGGGGTTTGGTGGCGAAGGACTCATTTCGGGATTAAGCCCGGGCACCTACACCGTACGTATTGAAGGGCGTGGCTTTGCGAAAGCACAAATCGAAGGCGTAGTGGTTGGCGAAGCCGAGACCGTGGAAGTCGAAATCCAAATCGAAGAAGGCGTGCAACTGAACGCACGCGTTCTGGGTGCGAATAGTCAACCGTTGCCAGAGGCAAGCATTAAAGTGTTCGACTCGAAAGGCAAACGCGTCGATGGTTTGGACGGTCCAACCGCTGCATTCTCACGCATGTTTGGCGCCGAAGATGGCACCATGCCACTCGGAACTTTCGTGCCGGGAAGCTATGTTGTCGAGGTGGAGTATGAGGGCGAAGTGCAAACGCGCAACGCTCTTCTAAGTCCAGACGAATCCACTATCGTGGAATTTCAGTTTCGCTAGGCACGACATTCGACACCTCCCCCGCCGATCCGCTGTAACGCGGGTCGGCGATGGCTTCCCAACCAGACCGGGTGCGGAAGATGGCGTTGACATCGCCTAATCGTTTGCGCAAAAGAATCGGCTGACCGAAGAAGCGCAAGGCTTCCTTTTGTGCTGAGTTCAAGCGTTCCGTTTCATACTGGACTTCTGGCGGAAGATCTTGACGATGAAAACGTGGAGCAGACATCGAAACTGCTGGGCTCATGTTGTAGGAATAGCGTGCGAGTAAAACTTGCAGCACGGAGGTCAGGATGGTCGGTCCACCAGGACTTCCGACCACCGCATCGACCTTTCCATCTTCGACCACGATGACCGGACACATCGAAGAGAGTGGTCGATGCCCTGCAACCACCGCGTTGTATTTACTTTGCACCAAGCCATATTGATTCGCGGTTCCAGGAAGAGCTGCGAAGTCATCCATTTCATTGTTCATCACAAAACCGCCTGGCGCCATAACTTTCGCACCATAAGCGCCGTTTAAGGTTGTGGTGCAACTGACTGCGGCTCCGTCACCATCGACCACCGAGAAGTGTGTGGTTTCCAAGTGCTCGATGGGTGGCGCAGGTAAATCGCGCGATGGAGGCGTGTAAGTGGAACTCCCCAAACTTCGACGTCGGCTGCGCAAGTAATCTTTATTTACCAAATCGCGCGGATCAAAATCGAGACTTGCAGGGTCTCCTAACCAAGCATTGCGGTCGCGAAATGCTGCGGAAGTGGCTTCTCCAAGAAACTGGATGCTGCGCGGATCGTGGAACCCCCAGACATCGAAGGGCGTGCCTTCCAGGGTAAACAGAACTTGCTGCAAAAAAATACCGCCACTAGATGGAAGTGGTGCCGCCAGTACTTCGCGCCCATCCCAAGCAAAGCTCCAGACTTCGCGCAGTGTCGGCTGATAGTTCGCGAAATCTTCCTGCTGCAAAATTCCGCCACCTGCTTCGCTTGCACGGATGATGTCATCCACCAAAGGACCATGCTGCATGACATGCACGCCTTGTTCACGGATCTTGGCAATGGTTCCTGCAAGTTTGGGCTGCTTAAACAAATCGTCAAGCTGCAACGCCCGCCCTTGTGGAAAAAAAACTTCGCGCGCGATGGGGTCATCACGCATCGCTTGACCAAAGTTCTCCAAACGCGATGCCTCGCGCCCACCAATCCGATACCCATTGCGCGCCAACTCCTCCGCCGGCTTCAGTAAATCGCTCCACGGCAAACGCCCCCACCTTTGATGCGCCTCCCACATGCCAGGAACCGCGCCGGGCACTCCCACCGCCTTCCACCCCACCTGCGATGCCTCCGCAACCGGCCGACCGTCTTCATCCAAATACAAATCCGATGTCGCGGCAGCCGGCGCCACTTCGCGGAAGTCTAAAAACCAAGCCTGTCCCTCAGCATCGCGGTATAGCAAAAAACCGCCCCCGCCGATGTTGCCGGCATAAGGGTAAGTCACCGCCAAAGCAAAGTGCACCGCAATCGCAGCATCGATGGAATTCCCACCCTGCGCCAAAATCTCCAATCCCACTTCGGTGGCATCGACCTGCGATGTCGCGACGGCTCCCTGCCCCGATGTTTGGACAAGGCCGAGCGCGAGACTAAGGAGGGTTGGGGTGAGCAGCATCGCCCCAGTCTAGTAGCTCGGGTTTTGAGTTTTAAAGCAGTTCCAAATCCGCAACCGCATCATCCGAGGCAAAAGCAACCTTCACTCGGTTACCTTGCAAATCGATGCGACGCATCATCGGCGTGCGCTCCATGCCGCGATCACGCAGCGCTTCGGCGAACTCCATGGCATCGACCTCGGTGTCCCAGACCGTACTCCAATGCATGATTTTGCGGCCGTCTTCATGGAGATAGGCGCGGTATTGATCACCGCCCCAGCCGGAGCTTTCCGGTACTGCCATTCTTGCTCCGCCCATGGAAACGACCATCGGAGTTGGCACATTTTTCATGACTAACATGGCACAGCCAAGTTCACCAAGGGTGTCGGTGTCCACCAAAGACCAGCCAGCACCGAGGCTCTCGCTGCGGTCCGCGATTTCGACGGGGATGGGTGCGTCGAAAGTCTCTTCATTCCAGTATTTCTCAGGGTGCAGGATCTGCTCACTCGAAGTTGGCGGGTTACGAAACATGTGCTGCAGGTCTTCATCTTTAGGTGCCATCATCATGGCGCCCATAAAAGCTTTCGAAGTCTCTCGAAGCACAAACGTGTTGCCGTCGATGTAAGGCAAAGACATGTTGATTGTGAAGTACGGCGGAACCTTGTCCATCGAACCCATCATGGCGCTCATCATGTCGGCATCCATCATGGTGCTGGCATCCAACCAGTTGTTCTGAATGCCCCTCATCAGGTAAAGGTTGCCTGCAGAACTAGCACTGCCTTCTACGGCGCAACGGATGGCGAACTCGGTATCAGAGTTGCCGACGTTGTCTTCGAAGATCTTCTCCAAATCGAAATACTGGTCATCCAACGCGTGGCATAACTCGTGCGCCATGATGTAGTCGGCCATCGCACCCTTATTGAAGGTCGACATCATGAAAAACTTGCCTTCCTTCGGGTCGTAATAACCGCCGACTTGCTCGCGCAGCATATCCATCATGGTTTCCTGGAAGTTCATTTCCTCCGGCATAAAACCAAATAGCACATAGCTAGAGGTCATGCCTTCCAAGCGTTCTGCGCCATACTCTTCGTCGAAACTCTGCTCGGCAAACTCAATGAACTCGTCTGGGGTGGTAATGCCCACCGGTACTGGCTCCTTCCACGCCCAACCACGAATTTCACCGACGCGCGGAATAATGACATCGGCCAGGGCATCGAGCTCCTCTTGACTTAGGCCCTTGTCCTCTTCGAGCTCCTCCATAGGAATGTCATACGGATCTTCCTGCGGCTGGGCGGCAGGAAGTGTGGGCGCGGCGAGGGCGGCAAACCCAAAAGCAATGAGTAGGGAGGGTGCGAGTTTCATCATGGCTGTCCTAGAATACGACCTACGGGACACATGGAGAAACGTCAGGTCATCATTGTGGGAGGCGGCATTGCAGGTGCTGCTACAGCTTGGGCGCTTGCCGAAGCCGGAATGACCGACGTCCTGCTCCTGGAAAAGGCCGAACAGCCCGGTGTACATGCAACCGGCCGCAATGCTGCGATTTTGCGGACTGCAATTCCGCATGCCCATCTGCACAACCTCGCGCTGGAGTCGGCTGCCTTCTACTCCACCCCGCCGCCCGGATTCGCGCCTCAGGCTTTGGTCGAAAAGGTGGGTTTGTTCCTCACCGCGCCCGACGGCAAAGATTCCCGCGCCCTTCAACCCTGGGTCAAGCACGGCGAAGAGGTCGATTGGGAAACTGTGCGGGAGCATCATCCTTATCTTCAGCCGCAGAATGCTCGCGCTTGGCATTTCGCAGAAGAAGGAGTCCTAGACGTGCACGCCATCCTGCATGGTTTTTTGCATCAGGCACAGCGAGCCGGAGTTGAGATTCGTTATCGCTCCAAGGTCACCGATTTAAAGGTCGATGGCACCCAGATTCTCGGAGTCACCCTAGGCAATGCCACTCTACTCGCCGAATCCGTAGTCCTCGCTGAAGGTGGCTGGGCCGGACGTTTGGCGCACAAATACGGTACCTCCGCGCCAGTTTTCCAAGCCCGACGTCGGCATTTAATGGTCAGTGGAGTCGATCATGGAATCCATCCGAAAGCTCCCGTGGTGTGGAACCTCGGCCCCGATGAGTTTTACTTCCGCCCCGAAAGCGGTGGCCTACTCATGTCCGCTTGCGACCACGTTGCTGTCTCCGCCGAAGAAGGCGAAATCCTAGATCGCGATGTCCTCAGTTATGTCGCCGAGAAAGCTCTGCGCTGGCTGCCGGGGCTCGAGAACCTCAGCAATGCCCATGCATGGGCCGGCATGCGCACCTTCCCGGAACACGATGGCTTCCACATCGGACCCGACGCAAACTTGTACGACCTACATTGGGTCGCCGGATTGGGCGGCCATGGAATCACCTGCGCTCCTGCCGTCGGACGCTTAGCTGCGCGACTTTTGCTCGGCAGCCGGAATGATCTCGGGCAAAGCGTCGAAGTTTAGTTCCGGCGCAAGGCCAAACTGCATAGTCAGAATCGCGCCGTTTGCGGAGCTACGGTTACGTCCGAGCAAACGACCGCCATGGCGACGCATCACGCGTGCGGCGGAATGCAAACCGAGACCGCGCACCTTGCCCTCCCCACCTTTACTGCTGAGGAAGGGTCGGGTGAGATCGGCGAGGTGACCTTGCGGCAGGCCAGGGCCAGAATCGACGATTTCAACGAAGGCGCCGTCGGAGGACTCCCCCCAGCGGAGGAGTAGGTTGCGCTCGGTTGCACCGTCCATGGCTTCAAAAGCATTCCACATTAGGTTGAGCAGAGTCCGTTGTAAATCGACCCGCTGACCACGAATAGAAAGCACATCGGGACCTTCAAAACTTACCTTTGCAGCGCCGCCGGCCCGCGCTTGGAATAAGTCCACCGCTTCGACCGCCAACTTAGCTAAATCCACCGGCATGTTCTGCGGCGGGCGGCCATCGGCGAGGGCCAGCATTTCCTCGCACAGGTTCATGGCGTGTGCAGCAGAAAGACGGATGGCATCTAGGCTGCTGCATAAATCCTGGGTGCGCGATGGGGTGACATCGTCCGGATTCTTCTGTGCAACTTGCAACTGAAGGTCTGCGTTTCCAATCACCACCCCAAGGAGATTCTTGATGTCATGCGCAGCGAGTGCCGCTTCCAGCGGTTCGGCGCTCTCGGAGGAGGAGAAATCGGATTCAGGTTTGGTCATTGGGAGTCCCTATGCCAGAATGTTTGCCAGTGGACTACGGCCATGCAAGACGATTCGCGACGAGAGAGGCGCGCCGCATAGCGGGTGACCTCTACCCGGGGCCAGTGCTGATGCCTCGGGGGCTTCTGCGCGGGCTTGACCCCATCCTAGCGGTTGCGTTGGGTCCAGCGCTAGAAGGACGCGAATCCTTCCATCTTGCATTTGAAAATATGTTGCGCGGCCGCCCCGATGGGCCGCTCTTGTTGGCGCTGTGGAGTTCGGCAACCAGCGGTGAGATCCCGCAGGAGGATTTGCGCAGGATCCTGAAACGCATGCCGGTTCCCATGCCGGAATCCCCCGCCACGCGCGGTGAGTTGCTGGCTTACTTGCATCCGCGCGCGTCAACTTTGTCGCGCTGCACTTTAGCTTTAGCCCAACGCCTCGATCCAGAGGCCTTAGCACCAGCAGAACGCTTAGCTTGTGGTTTTGTCGTCACTCGTTTGCTGACCGACTTGCCGAAACATTTGGCGGCAGGGAAATTGCACTTGCCACTTTCCGACTTAGAGGAGGCTGGCTTGAGCCGCGAAGAACTCTTCGGCATGGTGCGCACCCCTGCGGTGGATCGTTTCCTACTTTTAGAATGTGAATGGGCGCGTGATCTTCTGCGCCAAGGCTTACCTGTTTGTGAGCGCGTCGGTGCTCGTCTGCAGCGCGGATTGCGAGCTGCAGTCATACGTTCCGAAATGTTGCTGCGCCGAGTCCGCAAACCCGGAAACGACATCTTCCGTAACCCTCCCACTTTGACCAACTCCGAGCGCTGGCGCTGTGCCGTCCGCGCTTGGCGGCCGATTAGGGCCAAGTCCATCCCACAGAGCGATAGCTCCTCGGCCCCGCTATCCTGAATCTATGCTTGCCGCGCTGAAAAGCCTCCGCCCTCGCCAATGGACTAAGAACGTAGTCCTTTTTGCTGGGCTTGCCTTCAGTGGAACGGCAACGGTTCAGAGCATGGTGATGGCCTCTTTTGGGGCCTTCCTCGCCTTTTGCCTCGGTTCCAGCGCGATTTATCTAGTGAACGATATCTTAGATCGTGAGCGCGATCGTTTGCATCCGGTAAAGCGAAACCGCCCGATTGCAGCGGGAGATTTGTCGATTGGAACGGCTTGGGTCATGGCATTTGCCCTGTTTGGGATTAGCCTCGGCATTGCGAGTCAGATTGGAAATATGTGGTGGGCGTTGGCCGGCTATTTTGCTCTGCAAGCGCTTTACACCCCATGGTTGAAGCACATTGTTCTGTTAGATGTGTTCTCGATTGCCGCCGGATTCTCCCTGCGCGTGCTCGCCGGAGTTTGGGCGGTCGATGCCCCGCTATCACCTTGGCTGGTAGCTTGTACGGTGCAACTAGCCTTGTTCTTGGCATTATGTAAACGTCGCGCCGAAGCAGCCAACTTATCACCGGAAGAATTGGAGGGCGGCAACACTGGGCAACGTCCCATCCTTGCTGAGTATGCCGGTCAAGGTACCGACATGATGGTCGGCGTCATGGCAGCAAGTACTTTGGTCACCTACACGCTTTACACTTTGCTTCCAGCGAGTGTGTTGGCCTCGGGGAATCCAGAGTTAGCATCGCGCGCAGGGGAACCAGGTATGGTGTTTACGGTTCCCTTCGTATTTTATGGAGTGCTGCGTTACCTCCACTTGGTGTACGGCAAAGGACAAGGCGAACGTCCAGAACGCATCGCAACCATGGATTTACCGATGGTCCTCACTGGCATCGGATTTGTCGCGGTAGCCGGCAGCGTGATTTACTTTTAGATATGAAATCGAAAGTTGCTCTAGTGCGCGCATCGGCGGACACCATTCTTGATGACATCGCACGCGTGATGGACTTAGGTGGAGCGGCTGAAGCTTTACCGCAAGATTCCACGGTGATTTTGAAGGACAATATCACCTGGCACCTCCCATTTTTGTCGGCGAACACTACGCCATGGCAGTTGGAGGGCGCGGTGCGTTGGTTGCGCGATCAAAAACGCGACATGATTGCGGTGCACAATGACACGGTGGTCACGCAGCCCAAAGAAGGTTTGGTCAATCTAAAGTTGCAGCCAATTTACAGCGCTTATGAGATTGAACAGTTCTTCGTCAATGAGCCAGAAAGTGTTTCTTGGTCGAAATGGAAGCCGACAACCGAGACTCCGTGGCTGGACAAGGTTTACCCTGAGGGTGCGGAGTTTCCGGATTTGTTTCACGGTAAAAGCGTGCTGCATTTCCCCACCGTCAAAACGCATATTTACACAACCACCACCGGCGCGATTAAAAACAGCTTCGGTGGGCTCTTGAATTCCAAGCGTCACTATTGCCACACTTGGATTCACGGTGTGTTGGCCGACTTAGTGGCAGTGCAGAAAGATTTGCACACTGGCATGTTCGCGATTGCCGATGGCACCCTCGCCGGTAACGGGCCTGGTCCACGCACCATGTTTCCGGTGGAGAAAAATGTGCTGATTGCATCGAACGACCCGGTTGCCATGGATGCCGTTGCCGCTCGCCTGATGGGATTTGAGCCTGCCGAAATCGGATACTTGAAAGAGTGTGCGGAACGCGGCTTGGGCGTTATCGATGAAAGCGAAATCGAAATGGTCGGCGATGATTTTGAATTCGGCTGGGGCTTCGACGTCGGCGACAACCTAGCCTCTCGTTTTGGCGATGTCATGTGGTTCGGCGCCTTACAACGCTTGCAAAACTTATTCTTTCATACGCCACTGGTGCACTTTTTCAGCGCTGGCTCGCACGTCTACCACGATGAGTTTTGGTGGCGCAAGCACGGCCGTAAACGCATGGCCGAAGTTGCGAAAACTACCCAATGGGGTCGTTTGTTCGCGGATTACCGACCGCGGGTTTGAGGGAAACGCAGGATGCAGAGGCTGTCAACGACCTCGCCCCCGCGATTCTTGACAAAGACAACCATCCCTGGATACCAATAGGTGTAACCCGTATGCGGATGATAATCCACGCTAACTAAAAGATCCTCGAGTGGATAGACCGCAAGCAAGTCTTCAAGACTCGACCCAACTCCAATCCCCTGTGCCGTCTGCCACCCCGGTTCATGCACGGAGATGTATTCCAAGCGGTCGGAGTCATCAAACTGGAATTCATACTTCAAACGCAACGGGTCTTTGACTGCGAGCGAATGCCCATCCGCCAAAACTTCATCGCGGGTGGTGATGCCCAACCGGCACGGCCCGATGCCATCGCCGGGAACAATGAGGCTTGCGTTTCTTAAGGGGGCGGTACATGCAAACGCGGTCATGCACATCAATAAATGGAAAAGGAGTTTCATGGCTGCCCCTTCTCCGACGCTACCAAAGTTTAGAAACTTCCGAGCTCCAGAGCCGTCCACCGTATGGATTGGTAGAGTCATAAAGGATGCCAACTCGTCCATCGAGAACACCTCCCTTCTCCACTGTGAAGGTCATGGAATCGCCTGGCCTCAAGACATGTTTGGCAACACCTGTTCCGCACCAATCACTGCCTGCTTCCATCCAAGTTTCAACGCTGGACTCCAACTCCATAAAGGGTGGGGAAGCTCCTGGCGCATAGCGCGGATGGACCCGGTCGGGACCACGGCTTTGTCTTTTCAGAAAAGGACGGTCATGTCCATAGCCGTGATAAACAACACTAGCTTTTCCATCGTTCCTAAAAACAAAGGCTCGCTCTGAATCTGTGCCGTTCGCAACTAAGCTTAATGTCAAGCCCGAGCCATGCGTCGCAAAGGGAATGGATTCCAGATTGCGGCAACAGGAGGCAAAGGGTTCCGAGTCCACGCGAATCGCTTGTTCTCCTTTTAGGTACCAAGCAAAAAGAAGCAGGGGCGCTAAAACCGGCAGCCATTTCCACACTTAAGCCGCGCCTTCGTATTTTGCATCGGTGCACTTGCGGACCGATGCGCGCCCGCGATGCAATATCTGGCGCAAGTTATCGGAGCTGACTCCCAGCATTTCGGCGGCCTCTTGCGAGGATAGGCCTTCCAGCGCACGCAACTCTAAGGCTTCGCGTTGGTTGAATGGAAGATCCTCCATGCACCGCTTAACGATATCAAGCAGCTCCGCTTGCTCATTGAAAGGCTGGAAGTTGGCATCTTGCCAATGACCATTTGCGATAAAACTATCACGCTCTGGGTCATCGCTACTCACTAGAATTTCACGGCCACGTTTACGGAAAACATCGGTGACTTTATGGCGCAGAATACCGAATGCAAACGCGCGCAGGGAAACCCGGCCATCGTACTTGGCGGCGGCACGAAGCACCCCCACCATGGCGTCTTGCAATACGTCTTCTGCTGTAGGCTCATCGCCGACCATCTTGCGCGCGAAACCAAACATTTCACCGGCCAATGTTTGAAACATTTCCGTGGCCGCTGCTTCATCACCCTCGGCAACGCGAGTCGCAAGTTGAAGATCGGATGCGTGTTTGGATGTCATGACAGATGAGATGGCACTTATTCTAACAGTCTGTTGGGAGCTCCCAGAGTTGTTGGCCGCCGGATTTTTCATCCAGCAACTTTTGACACGTCGGCCACTGTTGCTCCTCCATCTCTAGAAACCCTAGCCATCCCTGTTCACAAAAGTGTCCCTGAAAGTCACAAGAGGAACACAAGGCTTCGATTTCCGTACGCAAACCGAGCAAATTGAAGGGCAAGTTCAAGGAAAAACGCACCCGTGGTACCAATTCGAAACGGCCAGCGTCTTCTAATGCCCGCGCGGTCGATGCCGAATAAGCGCGAGCGAGTCCACCGGTTCCGAGTTTGCTGCCACCCCAGTACCGCACACTAATCGCTGCAACATCCTGTAATAAAGACCCTTCCAAGACCTGCATCATGGGGCGGCCAGCAGTGCCGCCCGGCTCTCCATCATCGTTGAAGCGATATGCCGCGCCGATGCGCCATGCCCAACAATGATGCCCGGCTTTGGGATGCTCGACTTTAAGCTCGGCTAACCTGGCCTGGAAAGTTTCTTCGTCCGGCGCGTGAAAAACATAAGCCAGAAACCGTGAGCCGCGATCCTCATGTTCGCCATAACCTTCACGTTCTGGAATAAAAACGCTCATCGAAGATTATGCATCGAACAGAATTTGCGTTCTTGCACGCGCTTCTTCTGGCTGGCAGTCTGGATCCGTCATGACCGCATAGCGGAGGACATCGCGCCAACGGGAATCGGGGAGTGCGCCGAGTTTGGGAATGGCTCTGGCGACTAAGTCACGCACGTTTGCAGCATTAGCATGGGCGATTTTGATGACTTGCTGGACATCGACATCGTCGTGATCCGGGTGCCAGCAATCGTAATCGGTGACCATGGCAATACAGGCATAACTCATGCCAGCTTCGCGCGCTAACTTTGCTTCCGTGACATTGGTCATGCCAACAATCTTCGCACCCCAGCTGCGGAACATTTCAGATTCCGCGCGGGTGGAAAACTGAGGACCCTCAATGCAAACATAAGCGCCGCCTCGTTTCACGGTAATGTCCAAGCCTTCTGAAGCCTCAAGAACCGCGTTGACCATGTCCGAACAAACCGGGTCTGCCATCGGAACATGCGCAACAATGCCATCGCCAAAAAAAGTTTGCCGACGGCGGTAAGTCCGATCGATGAACTGATCGATCATGATGAACTCGCCCGGAGCATATTCTTCGCACAAAGAACCCACCGCAGAAACCGAGAGCAATCGCTGCACGCCAAGACTGCGCATGGCGTGCAAGTTTGCCAGATAAGGCACTTCTGTCGGACTGAAACGATGCCCCTTCCCATGACGCGGAAGGAATGCCACTTCGGTGTCACCGATGCGCCCGACAAGCAGTTTGTCCGACGGATCGCCCCAAGGAGTTTCGATGGCAAGCTCCGTTGCGTCCTCAAGTTGGTCCATGGCGTAAACGCCACTTCCCCCGATAACACCGATCCTGGCGCTAGTCATCGTGATCCGTTTTCTTGCCCCACGGGCTATCTACCGGTGCATCGCTGGAACCACCTTTGTCTTCGGCGCGTGGCTCGCGCTTCCAAGCTGGTTTTTGCGGTCGCTCTTCTCGGTCATCACGTTTCCACGCTGGACGATCCGAGTTTCCACCGCCCGATGGACGGGAAGGCCGTGCATTGCCCCAAACGTTGGAGCTTGAGCCGCGGTCATCACGACTGCGATCCCGGTCTCCACCGCCGTAGCCGCCACGGTCATCGCGCTCGCGATGACCACCGCCGCGATATCCACCGCGATCATCACGGTCGCGGTTCTGACCGCCGCGGTCTTCGCGATGGCCGCCCCAAGCTGGACGACGATTCCTGTCGCCGCCACCGCGGTATCCACCACGGTCATCACGACCGCGATTTTGCCCGCCGCGATCATCGCGGTCTCGGTTTTGGCCGCCACGGTTATCGCGATGGCCACCCCAAACGGGGCTTTGGTCGCCGCTGCCGCCTCGGTTTCCACCACGATTATCGCGATCGCGGTCACCTGCGCCACGATAGCCGCCGCGATCGTCACGGCTGCCACCACGGTCACCGCGATCATCGCGACGACTGTTCCAAGCTGGACGACGCGATCCTTCGTCACGTCGGTTGTCACGGTAGCCACGGCGGTCTCCACCCCCGCCACCACGGTATCCGCCGCGGTCTTCGCGCTCACGAGGCCATGATGGACGACGTTGGCCGCGTTCATCGCCACGATCCCGATCGCCGAAGTTATCGCGACCGCGCTCGTGCTGAGATCCCGGACTGCGGTAACCCGCTTCACGCCCGCGCTCACTCCAGTGACGCCGGTCATGGATGTCTGCACCTACTGGCACCACACCCTTATCGTTAGGCCAATCCAATGGGTGGCGTGCAATCCACATGCGCAACTGCACGTAATCCTTTTCCGTCGGCATACACAAACGCTTCATAATCAAGGTTGCGTAATGGCCACGCGGCAAGGAGAAACGCACCCGCATCTTACGGCGACGACGATAAATCTCATCGTCCTCCGCCGGCGCTGCGCGCAAGTATTCCGGCTCAACCAAGAACGGACGGTCTTCGGCTTGCGGACGGAATCCGGAAAGGTCTAAGCCAAGGAAGGACTCCATGGTGACGCCTTCGCCGCGGAACACTTTTTGGTAAAGCTTCTCGACTTCCGGCTCCAATTCAACACCAGGACCGAGCAATGGCAACTTAAAGGCACGCAAACGCGCCATCTGTTCTTCGCTTAAGTTGCGATAGCACTGCAAGCTGCCAGCATCGCAAGGCAACCAGGCCACGTGGGCTTCGCCCGCGACTTCCTGCACAAACAGACCTGCTGCTTTATTCCAAAGATAGGACTGATAAGCGAACAAGTGAATGGTGCGCTCGCGTGTTGCGATGCCGCGCTCCATTGCGCCGAGGAAATCCCCAGGGTTATCCTTCAGGTGCTCGAACACGGTGGCTCCACGGCGGGCGCGGCAATAACTTGCAAGCTCCGACCAGTTGCCCCAACGATCTTGAATGCCAGCCTTAAACTTCTCGACCGGCTCAGCGCCATAACGAGATGGTGCAGCAAGCATGGCACGTAAAGCCAATTCCGGCTGCCCTTTCAAAATGTGGCGGACGATGAAACCCTGCCCGTGACGCAGGCATCCGAAGCGCTGGTCATCGAAATAGTTCGGAACAGCAACCGTTTTCAACTCGGCCATGTTGACGCGAATGCGCCGCATGTCATCGGCCTCCAAATCGCGGATCACGATTTCGAAACTGTTGCCATGACTGTCCTTTGAATCAATCTCGCGATCCGAACGTCCGATCGGACGAATGGTCAGAGCCTTGTCGCGGAAAGTAACCGGCTTGCCTCCTGCGACCGTCATGATCTGACTGGTCACTCCATCTTTATCTTTCAGGCCGGCATATGCAACGGCGCTGCGCTCAACACCGGCAGCTTTGGCGAGAAGGTCAGCAGCTTCGAAAGTAGTCAGGCCACGTTTGGTAATCCGGTAAACGGCAAACGGACCTTCGGAGAGTAAACGGGCGTCATCGAACAGTTCGGTGACGCGAAAATCATTCTGTGTGCGTTTCAGACGCATGGCTATCCCTCATTATGCGGTGGAAAATGTTGCTCGTAGGCCAACATTTGTAGGGGAGGACATTCTACCCGAAATCGGGCAATCTAGGGCACTCCGATTCAGCTTCGGTTTAGGGAAGCTCTGATTTAGTGCTGGTTCTGAGCCGGACGCCAGCGTCGCAGCTTGTCGAGGGCAATGCGGAAGTCCTTAGGGTAGTCCGCTTCAATCTCAATTTCCTCAGTCCCGCCAAACGGCACCATGCGCACAGCTTTTGCATGCAAGGTCAGGCGGCTCATCAAAGGACGTTCCTCTTGCCCCTTTTTCGGCCGGTAGCCATTTTTGATGTGCGACAGCATGAATCCTTCCGCACCGCCATAACGCGGGTCCACCACCAATGGGTGTCCGATGGATGCCATGTGCACCCGAATCTGGTGGGTTCGGCCAGTACGCGGTTGCGCTTCCACTAAAGAGTAGCCACGAAAGCGCTCTAGTGGCTTGTACTCGGTGAGTGAAGGCTTGCCGTGATCGTAAATCCGCATCACTCCGCCGCGCGCGCGATGAGGAGCAATCGGGGCATCGACCACGCCGGCTTCATGCACTTCGCCAATCACCAAAGCGTGGTAAGTCTTCTCAATCATGCGCGAAGAAAACAGTTCCCGGTAGTAACGCTCCGCCTCTAAAGACAACGCGTAAAGCATGACTCCCGATGTTCCCAGATCCAAGCGGTGCAGGCCACGCGGGCGCTGCTCCATGGGACCTTCCACCTGCCGACGTTCCGCCCAATCCAAAAGCGCACCACCTAAATGCAACGGATGCTCACCCCAACGGCTCGGTTCCACCGGAATACCAGCCGGCTTGTTCACCGCAACCAGATGTTCGTCCTCATACAGAACATCGAGCGAAAGGTGGTGCGTGGCGATCTCCTTCAGCGTGGACATATCCACCTCGACCATCACGATTTGACCATCGCGCAACTTATCCGAAGGCAATGCGGACATGCCATCGACCAAAATGTCATTGCTGCGAACTAAATCACGCAAACGACCTTTTGAGATGCGCGGCCAATGCGCGGCGAGGAATTCATCGAGCGTGATTCCAAGCCACCTCGACTCTACAGAGAGTACTTTCACTAGGAATTACTTTCGACAGTCATCGGCACCGGCAGACCATCGGTCCCGGTTTCCAAGGCGAGTAAATGCGGGAGGTTGCGGTAACGTCCACGGTAATCGAGGCCGTAACCGACCAAGAAGAGGTCATCTAGGAATTGGACTGCGTAGGCATCGGCCTCGATCGGTACTGCGCGACGCACCGGCTTGTCGATGAGAACCGCAATGGTCACTTTAGCCGCACCCATTTCTTCAAGCAGATAACGGCGTGCCTCGGTCAAGGTGCGGCCGGTATCCAGGATGTCATCCATCAACAAACAATGCTTGCCCTCGATGTTCTCTGGGTTCGGAGTCCAGTCAGGCTTGGCCGCCTTCTCCGGAGAGGTGGAATTGCCATAAGTCTGAATGCGGATGAAGTCCATGACTAATCCGGCAGGCAGACGGCGCACCAGGTCGGCAGCAAAAATCATCGCACCACCCAACACTGGAATGGCGGTGACTTCAGGGCCCTCAAGCAGCGGGATTAAGCGCTCAGCAAGGCCATCCAAAGCTACGGAAAGCTCCTCTTTGCCCAAAACGGTCCGGTGGCGGTACCTCTTCATTCGGATATTCTACTTCGGCCTTGATTATGCGGATGTTAGAACGGATTTCCGTCAGCCAAAGGTCATATTCCAGCGCAGTCAGCCGATACCATTTCTGTTCGGGCTCCCCCCCCTGCGGCTGCATTTTGATCCAAGTCAAAACTGAGAATCCATACGTCCTCGTTGTTGAGGATGATCCAGACCAAAGCGCTCTTTTAGAGAGAGGCTTAGGCAAACGTGGTTACCGCGTGGCCTCGGTGCGTGATGCCCGTAGCGCGCTGCATCGGCTGACCCTGGAGCGATTCGACGCCGTGGTTTCCGACCTAGGGCTTCCTGGCATGCGCGGCGATGAACTGCTGCGCTTGATTCGCAATGTCGATCAACTGCTGCCCTTCATCATGCTCACCGGCGAGAACGATGTCACCACAGCGGTGAATTCGGTACGTGAAGGTGCCGATGAATACCTCATGAAGCCAGCATCGGTGGCCAGCGTCATTCAGCACATTCAAAGTGCCATGGATCGGCGTTTGCAGACCAATCATGATGAACGCCGTCTGCGCGATGCCGATCTCGCCGAACTAAAGGCCTTCCTTACCGGCGTGCAAGCCTTAGTGAATTCCTTGGAGACCAAGGATCAGTACACCCGTGACCACTCAAAGAAGGTTGCGCAAATTTCATTGATGATGGCCCGGGAAATCCCTGGCATGAACAATGACCGCATGCGCGAGATTCGGATTGGCGCTTGGTTACATGACATCGGCAAGATTGGGATTCCATTGACCATCTTGCATAAGGAAGGTCCGCTCGATGCTGAAGAGTGGGACGAGGTCAAGAAGCACACCATTTATGGCGCGCGGATTTTGGAGCCTTTGAGCAAACACTATCCAGAGGTGCAACGCATCGTCCGCCACGAGCATGAACGCTGGGACGGCAAGGGTTATCCTGATGGCCTCGCCGGCACCGACATTCCGCTCGGTTCGAGACTCATCATGATTGCTGACACTTACGACGCAATCTGCTCCACCCGTCCTTACCGCGCAGCCATGACGCGCGAAGATGCCTTAAGGGTCATCCAAGAAGGTGCGGGAACGCAGTTCGACCCGAGTCTCGTGCCGGTCTTTGAGAAGACCTACCGCGAGTTCCCGTGCGCTACTTAACTGCCGTATTCGCCCTCCTTTTAGTGGTTTCAGCCGTTGCGCTGAACCATCCGTCATCCATGTCGCATCTCCTGGTGCGCTTTTCGGACGACACCGTGACGGTCGATCTGCGCATGCAAGAACTGACCCTGCGCGAAGTTCCAAGGTGGTCTTTGGACAGCGATGCGTCCGGCGGGATCTCCAACTTCGAGGCCGAACAAAACTGGGACCGCATTGCAGCATTACTCGAAGAAACCATGTGGCTGGAATTCGACGGCGAGGTCGTGCGCCCCTCCTTTTCCATTCTTGACTATGAAGGTGGCACCCACGACAACGCCGACGGCAGCTTCGACTTCACCTATTTAGTCGCCCGCGCAACCCTGCCCCGCCCCTCCGATTTGGGCGCTGCAAAAATCCACAGCGATCTGTTCCTGGACGATGGCAACCCGCGCCACACCTTACACATCACCGTGTCCGGTTTGGAAGGTGCCGATCGTTTGTATTTACTGCGCGGTGAAGAACGCGATTATGAAATCCATGTTCCCGAAAGTGGCGAAGTGCTCGCGCAGTACACGCACCTCGGTTGGGAACACGTGCTAATTGGCTATGACCACCTCGCCTTTTTAGCAGCCTTGCTCTTTGGAGTGGCCACATGGCGACGCTTACTTGGAGCCGTCACCGCCTTCACGTTGGCTCATTCCATCACCCTGGCACTCGCGGCGCTTGGCATATGTACCTTGCCAGCGAGCTTCGTGGAACCCGGAATTGCCTTCAGCGTACTCGCGGTTCTCATCCTCCACCTCCGCCGCAGTCCCGCCGATGCCCGCCCATGGATTCCAGCATTCGCTTTTGGCTTGCTCCATGGATTTGGATTTGCAGGGGTCCTCGGTGACATTGGCATTCCTGCGGACGCTCGCGTGCTCGCCCTATTCGGCTTCAATCTCGGCGTGGAGTTCGGCCAGTTGACCTTCGTGCTCCCGGTCGTGCTCGTCGGCCTCGGTTTGCGCCACCTGCTCAAGCCGAATCATCACGCCCGACTCCGCGATTGGTTCGCCCTTCCGGCATTAGGATTCGCCATGTACCTAGTGGGCGACGCCAGCCTTAACTATTTATTCGGCAATTTTGCCGAATTCACCAGCCGACTCATTCTCCTAGCTGTCGGCATTGGGGTTGCTCTCGTACTGAGCTATTTTCCGGTCAAGCGCACCGAATCGGTCAGGCATCAACGCACCCTGGTTCTGCAAGCCGCGATGTTGCTGGTGTTCTTTAACGCTGGCCAGCTTCTGCAAAGCTAAACCGAGCTCTGCTCCAGCCCGGCAGCGACTCCACAATCGAAATCGATGGCCTCAGCCGCAAGTAGGGCTATTTTCAGGTCGGTGCCTCCAGTAAATCCGCCCAGCTGACCGCCAGACGCCAAAACACGGTGTCATGGCACCACCAATGGAATGGGATTTCGGCCCATCGCTGTTCCGACAGCACGACTAGCCCCCGGCGATCCAGCTGCAGCCGCAACCTCGCCATAGCTCATGGTCTTCCCCGAGGGCAACTTGGCCACCGCGGCATAAACTTTTTGCGCGAAGTCTGTCTTGCCAGGATTCGTCCAAGCACCTGGGAAGTCCCCGGCGCATCCGGCTAAATAGTCCATTAACCACCGCTTGACCGCAGCCAAGGTGGGAGCAGCATTTGGCCGCTTGCCATCTTCACCCGACGTTGCGCCCAGAACCGAATCGGCGCGTAGGGAAATGGTGGCGAGGGTGCCATCGTCCAGGAAGGTGAACTGCACTTGGCCGACAATCTCGGTCGGAATCACCATTGCGTAGACGTGCGCCATGCGGCCAGGATAACCTATTCGGCGTGGAACGTACGGAAGCCCGCATAACCCGCCTGATTTTGGTGGACGGTCATGAGCAGCAATATATGCAGCTCAGCGAGGCCGGTGCTGGACCGAATAAACGTTCCTTGACCATGGTGATTGGGCGCAATGCTGCGGTGGAAATCACCCAGTGTTTGAAAGATGAGAAGCCGCAACGGCCGATGACTCATCAACTGACCCACACCCTGATTGAAAAACTTGCCGGGCGAGTGAAGGAAACCGTGATTCACGAACTGGATCAAGGAACCTATTTTGCGGAGTTGCGGGTCGAGCACGATGGCGAAATCTTCGGCATCGACTGTCGCCCTTCCGATGCCATCGCGTTATCCTTACGCGGGTCAGCCCCGATTTACATCACAGAAAAAGTCTGGAATCAAGCTTCGACGGGCTCATAAGCCCTCGCTAGATTCCGCGCGGAGAGGTGCCAGAGTGGCCGAATGGACTGGTTTTGAAAACCAGCGTCCTTCACCGGACCGTGGGTTCAAATCCCACCCTCTCCGCCATTTTCTCTTGCTGGAGTAGAAAAGGAAATCTCGCTTCGGGCAGGGACGGGATACCGCCCCAGACTCGCGAGATTTCCTTTTCTACTCCAGCTTGGATGACAACGGGTAGAGGGTGGTGGCTTTGGAACTGGGGAGCAATCCCTCCAGCACGGTCCATGCGCGATATTTCGGTACTGCTTATTTTGCTTGACGCATGGGGCGGTACTCATATACTGCCCTCGTGAAAAGAATAGCCGACTACTGCCACGTAAGGATTGGCCATGCCTTTAGGGGGAGGGTGCACCATGAAGTCGCTGGGGATGTCCGGGTCATCCAGCCTCGGGACATTTCCCATAATGGTCAAATAGCCTTCGGCGAAGCTGGACCTCTGCGGCTAGATGTACCTTCCCCCCGCTTTTTGCAGCCAAATGATGTTCTCCTCGTGAACAAGGGGCGATTTGCGTCCGCCGTTTTCGACTTCACCGACGTAGAACAATGGCTTGCCCCTTCCTCGGTACTCGTCCTTACCTTATGCGATGGGACGGTTTTGCCACATTATTTGGCATGCTTTTTTAACTCCCCGGCGGGCCAAAAAATGCTTCGCCGCCATGGCGAACTCACCACCATCCCGTACATCAGCGCGAGCAATCTGGGCAACATGAAAATCCCTATCCCCTCACTGGAGCGTCAAAAAAGCCTAGCCTCCCTCTCCGAGGCAACAGCCCAATTCGTACGACTTTCGAACCGCAAACACCAACTGTACAGCGCCATCGTTGGCCAAGAGTTTAACCCCGAGCCTCGCAAAATTAGCTAACGACACGATGAGTGAATCCAAAAAATACAGCCAAGAGGCTTTGAACCGCACCTTGTGGGCAGCCGCAGACTCTTCACGCATCAGTGTCGATCCCAGCGTCTACAAGGACTACGTGCTCCTCTTCCTGTTCTACAAGTACATGAGCGACTTGCACAAACGAGAGGTGGAAGTACTCACAGAGCGATTCGGGCAAGACCAGGACCGCCTTGCACTGCGGCTAAAAAGTGCGCGTTTCGTTCTACCCCAGGGAACCACCTTCGCGGACTTATACAAAAAGAAAGACGAAGACAATATTGGCGAGCTCATCAATATCGCTCTGCACGCCATTGAGGACGCCAACGATCAGCGCCTCGAGGGCCTCTTTGCCATCGACTTTAATTCCGACGCCATTCTTGGGAAAACCGACCAGCGCAACAAGATGCTGCGGCATTTGATGGACGACTTTGCCAAGATGGATCTCAGTGAGGCGGGCGACGATGTTATCGGCAATGCCTATATGTACATGATTGAGCGCTTTGGCTCCGATGCAGGCAAGAAGGCCGGGGAATTTTTTACCGTCCACTCGGTCGCCGAGCTTCTCGCCAAGTTGGCCAAGCCGCAGCCAGGATGGCGTATTTGCGATCCCGCTTGTGGCTCCGGCGGCTTATTGCTGCTGGCTGGTGCCGAAATCGAAGCCCAGGAATCCCAGGATTACGCCCTTTACGGCCAAGAGAGCATCGGGTCCACCTACAACCTTGCGCGCATGAACATGTTCTTGCACGGTAAGGATTCTGCACGTATCGAATGGGGCGACACTCTCAACGGCCCGCTATTAATTGAAGGCGATACGTTGATGAAGTTCGATTTGGTCATTGCCAATCCGCCCTTCTCCCTGAAGAAGTGGGCCGGCGACAACATCGAGAAGGATAAGTACAACCGCTTCCACCGTGGGATTCCGCCAAAGACCAAGGGAGACTATGCCTTCATCAGCCATATGGTGGAAACGGCCAAGGCCAAGGAAGGCAAGGTGGTTGTAGTTGTGCCGCATGGGGTGCTGTTTCGTGGCGCGGCCGAGGGTCGTATTCGCACAAGCCTGCTGAAGGAGAACCTCATTGATACTGTCATTGGCTTGCCTGCTGGCCTCTTCCAAACGACCGGCATCCCCGTTGCCATTTTGGTGCTGGATCGCTCACGCGAGCCTGGGGGCGCTAACGAGAATCGCAAAGATGTGCTGTTCGTGGAGGCCTCGAAGGAGTTTCGCTCCGCCAAAGCCCAGAACATGCTCGATGACGAACACAGCCAGAAAATTCTCGACGCGGTCAATGCCCGCGAAGACATGGAGAAGTTCTGCCGTGTCGTGCAGCCGGAAGAAATCGAGGAAAACGATTTCAACCTCAACATCACCCGCTATGTCGACACCTTCGAAGAGGAGCCAGAGATTGATATCGAGGCCAACCTGAAGGAAATCGCGGAAATCGACGAGAAGCTGGCGGTGCTGGAGAAGGAGATGGCCAAGCACCTCAAGGACTTGGGGATTGTGAAGTGAAAGAGACTGCCACGATTGCGCTGTTCCGCAGCAAAGATGGCTCAGTGGAGCTGGATGTGCAGCTCGAAGAGGAGACTATTTGGCTTCCTTTGAATCTTTTGGCGGATCTGTTCGGAAGAGATAAGTCTGTTATTTCCAGGCACTTGCGCAACATTTACTCCGAAGGAGAGCTACTCCGCGAGGCAACTGTTGCAAAAAATGCAACAGTTCAATCCGAAGGGGGCCGCGAGGTCACACGGGATATCGAGTACTACAACCTCGATGCCATCCTTTCAGTCGGCTACCGCGTTAATTCCAAGCGCGGCACCGAGTTCCGCATCTGGGCTACCAACGTGTTGAAGCAACACTTGGTTCAGGGCTATACCGAAAACAAAAAGCGCCTGAAAGCCTTGCAGCAAAGTATCCAACTGGCTGCCGATATCTCCAAGCGCAAATCACTTTCCGGCGGCGAGGCTACGGCGCTTTTACAAACGGTTTCGGAATACGCATACGCCCTCGACCTGCTCGACGATTACGACCACCAACGGGTAGCCATTCGCAAGACTTCACGGCGCAAGGCCAAGCCAGTCAGCTACCAAGAAGCACTGAAGCTGGTGGAACAGATGCGCGTCACTTTCGGCGACTCCGCTGTCTTCGGCAAAGAGAAAGACAAGAGCCTCTCCAGCTCCCTCAACACCATCATGCAAAGCTTCGATGGCCAAGACCTTTATCCATCCGTCGAGGAAAAGGCCGCTCACTTGCTCTACTTCCTGGTCAAGAACCACAGCTTCGTCGATGGCAATAAACGCATCGCCGCCGCCGTCTTCCTACGCTTCGCCGAGAAGAACAAACTGATCTATGACAAGGATGGGCACAAACGCATTGCGGATAACGCCCTGGTTGCGATGACCCTGCTGATCGCCGAGAGCAAGCCGAAGGAGAAGGATGTGATTACGGCGATGGTGACGAATTTAATTGTGGGGAAATGAAAATGGCGAAACACAGCATCAAACATTCGGAGTCTGGCCTAAGACTACTCGACGACCGAGTTCTCGATCCAGCATTTGACTCCGATGAGTTCAACCACCAAGTTTACGCAAACATCCTGGCCAAAATTTTCCACCCGAATTCTGGAAACAAACCCGGCATTTCGGTTGCACTGTTCGGGAAATGGGGCCAAGGCAAGAGCTCCATCGTGAGATTGATGGAGGCAAAATTGGCGGAGGACAGCGACAGTGCCTTGCCTGCATCCGAACGCCCCAAAGTCATTTGGTTTAACGCATGGAAGACGCGGGGAGACCATGTCAGAAGGCAACTGTTGCTGACCATCCTCAAAGGCATTGACAGCCCAAATTATGAAAAACTCGCTAAGTTCATTCAGCCAGGGATTCCTGTCTGCCTACGCCCTTTCGAGGAGCAAACAAGAGTCCATGACTCCACCAAATTCATTGCTTTTCTAAAGGAAGAGTGGGGAAACAAATGGGGCCGTTTTTTTCTTCTCTTGGGAGTTGGCTCATTGGCGCTATTCATAACGTCACTGTTCTTCCCGAGCTGGCATCAAGCATTTAGCGGCCTTTCTATCCTTGGCATCATGGGATGGCTTTTGAGCTTCGTTTCGCAGCGGCTCAAGAAACGAAACATCCAGATTCTCGCGTCCGCAGAGCCGGTTTCTGACAGTCAAAGGCTGAGGTTCCCCGAGCAGTTTCAGCTGGTATTTGAAGAAGAACTAGCCCGCTACAAGGAACGCTCCGGACGCCCTATTATCGTGGTCGTTGACGATCTGGATCGCTGCGAGGTTAGAACTGTTGCAGAGGCCCTTTCGTGCATCAGGCAGCTGGGAGGGGATTCCGGCTTTAAGGAAGAAATTGCGGAATGTCGTTTCCTCGTCCCCTGTGACGAAGCGCAGGTGGTGGATGCCTTGTCAAAGGACGGCCATCATTCTGGGTATCATGAAGACGAACTATTAAGAAAGTTTTTCGATGCCGTCGTCCGCATGGATGATTTTATCCCCGTCGACATGGTCGCCTACGCTGAAAATGCTCTAAAGCAAGCCGTTGAAGTAAGTGACGATGAACTGCGTTTGATACAAGAATTAGTCGGAGCGGTGGCCCCCCGAAATCCGCGGGAGGTGAAGAGATTGACCAATGCATTCCTGGTATTCAGGGAAAAGATGGATGAGATGCGACAGTCTCAAACCTTGCGCAAGGAGGAGAAACTGCCGGATTTTGAACGCACCTTGCTATTCGCGATTGCCATTCAGGAAACGACTCCTAGTGAGTACACCCATTTGGCGAACGACCCCAAGCACTTCGAATGGTTGCGCAAGCCTGGGAACGCTGAAAACCAAACTAATCAAGCAAAAAGGGCGACGCGGATTCTGAGTTCACTTGAACCCGTTTCAGCACGAACGCTGAGACTCTTGACAAGAAAAGGTATCCCAGAAATTCTAAGGGGCGTCAACAATGGAGCGGAAATCTACGACGCTGTCCTATCCGGCGACCGCCAGGCTTTCGCCACGGCCGTCTCTGAAGAGGAAAACATCTCCAGCATTTCTGCTTGGCTCAAGCAACACCGGCAGTCAATCCACACGATTGCACAATTCCGCTACGCCCTGTCGTGCCTTCTTGGGGTCGAAAGCCCCCCGCCCCGACTGCTGGAAGCGGTGTCTAGCTTCATGGAGTTCCCCCGCCTTACGGAGGGGGTGAGCGGTTTCGACATGCTGGTTCCGTTGGCGCTGATTTGCCCGCGGTTAGATTCTCCCGCACGGGAGCGTGCAATAAATGCCATCTTCACCAGATTCAACACGGTAGAGGATGGGCAAATCCTAGGCTCAACAGAATTGTCAGCAATGCTTGCTCTAGGCCGCAGACTCCCAAACTCTATGGTTGAACAGCTTACGAAAAGGGTTTCGCTTTTACTTAAGACAGGCGATCCAGGAACGGCTCGCTCTAACCTCCTGGCCTTGCGGCAGAACCTAGAAGCGGTTCCGGTTGAACGGTTCACTGGCTTCGCCCCCAAGCTAGCGCTGGAAATCTCAAAAAGCTGTTCGTGGGAGTTCTATTCAGACTCAGACCCTTCGGATGTGAGGTTACATACGGATGCCATTGTTGCCCTCATTGGTAACGAATCTGACAACCTAGGCCACTTGATTGAGTCCCTCTCCGCAGGCCCTCTCAACAACCCAGTGAACCTAGAGCAGCAACCTGAGGGCCCCTGGAAAGAAGCCTTCCTCACTGCCCGCAGTGTTGCAATTCGCCTCACCGATGAGGGTGCTCAACATCTTTTCCAAATCCTTGAACCATGGCTCAGTGCCCAACCGCAACATCCGCCATCCGGCCTTAGAAGTATCACCGAAGCACTTCTTGGGGTAATCCTGAAACTACCGCAAGGCGACATGGAAACAGTGGCCACGATTTTAACTGACAGCTCTATGAGCGCCGATGATCCGGAGTGGCTATGTGATATCGTTAAAGAGTCCTTGAGCCTAAACAGCGATCGCACTGAACCGTACAAGGCTCTATGTAAGGCAATATTCAAGCGAGTGGGAGAATCGCATTTGCTTGAATCCGGACCTAGTGTTTCCGCGAGACAACTGCTGAACAACATGGCTCGGCGTGAATGGGACCTGGCGCAAGAAGCTGATCAGCTATTTGCATCGGCCATTGACGAACGGATAGAAGATGAAAGTAGCTGGGAGGATTGGAAAGAAACCCTTTGGCCACTTTGCGGGGGGCAAACCACGCAGACGGTTCAGGCAACCTATAGGAAAATTGGGGATGACTTAATTTCAAGCTCACTTGTCCCCTTTGCGGTAACTGAACTTTCGGGCAATCAGATTGGGAGGACCCTACAGCTGACACTCAAAACCTATTTCCGTAACCCAAGTTCCCTTGACAATAGTGCCTTTACATCTCTTTTTCAAGATGGCGGCGTGAATGGAACTGACCAAATACTGACGTTCGTTGTTGAAGATTGGGATGCCGGCCAAATGAATCTCGATGACGCTCAAGTGCATTTCGTCGCTCTTTACTGTCCAATCAGTTCGCAGGATACATTCCAAAACAGGATTCGCGTCGAATACCTGCAGAGCGCGGAACTAGAGCGGTTTTCTGTAGGAGTAAAGCTAATTCAAATGATGGACTCTCCTACCACGGAGGTGCTTGACGCAATCCGAGAGCGTGGAACAGAGCATGTTGAGGTCCTGTCGTCCGGCACAATCTCTGGCATTTCTGAGCTCCTTGGAGAAGACATCGTTTCGTTGAATCAAAGTGCGGAAGTAAGATTTGAGGAGGAAGATGGCCAAGACCTTCGGTAATGCAACATTGCAAGTTCCGTGCG
>Ga0316209_1000684_pt1 | contig 50488 bp, 47 predicted proteins | sample 6monopyrite_MG_FD_204945 | JGI IMG/M metagenome (GOLD analysis project Ga0316209, IMG submission 204945) | Microbial mat bacterial communities from mineral coupon in-situ incubated in ocean water Damariscotta River, Maine, United States -... | ecosystem: Environmental > Aquatic > Marine >... | reverse complement strand
CCCGGTCGGCCACCGCCTCGGGCGCGTAATCCTCCGACAGATAGCGCTCGGCCATATGCTGAAAGACGGGGCGATGCGTGATACCGGCCTTGCGCAGGCTGCCCGCCAGATCGGGTTTGACGCCGGGCGCATCAAAGGCCGTGGGTTTGCCGGTCACCCGGTCCATCACCAGCATCTTGCCGTCGCCGTCGCGCAGCAGCAGCCCAAATTCCGGCGATTTCGGATCGCCGTTGATCAGCACCGGCGCATTGGAGAAACGGCCGAGATAGTCCAGATCGACCCGCCCCGCCTTCATCAGGCAATGAACCAGCGCCAGAATGAAAAGCCCATCCGTGCCCGGCGTGATCCCCACCCATTCATCCGCGACCGCGTTATAGCCTGAGCGGATCGGGTTCACCCCGATCACCTTGGCCCCGCGCGCCTTGAGCTTGCCCAGCCCGATCTTGATCGGATTGCTGTCATGATCCTCGGCCACGCCGAAGATCATGAAAAGCTTGGCGCGGTCCCAGTCGGGCTGGCCAAACTCCCAGAACGCGCCGCCCATCGTATAGATACCGGCCGCCGCCATATTGACCGAGCAGAACCCGCCATGCGCGGCATAGTTCGGCGTGCCAAAGCCCTGCGCCCAGAAGGAGGTGAAACTCTGCGATTGGTCGCGCCCGGTGAAAAAGGCCAGCTTTTCAGGCGCTTCTTCGCGGATGGGTTTCAGCCAGGAGGTCGCCAGCTCCAGCGCCTCATCCCAGCTGATTTCCTCGAATTCACCCGATCCGCGCGGCCCCACCCGTTTCAGCGGGGCCCGCAGCCGTGACGGCGCGTTGACCTGCATGATGCCCGCGCTGCCCTTGGCACAGAGCACGCCCTTGTTCACGGGATGGTCGCGGTTGCCTTCGATATAGGCAACCTTGCCGTCCTTCATATGCACGTTGATGCCACACCGGCAGGCGCACATGTAACAGGTGGTCTTGCGGATCTCGTCCGAGACCCTCGGTGAGAGGTCGACCGAAGGCTGCGAATTGGCCATGCAAGGCTCCCGTTACTGCATTCCTGTCCGTGCGTCGCGCGAAGGTTGGCAAGGTCAATTGTATAAATCAACCACTATTCGCGCGCGCCCGGCACTTCCCGCGTAACATTGCTTGACCACGGGGGCTAAGGCCAGTTTGCTGGAACGGCCCATGCCAGACGAAAGCGCATCATGCCCCTGCCATTGATCAAACCGCTGACTTTCGGGGCTGCGATTACCCTTGCGGCCTGCACGCCCACGGCGCGCGACAGTGAGACATTGGCCTGCATCCCTGCCGATGGCCCTGCCGCAACCGGTCGCGCGGTGTTTCAGCCCGGCGCGGTGACGGTGGCCGCCGTGGGCGATGTTCTGATGCATATCCTGTTGCAACAGGATGCCGCCGACAGCCCGCGCGGCTATGAGGGCCAGTTCGTGCATGCCGCGCCTTACCTGCGCCTGGCCGATATCGCGGTGGCCAACCTGGAAGGCCCCGCCGCGCGCGATGTCGCCCCCGGCGGGCGCGATGCGGCCACGCCGGATACCATTTTCGATGGCAGGGTCTATTCCGGCTTCCCAGCCTTCAACTACCACCCCTCGCTGGTCACGGCACTTGGCGCATCGGGCGTGGACCTGTTGCAGACCGCCAATAACCACGCGCTGGACCGGGGCGCTCTGGGTGTCGACCGCACCTTGCAGGCCATCGACGGCGCGGGGCTGGCATCCACCGGCACACGGCCGCGCAATGATCCTGCGCGCCCCTGGTATGGGGTGGTCACGGCCGAAGGGCGGCGCATTGCCTTTCTGGCCTGTTCCTTTTCGACCAATGGCATAGCCGATCCCGACGGTCAGGTTCTGGGCTGCTACGGGGATGAGCGCCAGGTTCTGACGCAGATCCGGGCGCTGGCGGGCGATCCCGCGATTGCCGCCGTGATCTTCCTGCCGCATTGGGGCACCGAATATGTGGAAACGCCGGGGTCCGAGCAGCGCCGCCTGGGCCGCGCCGCGCTGGAGGCCGGGGCCGCCGCCGTCATCGGCACCCACCCCCACGTGCTGCAACCGATCGAGCCCTACCGCACATCCGATGGCCGCGATGCCTTCATCGCCTATTCGCTCGGCAATTTCATCGCCTCGCAATGGGAGATTGCGCAGCGCAGCTCGGTGATCCTGTTCTTTGATCTCGTGCCCGATGGGCGCGGCGAGTTGGTGGCCCAAATGCCCGCCTGGCTGCCCACCCGCGTCATGCGCTACACCTCCGGGGTGGTGGTTCAGCCGGCTGAACAGGCGGCCGACGGGCAGGAGAGCCTGACCCATGTGTCCCGCGTACTGGGCGAGGCCGGGCGTCTGGACATTGCCGATATCGCCCGGTTGCAGGGCCGCGCCATCTGCATTGCCGGGTGACACAAAAAATTCACGCAAAATCCAATGAAAACCCTAGAATTGCCCCAGCGTCAACTTTGGCCCGCCGCCGCGTTGCCGCATTCGCCCGTAAAACCTCTGGCCGAGGAAACATTTGAGAAAGCGAACCAATGTTTAGATTTATTGATGACGAAAGCGGCGCGGTTACGGTTGACTGGGTTGTGCTGACCGGTGGGCTTGCGGGCCTTGGGCTGGCGACGATGGCCGTGGTTTCGGGTGGCGTTCAATCCGCCAGCAACAGCGTCAGCGGCACAATGACCGGATACGAGATCTCGTCCTCATTTGGTGACGCGCTGAGCGCGATCGGCGACTGGTTGTCGGGCTATACACCGGTGAATGGTGCCCTGCATGGCCCCAGTTGGGGGCCGGATGACCAGGGCCGCAACTGGGTTGAAAACACCTATGACAACTGGAGCGCGCTCAGCGATCAGCAGATCATGGATATGTATACCGCCGATTATGCCAATGCGATCACGGGCGACGCCACCCGCGCCGATTATATCGCGGTGCAGGAACGCATCATGGCGGAACGCGGTATTGCAATCCCTGCGGGCAACATGACCGCCGCCGACGTGGCCGCCACTTACTGAGCCGGTTTCACACAGCAAAAACAGACGGCCCGCCCCCTCGTTCCGCGAAGCGGCGGGCCGGACACCTTACGCAAGGCCCGTCTTGCCTCGCCCCGGCCCGCGTGTCAGATTGAGCGCCTGCAATCGCAGCGCACCGCGCTCAGCCTGAAGGGGCCGCTCATGTCGACAACATCCACCGATACCCGGATCGGCACGGCGCAGGTCGCGGGCCTGCCGCAGGTCGGTGAAATCAGAAATCCCGGCACGGCGCTGGATCTCGACTGGGTTGCCTCGGTGCAGGCCAATACCTCGGCCATCGAACGCCGCGCCGCCACCCTGCCCGGCCGCAGGTCGGTAAAAAAGGACTATCAGGCGGCCTGGCTTGCCCGCGCCATTTCCTGCATCGACCTGACGACGCTTTCGGGCGATGATACGCCGGGCCGGGTGCGCCGGCTCTGCGCCAAGGCGGCCCAACCCGCGCGGCAGGATATTCTGGATGCAATCGGCCTGCCGGGTCTGACCACCGGCGCTGTCTGCGTCTATCACGAAATGATCCCCACGGCGGTCGAGGCGCTCGATGGCACCGGCATTCCGGTGGCCGCCGTATCCACCGGGTTTCCGGCGGGCCTCTCGCCCTACCACCTGCGCGTGAAGGAGATCGAGGAAAGCGTCGCCGCCGGGGCGCGCGAGATCGACATCGTGATTTCGCGCCGCCATGTGCTGACCGGCAACTGGCAGGCGCTCTACGATGAAATGCGCGATTTCCGCGCCGCCTGCGGCGATGCCCATGTCAAGGCGATCCTGGCCACCGGTGAGCTGGACACGCTCAGGAATGTCGCGCGCGCCTCGCTGATTGCCATGATGGCCGGGGCCGATTTCATCAAGACCTCGACCGGCAAGGAAAGCGTCAACGCCACCCTGCCCGTCAGCCTGGTGATGATCCGCGCCATCCGCGCCTATCACGCCGCAACCGGCATCCGCGTCGGCTATAAACCCGCTGGCGGCATCTCCAAGGCCAAGGACGCGCTGGTCTATCTCAGCCTGATCAAGGAGGAGCTGGGCGACCGCTGGCTGCGCCCGGATCTCTTCCGCTTCGGGGCCTCGTCGCTGCTGGGCGATATCGAGCGGCAGCTGGAACACCACCTGACCGGGGCCTATTCGGCATCCTGGCGGCATGCGATTGGATAGGTGCCGGTTTGACAGCGCCCCACTGGGCCTGCGCGGGCGCAACCGGGCGAAGCCCCGGGAATAAAGGAAACAGGACATGACCATCCCCGAGATTTTCGAGACCATGGACTACGGCCCCGCCCCGGAATCCGACATCGAGGCGCGCGCCTGGATCGCCAGCCATAGCGGCAGCTTCGGCCATTTCATCGGCGGCAGTTTCACGGAGGCGGGCGAAACCTTCGCCACCAGAAATCCCGCCAATGGCGAGGAACTGGCCCGGATCACGCAAGGCAGCGCCGAGGATGTGGAGGCCGCCACCACCGCCGCGCGCAGGGCGTTCCCCCGCTGGTCCAAACTCTCAGGCCACCAGCGCGCCCGCCATCTCTATGCCCTGGCCCGGTTGCTGCAAAAACACGCCCGCCTGTTCGCGGTTCTGGAAACCATGGATAACGGCAAACCGATCCGCGAGGCCCGCGATATCGACGTGCCGCTGGCGCAGCGTCATTTCTACTATCACGCCGGGCTGGCGCAACTCTGCGACAGCGAGATGCCCGGCCACGTCCCGCATGGCGTCTGCGGCCAGATCGTGCCGTGGAATTTCCCGCTTCTGATGCTGGCCTGGAAAATCGCCCCGGCTCTGGCGGCGGGCAACACCGTGGTGCTGAAACCGGCCGAATACACCTCGCTCACCGCGCTGCTCTTTGCCGATATCTGCCGCGAGGCCGGCCTGCCCAAGGGCGTCGTCAATATCGTCACCGGCGACGGGGACACGGGGGCGGCTCTGGTCGATCACCCCGATATCGACAAGATCGCCTTTACCGGATCGACCGAGGTCGGGCGGCGCATCCGGCAGGCCACGGCAGGCACCGGCAAGGCACTGACCTTGGAGCTTGGCGGCAAATCCCCCTATATCGTCTTTGACGACGCCGATATCGACAGCGCCATCGAGGGGCTGGTGGATGCAATCTGGTTCAACCAGGGTCAGGTCTGCTGCGCCGGGTCGCGCCTGTTGGTTCAGGAAGGCATCGCCGAGGATTTTCACGCCCGCCTGAAATCGCGCATGGCGCAACTGCGCGCCGGTGATCCGCTGGACAAGAGCATTGATATCGGGGCCATCGTCGACCCGGTGCAACTGGCGCGAATCTCCGATCTGGTAGGGGGAAATACCGAGGGCGAGACCTTTCAGCCCGCCATCGACCTGCCTGCGGGGGGCTGTTTTTATCCGCCGACCCTGATTACCGGGCTCAGCACCGCCTCGCATCTGATGCAGGAGGAGATCTTTGGCCCCGTCCTCGTGTCCTCGACGTTCCGCACGCCGGATGAGGCCGTGGAGATTGCAAACAACACCCGCTACGGGCTGGCCGCGACGCTCTGGACCGAGAATGTAAACCTGGCGCTCGACATCGGGCCAAAACTTGCCGCGGGCGTGGTCTGGGTCAATGCGACCAACCTCTTTGACGCGGCAGCCGGGTTCGGCGGCGTGCGCGAGTCGGGCTTTGGCCGGGAGGGCGGGTGGGAAGGCCTGGCTGCCTATCTCAAGCCCGATATCGCGACCAAACCCGTCAAGTCCAACGGCCCTGCCACCCCCGCACATGAAGAATTCGACGGCATCGACCGCACCGCCAAGATGTATATCGGCGGCAAGCAAACCCGCCCCGATAGCGGCTATTCCACCCAGGTCCTGTCGCCGCGCGGCAAACCGCTCGGCCATGTCGGGCGCGCCAACCGAAAGGACCTGCGAAACGCCGTCGAGGCGGCGCAGAAGGCCGCCGGCTGGGGCAAGACCACCGGCCATCTGCGGGCGCAGATCCTCTATTATATCGCCGAAAACCTGTCGGCGCGTGGCGCGGAATTCACCGCGCGCCTGAGCGATCTGACCGGCAAACCGGCGAAATCCTGCAAGGCAGAGGTCGAGACCAGCCTTGAGCGGCTCTTCACCTACGCCGCCTGGGCCGATAAATTCGACGGGGCCGCCAAATCGGTGCCCATACGCGGTGTGGCGCTGGCGATGCACGAACCCGTTGGCGTCATCGGGGCCTTTTGCCCCGAGAACGCGCCGCTGCTCGGCCCCATCTCCCTGCTGGCCCCGGCCATCGCGATGGGCAACCGGATCATCCTGGTGGCCAGCGAGACCGCGCCGCTGGCGGTGACCGACCTCTACCAGGTGCTCGACACATCCGATGTGCCGGGCGGTGTGGTCAATATCCTGACCGGCGCGCATGAGGACCTGGCGGGCGCAATGGCAAGCCATATGGATATGGATGCCGTCTGGAGCTTCTCATCTGCCGACATATCGGGCGAGATCGAACGCGGTGCCGCCGGAAATCTCAAGCGCACCTGGGTCAATCACGGGCGCAACCCGGATTGGACGAATACGGCGGGAGAAGGAAAACGCTTCCTGCAGGCGGCTACAGAGGTAAAGACCATCTGGATACCCTACGGCGAATAATGTCGGCGTTGAAAATGGTTGAGAGGACATCGCCACGAGGGGCCAGCCCCTCGCGCTCCCCGGAGTATTTTCCCAAAGAAGAAGGCAAATTTTCTTAAAATTGTTTCATCTTGGCAAAAATACCTGAAAAACAAGGCTCTCAACCCATGCGACGGTCGTGCATGGGCAGCACGCCGGCCACGGGATTCCGGAACCGGTTTATCTGGGGTGCTGTGGCGGGAAGCTCGGACCGCAGGTCCTCGCGCCCGGTCGACGCGCGTCAGCGCGGCGAAACCGCTACCGGCCCCGCACCCGGTCTTTCAGTTTCGCCCAGCGCACAAGAACCCAGTCGACAATCGGGTCGATCACCCGATCCTCGAAACGCTCCCATAGTCGCCAGAGGGCGAAGATCGCGACCGCCAACAGCACCAGTATGATGATGTTCGACCATGGAAACGGCTTGTCATCGGGGCCATCCACGGCCCGGATCGATACCGCGTTGGGGTAGATCGACAGCGCCCGGAAGCGCCAGCCGTAATGCGTGATCGCCACCCATTGCGGGTTGGCGGAGGTGCTGGTCAGATCGGTAGCCTCGGCATGCAGGTCGGAGCTGTCCAGCTTGAAATAGGGCGGCCAGCCGAACCCCGTATCCTCATTGCGGAAAACGCTGACCCTGCCGTCGGGCCGGGTGGTGTTGATCAGCCGAAGATCGCGGTTGGTTCCCTCGGCGTTGCCGGTGTCGGAGCGGGCATAGAACATGCGGTTCCAGCCAGACAGATCGGCGCGGATAATCTCCGTCCCGGTGATCCTCACGATGTCGCGCTGCGGCAGGGTGTAATGCAGTATCGAGGCGACGATACCCGCGACCAGCAGCAGAAATATCCAGCGTGCCCACCTCATTGCGGCACTCTCCCATCATAGTGGTCAGGCAAGGGTCTTAGCGCGGATCGTGCGGCGCTCCAAGTCACTAACCGGGGCTTGCGACATCGAAGCCTTGCGCGCAGAGTGACCGCCATGACCGATCCCTCCAAATCCCGCCTCTTTACCGAGATCGCCGCACGCGAGGCCGATCTGATTGCCCTGACGCAGGATCTGGTCCGCATTCCCACACTGAACCCACCGGGCCGCCACTATCACCGGATCTGCGATTTTCTAGGCGATCGGCTGGCGCGCAAGGGGTTTCATATCGACATGATCCGCGCCAAGGGGGCCCCGGCCGATAGCGAGAAATACCAGCGCTGGAATATGATTGCCCGGCATCAGGGTGCCGGCGGGCCGGGACAATGCGTGCACTTCAACAGCCACCACGACGTGGTCGAGGTCGGCCATGGCTGGACCACAGACCCGTTTGGTGCCGAACTGAGGGATGGCCGCATCTACGGGCGCGGCACCTGTGACATGAAGGGCGGGCTGGCCACCTCGGTCATCGCGGCCGAGGCCTTTATCGCTGCCTTTCCCGATTATACCGGTGCCGTCGAGATCAGCGCCACGGCGGATGAGGAATCGGGCGGCTATGGCGGTGTGGCCTACCTCGCCGAACATGGCTGGTTCAGCCCCGAAAAGGTCCAGCATGTCATCATCCCCGAGCCACTGAACAAGGATCGCATCTGTCTGGGCCATCGCGGCGTCTGGTGGGCCGAGATCGAGACCAAGGGTCGTATCGCGCATGGCTCGATGCCATTTCTGGGCGACAGCGCCATCCGGCACATGGGCGCGGTGCTGGAACAGATTGAGGCCACGTTATACCCGCTGCTGGCCACCAAACGCACCGCTATGCCGGTCGTCCCCGAAGGGGCCAGGCAATCGACGCTCAACATCAACTCGATCCATGGCGGTGAGGCTGAGCAGGAGGCGGACTACACCGGTCTGCCCTCCCCTTGCGTTGCCGACCGCTGTCGTATCGTGCTGGACCGGAGGTTTCTGGTCGAAGAGGACATCGCCGAGGTCAAAGCGGAGGTCACGCGCATGCTGGAAAACATCAAGTCCGAGCGGCCCAATTTCCAGTATGACATCCGCGATCTCTTCGAGGTGCAGCCCAGCATGACCAGCGAGGACGCGCCGGTCGCGCGCACGGTGCAGGCCGCCATCGAGAAAGTGCTGCACAAGCAGGCGGAATTCGTGGTGTCGCCCGGCACCTATGACCAGAAGCATATCGACCGCATTGGAAAGCTAAGAAACTGTATCGCCTACGGACCCGGCATCCTCGATCTGGCACATCAGCCGGATGAATGGGTCGGGGTGCGGGATATGCTGGACAGCGCCCGGGTGATGGCGCTGACCTTGCGGGAGCTGTTGACCTGAGGCCGGGGCGAGAGGGTCGGGCCGCGGCGTGACAGCGCCTGCGGCTTGCACCCCGGCGGGGACGAAATGCGCGCATATTTCCGAGCAATGCAGCCAGCGCAAGGCGGGAATGCCAATAAAATTGTGGTGTTAGCGGTAGCCGAGGCGGTATCCGGGGGACAACCAGCCGTAATGGCCCAGCCGAAACCGGAACCGACCCATGATCCTATCTCTGCAGAAATTCCCCGTTATCCGCCTGATGCAGGGCCTGCGCCTGCGCCCGGCAACCGCCCGCACCGCCCCGGGTGCAAAGGTTCAGAAACCCGCCGTGGTTCCGCATTGGATCGACTTCCTGAACCAAGACGCAGACACCGCGCAGCGCTAAGGCCCGCAGCCACCTGCGACACACCCCGGCGGCCCGCCACGCCGGGGCGCGCGGCCGGATGAAAACCGGTGAAAAACCTCTGGCCTTCGGCTGTCTTTCTGCCATATCCCTGCAACCTGCGCTTGATCTGCGGCCCCGGCCCGCGTTTCATAGACGCAGGATGCCCGCAAACAGTCACGGGCCAGACAGGGAGACAAACTCATGCGATATCTTTTCAGCACGGCTCTGGCCCTCGTGCACAGCGCGGCACTGGGCCTCGTGCTCAGCGCGGGCACCGCTTTTGCCACCAATACCGAAATATCAATCGGCATGGGGCTTGAACCGCCAAATCTCGACCCCACCGGCGGGGCCGCCGCCGCGATCGACGAGGTGGTCTATGCCAATGTCTTTGAGGGGCTGACCCGGTTTGCCCCCGATGGCGCGGTCATTCCCGGCCTTGCCGAGAGCTGGGACATCTCCGAGGATGGCCTGATCTACACCTTCAACCTGCGTGACGGTGTGACCTTCCATGACGGCACCGATTTCACGGCCGAAGACGCCGTGTTCAGCCTCGATCGCGCCCGGGCCGAGGGCTCGACCAACGCCCAGCCCGCGCTCTTTGCGGGTATCGAAAGCGTCACGGCGGTCGATGACACCACGCTTGTGGTCACACTCTCGGCCCCGAACGGGTCGTTCCTGTTCAACATGGCCTGGGGCGACGCGGTGATGGTGGCCCCCGAAAGCGCCGATATGCTGGAGACCAACCCCATCGGCACCGGCCCCTTCGCGTTTTCCGAATGGGTGCAGGGCGACCGGGTGGAATTGACCCGCTATGACGGCTATTGGGGCCAGCCGGTGGCGCTTGAGGCCGCGACCTTCCGCTTCATCTCGGATCCCAACGCCGCTTTTGCCGCGATGATGGCCGGCGATGTCGATGCCTTCCCCAACTTTCCGGCCCCCGAAACGCTGGCCCAGTTCGAGGCTGATCCACGCTTTACCGTGATCGTCGGCTCGACCGAGGGTGAGACCATCCTGTCGACCAACAACCAGGCCGAGTACCTCAGCGATGTGCGCGTGCGCCAGGCGATTGCCCAGGCGATCAACCGCCAGGACATCATCGACGGCGCCATGTTCGGCTATGGCACCCCCATCGGCAGCCACTTCGCGCCGCATAACCCCGATTATGTCGATCTGACGGGCTTTGCGCCCTATGACCCCGATGCCGCCCGCGCCTTGCTGGCCGAAGCCGGGGCCGAGGGCATCACGCTCCGCCTGATGCTGCCGCCCCCCGCCTATGCACGGCGTGGCGGTGAGATCGTGGCGGCCCAGTTGCGCGATATCGGCCTCAATATCGAGATCTCGAACCTGGAATGGGCGCAATGGCTGGAGCAGGTGTTCCGCGGCCGCGATTATGACCTGACCATCGTCAGCCATACCGAACCAATGGATATCGGCATCTATGCGCGCGAGGATTACTATTTCCAGTATCAGAATCCCGATTTCAACGCGCTGATCGAGACGTTGACGGCAACCACCGATCCTGCGGCGCGGTCCGATCTGCTGGCCCAGGCGCAGCAGATGATCGCGGCCGATTACGTCAACGGGTTCCTCTTCCAGCTTGCCAAGACCGGCGTGGCCAATGCCGATATCGAAGGGTTGTGGGAAAACTCCCCCACGCAGGCCAATGATTTGACGGGTGTGCGCTGGACCGATTGATTCGGACATTCTCGTAGAAACCAAAACGCCCCGCGATATCATACGCGGGGCGTTTTCATTTCATTGATCCCGGGTCACCCAGCAGGGGGGCACCTTCTCCCCTTATTCGGGATGCGTCAGGTGAGCGGTAGTGCAAAACAGGGCAGGCAGAGTTTCAAAAGCAGGCTTCTTCTTTGCAAAAAATACTCATGCGGAAGATTGCGGCACGCGCCCGGTCGACCCTGAAGGCCTCCGCTGACACCAACCCATGGCAATGCGGGCCACGGAGGGCTCCCGAACGGGGGCCTGACGCGGGTCGCCCCCCTCTTCCGGATCTCCCGCTCACCCGACCACGTTGAACTCGGGACCATAGGGATAGCCCGTGATGTTTTCACTGCCGTCATCCGTAACAATCAGGATGTCATGCTCGCGATACCCGCCCGCACCGGGCTGGCCTTCGGGTATAGTCAGCATCGGCTCCATCGAGATCACCATGCCGGGTTCCAGCACCGTGTCGATATCCTCGCGCAGCTCCAGCCCGGCCTCGCGCCCGTAATAATGCGACAGCACCCCGAAGGAATGGCCATAGCCAAAGGTGCGGTATTGCAGAAGCTGACGTTCCTCGAAAAATTCGTTGATCTTGTGGGTGACCTCGGCGCAGCTTGCGCCGGGCTTGAGCAGGCTCATGCCATATTCATGCGCGGCCACATTGGCCTCCCAGATCTTCAGCGACGCGGCATCGACCTCCTGCACGAACATGGTGCGTTCCAGCGCGGTGTAATAGCCCGAGATCATCGGAAACGTGTTGAGGCTCAGGATATCGCCGCGCTGTAGCTGGCGCGCCGTGACCGGATTATGCGCGCCATCGGTGTTCAACCCCGATTGAAACCACACCCAGGTGTCGCGGTATTCGGCATCGGGGAAGCGGCGGGCTATTTCCAGCTCCATTGCATCGCGGCCCGCCATGGCCACGTCGATCTCACGCGCGCCCGCCTTCACGGCCTCGTGGATGGCATAGCCCCCCACATCGGCGGTCGCCGCACCGGCCCGGATCAGGTCCAGCTCGGCGGCGCTCTTGCGCATCCTCTGTTCCATCGTCATCGGCGCGATATCCGTCACCGATGCGGGCGAAAGGAAGGCGCGCATCTTCTGCTCCTGAACCATGCTCAGGTGGTCGCCCTCAACGCCCACCGCCCGGCCGGTGCCCGCGACATGGACAATCGCGCGCCAGTAATTGTCGCGCGCCCAGTCAGTATAGGTGATGTTGTCGGTCGCCCCGCGCCGCCACGGTTGCCCGGCATCGATGCCCGCCGAAATGGTCACCGCCGCGGATGCCGTCACCACCAGCGCATAGGGCCGCCCGAAGGCGCAGTAGAGAAAGCCGGAATAATAGGCGATGTTGTGCATTGACGTCAGCACCACGGCGTCAACCCCATGTCCGTCCATGATAGATCGCAGGCCCATCAGGCGGGCATCATATTCGGATTGCGCAAATTGCAGCGCGGGCTTGTCGCCATTGTGAAGACGGTAAAATTCTGGGCGCGTGGATGTCATCGCGGACCCTCCTTTGCAGAAAGGCCCCGGCGTTCAGGGCGGATGCGGCAGCAGGGCATTGGCCGTGCCGGGGACGACGCCATCGCCCCAGTACCGATACGCTCTTTGCCGCAAAAAGGCCGCCCTGGCAATCAATCTGTTCCAACCAGCAGCCGCAGCAGCAACCAGATCGACGGGCCCGATGTCGCCAGCGCCACCGTGCCGAAAAACACCGTGCAGGTCAGGTTCAGAACCGCAACCGTCGCAAAGCCCCACCGCCAATGGTGCCAGCGGCGCAGGTGCCAGATATTGAACGCCGCGATGATGGCCGCCGCCGATAGCACGATTAAAAGGGCCAGCGCGCCGCGCGCGCCCGAGATCCAGAGCACAAGCAGAACCGCCCAGGGCAGGCCCGCATTGATTGCCAGAAACCGCAGCCAGACCGGCCAGCCCCGCATTGTGTGCCTCCCGAATGTTCCGCCCGAGGCTGGTATTTTCGGGCGACCGAAGTCAACAAGCCTCTGGCCCTTGTCCTGGCTGGCGTCTACCGTCCCTGCCATGCTGCGTTTTCTTCTCGGTCGCCTATTGTCGCTCGGTCTCAGCCTGATTGCCGCGAGCCTTGTCATCTTTGTGGTGATCGAGGTCATCCCCGGCGATCCGGCGGCCTTTATGCTGGGGCTGAATGCCAACGAAGATACGGTATTGGCGCTGCGCGAGGAACTGGGCCTGACTGGATCGAAAGCGGCGCGCTATCTGGCCTGGACCGGGGGCCTCCTGCAGGGCGATTTCGGCACCTCCTACACCTACCGCGTGCCGGTATCCGAGCTTATCCTACAACGGATTTGGGTGTCGCTGCCGCTGGCCGCGCTTGCGTTGCTGCTATCGACCGTGATCGCCTTTCCGATCGGGCTGATTGCAGCCTCACGCCGGGGTTCAGCCGCGGATTTTTCGATCATGGGCGGCACGCAACTGGGCATCGCGATCCCGAATTTCTGGTTCGCCATGCTGCTGGTGCTGGTCTTTGCCGTGAAACTGCGCTGGTTCAATGCCGGCGGGTTTCCGGGCTGGGAGGAGCCGCTGCTGGCGCTCAAATCCCTGCTCCTGCCGGCCGTGGCGCTGGCCCTGCCGCAAGCCGCCATTCTGGCCCGCGTCATGCGCTCGGCGCTGATCGAGACGATGGGGCAGGATTACATCCGCACCGCGCGGGCCAAGGGGCTGACGCGCCGCCAGGTGACCCTGCGCCACGCGCTCAGAAACGCGCTTATCCCGGTGCTGACCATCATCGGGCTGCAGTTTTCCTTTCTGCTGGCCGGCGCGATCATCATCGAGAACGTGTTTTTCCTGCCGGGGCTTGGACGGCTGATTTTTCAGGGCATCACACAGCGCGATCTGGTGGTGGTGGAATCGGTCACCATGCTGTTGGTCTTTGCCGTCATCGTGGTCACCTTCCTGGTCGATATCGCCTATGCGCTGGCTGATCCGAGATTGCGGAGGCAGGCATGAAACGCCTGCCCGCATCGCTGTGGATCGGCGCGGTTCTGACGCTGTTTTTCGTGGCTGTCGCGGTGATCAGCCTTGGCTGGACCCCGCATGATGTCGAGGATCTGGTGATTGCCCAGCGGCTGCGCCCGGCGGGGGCCGAATTCTGGCTGGGCACCGATCAGTTCGGGCGCGATTTGCTGTCGATGCTGATGGTGGGGGCGCGGATCTCCATCGCCGTGGCGCTGGTTGCGGTCGGCATCGGCGTGGTTGTGGGCGTGCCACTGGGCCTGGCCGCTGCCGCCCTGCGCGGCAGCCTGCTGGACGAGGTCATCATGCGCGGCAATGACCTGATTTTCGCCTTCCCGTCGCTTGTCATCGCCATCCTGATCACCGCCGTATTCGGCCCCTCCGCCTTCAACGCGATCCTCGCCATCGGCATCTTCAACATCCCCGTTTTCGCCCGGGTGGCACGCGGCGGCGCGCTCAGCCTCTGGACCCTTGATTATGTGCTGGCCGCGCGGGTGGCCGGCAAGGGCAAGGCAAGGATCAGCCTCGAGCACATCCTGCCCAATATCTCCAGCCTGCTGATCGTGCAGGCCACGATCCAGTTTTCGCTCGGCATTCTGGCCGAAGCCGCGCTCAGCTATATCGGCCTCTCGGTGCAGCCGCCGGTGCCCAGCTGGGGACGAATGCTGGCCGATGCGCAGACCATGATCTACACCCACCCGATGCTGGCGGTGCTGCCGGGGCTGGCCATCGTGGCGATGGTGCTGGGGCTGAACCTGATGGGCGATGGGTTGCGCGACATGCTGGACCCGCGCTTGCGAAGGCTGCGCGCATGATCGAGATCGACCGCCTGTCACTTGCCATTCACGGCACGCCGATCCTGCGCGAGGTGTCGTTCGACATGCGCGCGGGCGAAGTGTTCGGGCTGGTCGGCGAAAGCGGATCGGGCAAGTCGATGACGGCGCTCAGCCTGATGCAGCTTTTGCCCGGCGGATCCGAGACATCGGGTGCCGCGCGGCTGGATGGGCATGATCTGTTGCAGATGTCCGAGGCCCGGATGTGCGCGCTGCGCGGCAATGATCTGGGCATGATCTTTCAGGAGCCGATGACGGCGCTGAACCCGGTGCGCACCATTGGCGATCAGGTGGCCGAAACCTTGCGGGTGCATGGCGCGGCATCCCGGCGCGACGCCTATGATATGGCCCGCGAAAAGCTCGACCGGGTTGGCCTGCCGCAGATCGCGCTGGACCGGTTCCCGCATGAGCTGTCGGGCGGGCAGCGCCAGCGCGTCTGCATCGCCACCGCCATCGCGCTCAGGCCGCGCCTGCTGATTGCCGATGAGCCGACAACCGCGCTCGATGTCACCACGCAGGCGCAGATCCTGACGCTCTTGAAAGATCTGGTGCAGGATGAGGATATGGCGCTCCTGCTGATCACGCATGATCTGGCGGTCGTGGCGCAGATGGCCGATCATGTCGGCGTCATGCAAAAGGGCGTGATCGTCGAACAGGGGCCGACGCGGCAGGTGCTGAGCGAACAGAATCACCCCTATACGGCGGCGCTCTTTGAAGCCTCGGGCCATCAGCCCACGCGCCGCGCCGCCCCGCGTGAAGAAGCGTTGTTGCAGGTCTCCGACGCGAAACGTCACTATCCCGGCCCGCGCAAAGGGTTTCGGCGGGGGCCGCCGGTCAGGGCCGTCGATGGTGTCAGCCTGACCCTGCACAAGGGCGAAAGCCTGGGGCTGGTGGGCGAAAGCGGCTGTGGGAAATCGACCCTGACGCGGGCGCTGTTGGGGCTCGATGCCATTCAGGGCGGCGCGATCCGGCTGTTTGACGCGCCTGTCACGCCGCAGATGCCGCGCGCCATGCGGGCGGGCATCCAGGTGGTGTTTCAGGACCCCTATGGCAGCTTCAACCCGCGCTGGAAGGTCGAGCATCTGGTTAGCGAACCTTATCATTTGCTGGCCGACAAACCGCCGCCCGCCGCGCGGCGCGATGAGGTCGGCGCGGCGCTGGAGGCGGTGGGGCTGGCCGCTTCCGACATGGACAAGTTTCCGCATGAGTTTTCCGGCGGTCAGCGCCAGCGCATCGCCATCGCGCGGGCGCTGATCACCCATCCGCGCATTCTGGTGCTCGATGAGGCGGTTTCGGCGCTGGATGTGTCGATCCGCGCCCAGATCCTCGATCTGCTGGCCGATCTGCAAACCCGGCTCGATCTGAGCTATCTTTTCATCAGCCACGACCTGACCGTGGTGCGCGCCATCACCGACCGGGTGCTGGTGATGAAGGCGGGCGAGATTGTCGAAGAGGGCGCGACCGAACGCGTCTTTGAGGCACCGGCCCATCCCTATACACAGGCCCTGTTGGCAGCCGCCCCCCGGCTGCCGGATTTTGCGACAAAGGAAGCGTGATATGCAATTATGGTTCGACAGCGCGGAAGTGTTCATCGGCGGGCGCTGGTTCCTGCCCGAAAGCGGCCAGACCCTGCCGCTTGAGAACCCGTCGACCGGCGAAGAGATCGGTCGCATCGCGCGCGGTGGGCCTGCCGATATCGACGCCGCCGTCACTGCCGCCCGCGATGCGCTGAACGGTGAATGGGGGGCGATGACCGCCGCCGAACGCGGCCGCGTGATGATGCGGCTGAGCTGGCTGGTGACGCAAAAGATCGAGGAGCTGGCAGAGATCGAGGCCACCGATGTGGGCAAGCCGCTGGCGCAGGCCCGCAACGACGCCATCGCGCTGGCGCGCTATATGGAGTTTTACGCCGGGGCCGCCGACAAGGTGATGGGCGAGACCATTCCGTTTCAGGATGGTTTCACCGTCTACACATTGCGCGAGCCGCATGGGGTCACGGGTCATATCGTGCCGTGGAATTACCCGATGCAGATCATTGGCCGGTCGGTGGGCGCGGCGCTGGCGATGGGCAATGCCTGCGTGCTGAAACCGGCCGAGGAGGCCTGTTTGTCGGCGCTGGCCTTCGCCGATCTGGCGCGTCAGGCGGGGCTGCCCGACGGGGCGCTGAATGTGGTGCCGGGTCTGGGCGAGGAGGCCGGGGCAGCGCTGACGGCGCATCCCGGCGTGAACCACATCTCGTTTACCGGCTCGGTCGGGGTCGGAAAACTGGTGCAGCGCGCGGCTGCGGATAATATCGTTCCCGTTACGCTGGAGCTTGGCGGCAAATCCCCCCAGCTTGTCTTTGCCGATGCCGATCTGGACCGCGCCCTGCCCTTTCTGGTCAATGCAGGTATTCAGAACGCGGGCCAGACCTGTTCGGCCTCGTCGCGCATCCTGGTGCAAGAGAGCATCTATGACGAGGTCTGCACCCATATGGCCGCCGCCTATGACGGGCTGAATGTCGGGCCCGCACTGGATGATCTGCAGGTTGGTCCGCTGATCTCGGCCCGGCAGAAGGAAATCGTCGAGGGGTTTCTGGCCAAGACCGACAAGAACCATATCCTCAGCCGGGGCCGGATTGCTGAGGATGCGCCCGAGGGCGGGCATTACGTGGCCCCGACACTGATTTCGGGGCTGGCCCCGGATCACACGCTGGCCCAGGATGAGATCTTTGGCCCGGTGCAGGTCATCATCCCCTTCCGCGACGAGGCGCATGCCGTCGAGATCGCCAATGGCACCGCCTATGGCCTTGTCGCCTCGGTATGGTCGCGCGATGGCGGGCGGCAGATGCGGCTGGCGAAACGCTTGCGCGCGGGGCAGGTGTTTTTGAACAATTACGGGGCGGCGGGCGGTGTCGAGCTGCCTTTTGGCGGGGTCGGACATTCCGGCCATGGCCGCGAAAAGGGCTTCGAGGCGCTATACGGGTTTTCCGTGCTGAAAACCGTGGCGGCGTGGCATGGCTGAATGTTCTCTTGATCCGCCCACCCTACAGGGGTAACCCCGCCCCTGTAGTTGCCAGCCAAAGGACGCCCCCATGCCCCTCGACCGCACCGTCAAGATCGCGCCTTCGATCCTGTCCGCCGATTTCGCCGATTTCGGACGCGAGATTCAGGCCATCGAGGCACAAGGGGCCGATTGGGTGCATGTCGATGTGATGGACGGGCACTTCGTGCCCAACCTGACCTTTGGCCCGGCCCTGTGCAAAGCCATCCGCAAGCACATCACCACGGTGATGGATGTGCATCTGATGATTTCGCCGGTCGATCCCTATATCGAGGCCTTCGCCGATGCCGGGGCCGATGTCATCACCGCCCATCTTGAGGCCGGTGCCCATACCCACCGCACCTTGCAGGCCATTCGCGCGACGGGGGCCAAGGCGGGGCTGGCGCTCAATCCCGGCACCCCGGTCGAGGCGGCGGCCCCGCTGCTGGATCTCTGCGATCTGGTGTGCGTGATGACGGTGAACCCCGGCTTTGGCGGGCAGAAATTCATCCACAGCCAGATCGATCAGATCCGCCGCCTGCGCGCCATGATCGGCGACCGGCCGATCCATATCGAAATCGATGGCGGTGTCGATCCCGCCACCGCGCCGCTTGTCACCGCCGCCGGGGCCGATGTGCTGGTGGCGGGGTCCGCCGTGTTCCGGGGCGGATCGGTGGAAGACCCTGCGCCTTACGGGGAAAACATCCGGGCGATCCGGTCCTCAATTGCCGGCGGCACCTGAGACCAACCCGTCCATCGCAAGGCCCAGTGTCATCTCTGCGCCCGCCGCCCTGTACCAGTCGCGGATGATGGCGCGTTCTTCCTCGGACATGAAGGACAGGTTGGCCGGCGGCATCGCGTCGGTCACGCCAGCCTGAAGGAAGATGACCTGTGCCGCCCGCGCGATATCGGCGGGCGTCTCCAGCAGCACATCGCGCGGGGCGCGGCGGATGCCAGGCCAGTTCGGCTCACGCGCATGGCACATCGAGCAGCGGCCCTGCACGATGGATGAGACATCGTCGAACCCGTCCGCCGCCATCAGCAGTTCTTCGCGCGCGCTGAGATCGCGTGCTTGGCTTTCCTCCCAGCTATCCTGCTGGATGCCGGCGGTCGAAAGCCACATGATGACGATGAAAAGCGCCGCCGTGACGGCCCATGTCCAGTAGGGCTGCCCCTTGCGCGCATGCATGGTGTTGAAAAAATGCCGGATCGTGACGCCCATCAAAAACACCAGCGCCGCGATGATCCAGTTATATTCGGTGGCAAAGGCCAGCGGGTAGTGGTTCGACAGCATCAGGAAGATGACCGGCAGCGTCAGGTAATTGTTATGGGTCGAGCGCAGCTTGGCGATGCGCCCATATTTCGGATCGGGCGTGCGCCCCTCCTGCAGATCCTTCACCACGATGCGCTGATTGGGCATGATGATGAAAAAGACGTTGGCGGTCATGATCGTGGCGGTAAACGCGCCCAGATGCAGCATCATCGCGCGGCCGGTAAAGATCAGATTATAGCCATAGCCCATGAGCACCAGCAGCGCGAAGAGCAGCACCATCAGCAGCGTGGGCCGCGCGCCCAGCCCCGATTTGCACAGGAAATCATAGACCAGCCAGCCAATGGTCAGCGAGCCCGCCGAGATCAGGACACCCTGCCACGTCGCCAAATCGGCCTTGTTGGGATCGATCAGATAAAGCTCGGCCCCCGCCCAGTAGACCACCATCAAAAGCGCCGCCCCCGAGATCCAGGTCATGTAGCTTTCCCATTTGAACCAGGTCAGATGCGAGGGCATCTCGGCCGGGGCCACCAGGTATTTGCGGATATGATAAAACCCGCCGCCATGGACCTGCCATTCCTCGCCATGCGCGCCGGGCGGCAGGTCGGGGGCCTTCTGCAGCCCCAGATCGAGCGCGATGAAATAGAAACTGGACCCGATCCAGGCGATGGCGGTGATGACATGCAGCCAGCGCACGGCAAAACCCAGCCAATCCCAGATGATCAGAAAATCTTGCATCGCGCCGGTCCCTTCGGATGTTCATTCGCCTGGAATATCTCTAGCTGAAGGGCAATTCCGGCGATATTGCAAGAAATTCCCCAGCTGTTTCAAAATTAGGCTACGAATACGCCATGGCTTACCTGGACAACGTCAAAACTTTCGTGCGTGTGTATGAGCTTGGCTCGATGTCGGCGGCCGCCCGCGATCAAAGGATTTCGGCGGCGGTGGCCTCGTCACGCATCTCGCAATTGGAAGAGCACCTGAACGTGCGGCTTTTTCAGCGCACCACGCGACAGCTCAACCCCACCGAACAGGGGCAGATGTTTTATCGCGGGGCCTGCAAGATCCTCGATGCGGTCGAGGAGGCCGAAGGCGAGATCAGCAATGTCACCCTGACGCCGCGCGGCACGCTCTATGTGGCGGCACCGCTTGGGGTCGGGCGGCGGCTGATCGCGCCTGCCGTGCCGGCCTTCAAGAAAAACTATCCTTTGATCGACATCCGGCTGCGGCTGTCGGATCGCAGGCTGGACCTGGCCGCAGAAGGGCTGGATGTGGCGTTTTTCCTGGGCGTGCCCGAGGACAGTACCCTGCGCATCCGCAAGATCGCCGATTGCCCGCGCGTTATTTGCGCCGCGCCGGACTACCTGTCGCGCAAGGGCCGCCCTCTCACAGGTCAGGATCTTGTCGATGGCAAACATGATTGCCTGAACCTGCGCTATCCCGGCGCGCCCGAATTTCAGTGGCCGCTGCATACCAAAGACGGTGTCCGCCGGTTTGCCGTCAAGGGACCCTTCGAATCCGATGATGGCGACGTGTTGACCGCATGGGCGCTATCCGGCGAGGGGCTGATCCTGAAGCCTGCATTCGAGGTGGCCGGGCATCTGGCCGAGGGCACACTGGTACAGGTTCTGACAGAGGAACCGCCTGTGCCCATCCAGATGGCCTGCCTCTATATGCATCGGCGCAGGCAGGACCCGAAGACCCGCCTGCTGATTGATTTCATGGCCGAGCATATTCGCAAGGAACTACCCTGACCGGCAGTGCGCCGAAAACTTTTCCTGAAAAGTTTTCCGGCCCGAAAAATCTTCTACAAGATTTTTCTTCCGCTCAGCTGCCGCGATAGGTGCTGTAGCTGTAGGGCGAGAGCAACAGGGGCACATGGTAATGCGCCTCGGGGTCGGACATGCCGAAGCGGATAGGGATCTGATCGAGAAACAGAGGCTCATCGCCGGCCTGCCCGGTACGGCGCAGATAATCGCCCGCGTGGAACACCAGCTCATATTGACCGGCTGCAAAGCTCTCCTGCGGCAGAATCGGGCTATCGGTGCGCCCGTCATCATCGGTCTGCATCTCGACAATGGTTTCACGGGCGTCGCCCGCCAGTCGCGTCAGGACAATGCGCATCCCCGCCGCGGGTAACCCGGCCGCGGTGTCCAGAACATGGGTCGTCAGATATCCGGCCATCAGGCCCTCCCCTGCAAGAATTGGCATCTTTATGACGCCGGAAAGTCCAATCCGCACGTCCTTCCCTGCTACAGCAGTTTCAAAAATCTCGGATAAGTCAAAAAGATTTTATTGCACTATGGTCAAACCACGAACAGGAGCGTCAAAAGTGAAGCGATATCCCAGAGACATGCTTGGGCACGGACCCACACCGCCCGATTCGGCATGGCCGAACGGGGCCAGGATTGCCGTGCAGATCGTGCTGAACTACGAGGAAGGCGGCGAAAACTGCGTTTTGCATGGCGATGCCGCCTCCGAGGCCTTCCTGTCCGAGATTGTCGGGGCCGCCGCCTGGCCGGGGCAGCGTCACTGGAACATGGAATCGATTTATGAATACGGCGCGCGGGCCGGGTTCTGGCGCCTGCATCGCCTATTCACGCAAAAGAACATACCGCTGACGGTTTACGGCGTCGCCACCGCGCTTGCCCGCAGCCCCGAACAGACCCGCGCCATGCAGGCGGCCGGTTGGGAGATCGCCAGCCACGGGCTGAGATGGATCGACTACAAGGATACGAGCCCTGAGGATGAGGCCGCTGATATGGCCGAGGCGATCCGCCTGCATACCGAGGTCACCGGCCAACGCCCGCGCGGCTGGTATACCGGGCGCTGCTCGGACAATACCGTGCGCTTGGCGGCTGAAGAAGGCGGGTTTGCCTATGTCGCCGATTCTTACGCCGATGACCTGCCCTATTGGATGGATTTCGACGGGCGGGATCAGTTGATCGTGCCCTATACGCTCGATTGCAACGATATGCGCTTTGCCACGCCCCAAGGCTTCAACTCGGGCGACCAGTTTTTCACCTACCTGAAAGACAGCTTCGATGCGCTCTATGCAGAAGGCGGAGCCGGCGCGCCCAAAATGCTGTCGATCGGATTGCATTGTCGGCTGATCGGCCGTCCCGGCCGGGTCATGGCGCTGCAACGCTTCCTCGACTACGCGCAATCAAAACCGGATGTCTGGTTTGCCCGGCGCATCGACATTGCCGAGCATTGGGCGCGAGTTCATCCGCCGCATCATTTCGAGCGCCCCTCGGAGATGGGCCGCGAGGCATTCGTGACCAGATACGGCTCGATCTTCGAGCATTCCCCCTGGATTGCCGAACGTGCCTTCGACCTCGAACTTGGCCCGGCGCATGACAGCGCCATCGGGTTGCACAACGCGCTGGCCCGGATGTTCCGCAGTGCCAGCCGGGATGAACGGCTCAGCGTGCTGACGGCGCACCCCGATCTGGCGGGCAAGCTGGCGCAGGCGGGGCGGCTGACGGCGGAATCGAGCGCAGAACAGGCAGGGGCGGGGCTGGATTTGCTGAGCGATGCCGAGCGCGAAGCACTGACCCGGCAAAACGCGGCCTATGTCGCCAGACACGGGTTTCCCTTCATCATAGCGGTGCGCGACCACGACAAAGCCTCGATCATGGCGGCCCTTACGCGGCGCGTCGACAATGACAGCGAGACCGAATTTGCCGAGGCCTGCCGTCAGGTCGAACGCATCGCCGAGTTTCGCCTGAAGGATCTGTTGCCCTGATGTCCGCGCCCCTGATCCCCACGCCGCTCACGGCCGCGGATTTCGCGCCCTTCGGCGATGTGATCGAATTGCGCGCGGCCCCTGACAAGCTGATCAATCAGGGCATGTGCGGACGTCATCACGATCTGGCGCGGCTCGATTTCTCCGACGGGCGCGCCGGCATCAGCCTGTTTGACGCCAAGGCCCGCAGCCTGCCCTGCACCATCGAGATGGTCGAACGCCACCCCGCCGGCAGTCAGGCCTTCATCCCGATCAGCGGCACGCCCTTTCTGGTGCTGGTCGCCGAGGATGCCGGCGGCATACCGGTAAACCCGCGCGCCTTTGTTACCGGCCCCGGCCAGTCGATCAACCTGCATCGCAACATCTGGCATGGCGTGCTCTGGCCCATCGGCGCGCCCGGCCAATATGCCGTCATCGACCGGATCGGTGCCGGAGGAAACCTGGAAGAACATTGGTTCGCCGACCCGATCGAGGTCGGCGTGGCAGGCGTGGCAGGCGCGGCAAGAGACCATAGCGGGCGACCCGGGGAGACGTGAAAATGGCTGACAGCTCGGTAGGGACCGCAGATGAGCTGCGCGATCCGAATTACACACCGGCCCTGCACAAGGCGATCCCTCTGGGGATTCAGCATGTGCTGGCCATGTTCGTGTCGAACGTAACGCCCGCGATCATCGTGGCGGGTGCTGCCGGATTTGGCTTTGGGTCGAACTCACCCGATTTCCCTGAGCTGCTTTATCTGATCCAGATGGCGATGCTCTTTGCCGGCATCGCGACGCTGTTGCAGACCGTCACCATCGGCCCCGTCGGGGCCGCGTTGCCCATTGTCCAGGGCACCAGCTTTGCCTTTCTGCCGATCATGATCCCGCTGGTGGAGGGTCGGGGCGTCGATGCTCTGGCGGCTCTTTTCACCGGCGTGATCGCAGGCGGGTTGTTTCATGCGCTGCTTGGCACGGTCATCGGCAAGATCCGCTTTGCCCTGCCACCGCTGGTGACGGGCCTCGTGGTGATGATGATCGGGCTGGCGCTGGTCAAGGTCGGCATTCAATATGCCGCCGGCGGCGTGCCCGCCATCGGGACCGAGGAATATGGCAGCCTCTTGAACTGGTCGGCGGCGCTGGTCGTGATCGTTGTCACCCTGGGGTTGAAGTTTTTCACCAAAGGGATGCTGTCGATCTCGGCGGTCCTGATCGGGCTGATCGTTGGCTATATCTATGCCATCGCGGTTGGCATGCTGTCGTTTGACGCAATCACCGGATCGTGGGAACGGGCCGCGGGGTTCGCCCTGCCGCAACCCTTCAGATACGGGTTTGCCTTTTCAACGGCCGCCATTGCCGGGTTTTGCCTGATGGCCTTCATCTCGGCGATCGAGACCGTGGGCGATGTCTCGGCCATCACCAAGGCGGGCGCGGGCCGGGAGGCGACCGAGCAAGAGATCCAGGGCGCGACCTATGCAGATGGTTTCGGCACCGCGCTTGCCGGTATCTTCGGCGGCTTTCCCAACACCTCGTTCAGCCAGAATGTGGGCCTGATTGCCATAACCGGTGTCATGAGCCGCCAAGTGGTGAGCTTCGGCGCGGTCTTTCTCATTGTCGCCGGGCTGATCCCCAAGGTCGGCGGCATCATCCGCACCATTCCCATCGAGGTTCTGGGCGGCGGTGTCATCGTGATGTTCGGCATGGTTGTGGCGGCGGGCGTCGCGATGCTGTCGGAAGTGGACTGGAACCGACGCAACATGGTGATCTTCGCGATCTCCCTGTCGATCGGTCTTGGCCTGCAACTGGAGCCCGATGCCGTGCAGCACCTGCCCGACACGGGCCGCATCCTGCTGACCAGCGGCCTGCTGCCGGCAGCCCTGATCGCCATCGTGCTGAACCTGATCCTGCCGCAGGAGTTGGCCGGTGAAGCCACCGAGGCAACCTCCGGCGGCGTGGCAGGCCATGGCGCGGGGTCGTTGCCGCACGAGTGATCTGCAAGACGGGCGGAGCCGCCGATCGGCTCCGCCTGTTACATCATTCAAGAGCCCCCCGCCCGCATCCGCCGGTGGGGGGCTTTTCTTTTCGCCGCCGTCGCATTGTAGAAATCCGTTGCCCCGCAACGAAAACGCGCCCGATGCCAGACCGGCACCGGACGCCTTGCCCCGTTTTCACCGGTGAAGGATCAAAACGGCATATGCCGGTTCACATCCTTGTAGAGCAGGTAGCGGAACGGCCCCGGGCCGCCCGCGTAACAGGCCTGCGGGCAAAAGGCGCGCAGCCACATGAAATCCCCCGCCTCAACCTCGACCCAATCCTGATTGAGGTGATAGACCGCCTTGCCCTCCAGCACGTAGAGCCCGTGTTCCATCACATGGGTCTCGGCAAAGGGGATGACCGCGCCGGGTTGCAGGGTGACGATGGTGATATGCATGTCGTGGCGCAGGTCGTCGTGATCCATGAACCGGGTCGTGGCCCAGGCCCCGTCGGTATCGGGCATTTCGGTCGGCGGGATCTGATTTTCGTTGACGACGAACGGCTCAGGCGCACCGAGCCCCTCGACCGGCTGATATTTCTTGCGGATCCAGTTGAACTGAGCGGTCTCGTCGCCGGCATTGCGCAGCGTCCAGCCCACGCCCGCCGGAATATAGGCAAATCCGCCCGGCGTGAGCTGATACGCCACGCCACCGATGGTAATCGTCAGGCTGCCCTGCATCACAAAGAGACCCGATTGCGCGGTGGCATCGGTTTCGGGCCGCTCCGATCCGCCGCCCGGAGCAACCTCGCCGATATATTGCGAAAAGGTCTCGGCAAAGCCCGAGAGCGGCCGCGCAATCACCCAGAACCGGGATTTCTCCCAGAACGGCAGCATCGAGGTCACGATATCGGTCAGGCACCCACGCGGGATGACGGCATAGGCATCGGTAAACACCGCCCGATCCGTCAGGAGCTGCGTTTGCGGCGGCAAGCCGCCCGGTGGACCCTGATACTGACGCTGCGGCATGGGATGACTTCCTCAAGTTGAGCACAGGCCCCTATAAAATAGCGCAAGCGGCTGGTTTCCAATAGCAAACGCGGCCTGAAAACCATGAAGGATTGCCTTGCCTTTCCTGACAATCGAACGCCCGGCGTCAGCATCAGAGCCGTCAGCACCCCAAACCCGCAGCATCGCGACCGGTCACTCATATCAGCAGCCCCCCCGGCCAGCGATTGACGGCACCGCCCGCACATTGGCAAGATGGCCCACCGGCATCGCGCCAGAGCCGTGGCCATCCCGGGAAGGAAGGAAAGCGCATGCTTGCTGCTCTGAAAATTGATGGCCTGAGCCCCCGGCGGACCACGCGCGATGCTGAAACGACAGATCGGGTGGCCGAGACCGAGGCGGGCGACCGCACGATAGCGGATTGCGGCATGACATGGCGCACCGATCGCGCATGACAGAGGATGCCGATCAGATCCGCGCGCTGATTGCGCAGTATCTTGATGCCTATGAGGCGCGCGATGCGGCGGGCTGCGCGGCGGCCTATTCCGACGATGCCTGCATCCTGTCGCCTTGGGGGCCGCCGGTCAGCGGGCACAAGGCAATCGCGGCGGCGCATCTGGACTGGTTCGAAGAAGGTGAGACCAACAAGGTCATGGAGGTCGCGGATCTTCGGATCGATGCGGCTTTGGCGGTTTGCCTGGTGAGATATGCCGCTGACATCCCCGCAGACCAGGGAACCACGCGCGTGTTCGGAGCGAGCCTGAATGCGCTCTGCCGCCAACCCGGGGGCGGCTGGAAGATCAGCCATACCAGCCTTACCGAACTGGCGGGTGACGATTTGGGGGATTATAGCACTTCTCGGGATACCTGATCATGGTGCATCGGTTAACGCGTTGAAATCTTTCACTTCAGGCGGCGTTAAGTGAGTCAGGTTTTTCCGAAAGTTCTATAGGGGCAGACCCCGCCAATTTCACTGCAGCGGCCAAGAAATTCCGGTCACGCGCCGGAGCCGATGACACCAATATCGCGGCGCGCGCCAACATGATGGCGGCCGCTGGCTAGGGCAAGGTGGCCGGGTCGCGGGCTCGATCGAAGCGGCGCTGACCGACCGGTTCTTCTGGCGGCACCCCGGCTGCCCTGCGCCTAAGTTACCCGCGCGCGCCGGTTATAGTCCGGCGCGCGCCAGATCTCGTCCGCCATCACCTCTTCGATGATCTCGGCTGCGCGGATCACATCGGGCATATCCAGATAGAGCGGCGCAAAGCCGAAACGCAGGATATCGGGGGCACGAAAATCGCCGATCACGCCGCGCGCAATCAGCGCCTGCATCACCGGATAGCCATGGTCGAACGCAAATGAGACCTGGCTGCCGCGCCGGTCCGCGTCGCGCGGGCTGGCCAGGGAAAGCTGCGGGCAGCGCGCCTCGACCTCGGTAATGAAACGCTCACAGAGCGCCACCGAGGCGGCCCGCAATTCGGCCATATCCACCCCGTCCCAGATCGCCAGCGCCTCCTGCAACACCGCCAGTTGCAGGATCGCGGGCGTGCCGACGCGCAGGCGCTCGGTGGCCATCGCGGGGCGATAGGTCAGCTCCATGTCGAAAGGTGCGGCATGGCCCAGCCAACCGGCCAATGCCGGGCGCAGATCCCCGACAAGATCGGGGCGGGCATAGATGAAGGCCGGCGCACCGGGCCCGCCATTGAGGTATTTATAGGTGCAGCCAACGGCGAATTCCGCGCCGCTCGCGGCAATGTCCACCGGCACAGCGCCGGCGCTATGCGCCAGATCCCAGATCATCACGGCACCGGCAGCGTGGGCGGCACGGGTCAGCGCGGCCATGTCGTGCATCCGCCCACTGCGGAAATCGACCTGGGTCAGCAGCACGACGGCCACCTCATCGGTGATGGAGGCCATCACCTCTTCGGGGGCAGCAAGGCGCAGCTCATACCCGCCGTCAATGGTGTCGATCAACCCCTGCGCCATATAAAGATCGCTCGGGAAATTGCCGGTATCGGACAGGATCACCCGCCGACCGGGGCGCAACTGCAACCCGGCGGCGAGCGCCTGATAGACCTTGATCGACAGCGTGTCGCCGGTGGCAACCGCCCCTTCGGGGGCCCCGATCAGCGCCCCGATCCGGTCACCCACCACGCGCGGCAGGTCCATCCAGTCGGCTGTGTTCCAGGCCCGGATCAGATCCGCCCCCCATTCGTCGCGCATCACCCGGCTTACCCGGTCAACCGCGCCTTTGGGCAGGGGACCGAGCGAATTGCCATCCAAATAGATGACCCCTTCGGGCAAGTCGAACCGCTCTTTTCTGGGCAAGGACATGGGACCGGGTCTTTCGCTGCTATCGGGCTGGCTCTAGGCTCGCCCGCATCCAATCGGAGGGACAGGCCAGATGCAAGACCAGGACAGCAGGACCGGCATCGACTGGGAGGATGCCTTTCAGAACGCGGACCATATCCCCGGCGGGGCAGAGTATCCGGCGTTTTGGGCGGCGCGCGCGGCGGCATTCCGGGACCGGGCAAAGGCCGAGATCGGTATGTCCTACGGGGGCACCCCGCGTGAAAAACTGGATCTGTTCCTGCCCGCGGAAACGCCCAAAGGGCTCGTCGTCTTTGTGCATGGCGGGTTTTGGCACAGAATGGACAAATCGCTCTGGTCCGATCTGGCGGCGGGGTCGCTGGCGCGCGGATGGGCGGTGGCAATCCCCGGCTACACGCTGGCCCCCGAGGCGCGCATCGGCCAGATCACCGCTCAGATCGGGGCGGCCATCGGCATGGCGTCGGGCCGGGTCGCGGGCCCGATCCGGCTGGCCGGGCATTCGGCGGGCGGGCATCTGGTGACGCGGATGATCTGCAAGGGCGCGCCGATCGATCCGCAGGTTCAGGCCCGCATCGCGGGCGTGGTCAGCATCAGCGGCGTGCATGATCTGCGCCCGCTCAGGCTGCATTCCATGAACGCCGATCTGCGGCTTGACGCCGAGGAGGCCGAGGCCGAAAGCCCGGTCCTGCTGTCGCCCCTGCCCGGTATCCCTGTCACCTGCTGGACCGGGGCGGATGAGCGGCCCGAATTTCTGCGCCAGACCGCGATACTGGCCGAGGCCTGGGCGGGCAGAACGGATATGCGCCCGCCGGTCTTTGTGCCCCGATGCCACCATTTCGATGTCATCGACGGGTTGAAGGATGCGGATGCCGCCCTGACGGCGACGCTGCTGGCCTGACCGAAATTCATTGCGTTGCACCCGATATCGGGTTTCATCTGGCGCAGAAACAAGGACGCGCCACATGGACATTCTGAAAAATCCCTTTCGCGGCACCGGCATGGACGTGCCCGAGCTTTCCGCCATGCCCTGGCCCAGTCTGGACGCGGAGGCTCCGGCGGCGCTCGTGCGGCGCTGCCCGCGCGCGGCCACCACGCCACTAGTCCCCGCCCCGGCGCTGGCGCAGGCCGCCGGCGTGGCCGAGATCTTGGTCAAGGATGAGCGCGACCGCATGGGCATGGGCAGCTTCAAGGCCCTGGGCGCGGCCTATGTGATCGCCTGCGACGCCGAAAAGGGCCAGGCTGAGGGGCGAACCTATGTCACCGCCAGCGCCGGCAATCACGGGCTGTCGGTTGCCGCCGGTGCCGCCGCGTTCAAGGCGCATTCCGTGATCTACCTGTCGGATACCGTGCCCGAGGCCTTTGCCGCGCGACTGCGCGCCGAAGGAGCGCAGGTGGTGCGCGAAGGGGCCACCTATGAGGCCAGCATGGCGGCCGCGCAGGCAGCGGCGGAGCGCGAAGGCTGGGCGCTGCTCTCGGACAGTTCATGGGCCGGCTATACCGAGCGCCCGCACCGGTTGATGGAGGGGTATCTGGTCCTGATGCAGGAGGCCATCGACGCGATGGAGGCTGCGCCCAGTCACATCTTTTTGCAGGCGGGCGTCGGAGGGCTGGCCGTGGCCTGTGCCGGGCTTGCCCGCGCCGCCTGGGGCAGCGCCCCGCGTATTATCGTCGTCGAGCCCGAGGCCGCCCCTGCCCTGATCAATTCCATCCGCGCGGGCGCGCCGGTGGAAACCGACGGGCCGGTCTCCGATATGGGGCGGCTCGATTGCAAGATGCCCTCGCTCATTGCGCTGAAGGGGTTGGCGCGCGACGCCGATGAGTTCATGACCATCACCGAGGCCGAGGGCCATGCCGGGGCCGACCTCTGCGCCACCGCAGGGCTGCCGACAACGCCATCGGGGGCGGCGGGGCTGTCGGGTCTGCTGGCAGCCGGATCGCGGCTTGGCCTGACGCCGCAATCGCGGGTTCTGGTGATCCTCAGCGAAGGGCCGGAGGCGTGACGCGCGGGTTTCCGGCGTCGGAATATCAGGCCCGGCTGGCCCGGGCGCAGGCCATGATGGACACCGCCGGGCTGGCGGCGCTGTTGCTGACGACCGAGCCCGAGATCCGCTATTTCACAGGCTTCCTGACCCGGTTCTGGGAAAGCCCGACGCGGCCCTGGTTTCTGGTGGTTCCCGCACGCGGCGCGCCGATTGCCGTGATCCCGGCCATCGGGCGGCACCTGATGGCGCAAGGCTGGATTTCCGATATCCGCACCTGGGCCGCGCCCGATTACACCGATGATGGCATCGGGCTCTTGGCCGATACATTGATCGAGGTGGCGGGCGCTGACGGGCGCATCGGCCTGCCCGACCGGATGGAAAGCCATGTGCGGATGCCGCTGGCGGGGCTGACCCGTCTGCAATCGCTTTTGGGGGCCCATCGCCTGACCGGTGACGCCACCATCCTGCGCCGGTTGCGGCTGGTGAAATCCGAGGCCGAGATTGCCAAGATCCGCACCGCCTGCGCCATCGCGACCCGCGCTTTCGCCCGCGTGCCCGAGATTGCCGCGCCGGGCCTGCCGCTGTCGCAGGTCTTTCGCCGGTTTCAGATGCTCTGCCTTGAGGAAGGGGCCGATTACGTGGCCTATCTGGCCGGGGCGGCGGGGCAAGGCGGTTATGGTGATGTGATCTCGCCTGCGGGTGATACGCCGCTGGCCGCCAGTGATGTGCTGATGCTGGATACCGGCCTGGTCTATGACGGGTATTTCTGCGATTTTGACCGGAATTTCAGCATCGGGCCCGCCAGCGCCGAGGTGCAGGACGCGCATGCAAAGCTGATGGAAGCCACGGATGCCGCCTTTGACATTGCCCGGCCCGGTGCCTGCGCCGTGGATCTCTTTCACGCCATGAACGCCATTGTGAACCCTTGTGGCGGCGTGGCCGAGGCCGGTCGGCTGGGCCATGGGCTGGGCATGCAATTGACCGAATGGCCGTCGCTGGTGCCCGATGATACCACGGTGCTTGCCCCCGGAATGGTGCTGACGCTGGAACCGGGGATTGCGCTGCCCGGTGGCCGGATCATGGTGCATGAGGAAAATATCGTCATCCGCGCAAACGGTGCCGAATACCTGTCGGGTCACAGCCCCGGTCCGATCCGAGAGGTCGCCCTGAAATGACCCGCTATACCTATTCCCTGACCGACACGCGCCCGACGCAACTGGGCCTGATCGCCCTGCAAAGCGATGAAACCATCGAGACCGATTTTCGGCGAATGTTACCCGAGGGGCTTGAGCTGATGGTCAGCCGCGTGGCATCGGATCCGGAGGTCAGCGCCGCGACCCTGCAACGGATGGAGGCGCATCTGACCGATGCGGCGGCGCTGTTTCCCTCGGGCGCGCGGATGTCGGCGGTGGCTTATGGTTGCACCTCGGGCACGGCGCAGATCGGGCAGGCGCGCATTGGCGACCTGGTCCGCGCGGGCGTCGCCACCCCCGACGTGACCGAGCCTGTCAGCGCGCTCATTGCGGCTTGCGCGCATCTGGGCATCCAGCGGCTGGCCATGCTCAGCCCCTATGTCGAGGAGGTCTCGGCCCGCCTGCGCGATGTGCTGACCGGGGCGGGTGTCGCCAGCGCCGGGTTCGGCAGCTTCAACGAACCCGAAGAGGCCGCCGTTGTCCGCATCGCCCCGCAATCGATCATCGAGGCAGGCTGCGACGTGGCGGCGATGCAGGAGTGCGACGCGCTGTTTCTGTCCTGCACCAATCTCAGAACGCTGGATGTGATCGACGAGATGGAGGCGCGGTTGGGCCTGCCGGTGCTGTCCAGCAATCAGGTGCTGGCCTGGCATCTCTTTGGCCTGGCAGGCAACCGAAATGCCGCATTTGCCCCGGGCCGCCTGTGGCGCGCGCCGGATGCCTAGCCGCCAGAGCCGGCCGATCAGGACTGCGCGTGACGCCTGCGGCGGCGCATCTCTGCGCGCGACGGGCGCAAAGCTGTGCCCGCCCCGCCATAGAGATGTGCGGCAAGTTGGCCCGGGCTCGGGAACCGGAATATATCGACGATAGACACCGGCACGCCGAGCCTGCCGCGCAGCGCCAGCTGAAGCTCCAGCGCTTGCCTGGACGTGCCGCCTGCATCGAAGAAATTGACATCGCGGGCGACCGACGGCCTGCCCAGAAGCTCCGCGAAAACCGCCTGCACGGCCTTGAGCGACTCCGAGGCCTCGGCACGCGCCTCGCCCTCATGGCTGTCCGGTTGCGCGATGCCAGCCGGGATCGCGGGCTCCGCTCCGCCCATGATTTCGGCAGGCACGCCGAGGGCGATGCGACCGGCAGGCACGTCCCCCACGGCGGCGGAACACGCGCTGAGCGTAGCCTCCGGGCCGACCTCGAGATCGGGCAACACCGTGGCGTTCGCCCCGATATAGGCGCGATCGCCGACCTGCACCCGCGCGTTGACCACCGCCCCGGGCGCAAGCACGCCACCGATGCCAAGCGAGGCCCCATGCCCGAGCACCGCCTGCGTAAACACCACCGCATGATCGCCGACCGTCGACAGGGCAGAGATGGTGCACCCGGCATAGATGGTCACGGCCCGGCCCAGCGTGGCCCCGCGGATGTCGACCGACGGGTGGACCAGGCTGGTGAGCGAAATGCCAAAGCTCTCGATCTTTGCCCGCGCGCCGTCGCGGCCCCTGGTCGAGCGGGCGACCAGATTCACCGCCTGGTCGCCGGGGCGATGGTCGGCCAGGGCCGCAAAGGGCCCAATGACGGGGACATCCAGGATCTTGTGCCCCTGCTTGGCGGGATCATCGTCCAACAGCACGATGCGGTCCCAACGACCCTCTGCGTCGTTCACCTCAAGTGCGAGCCGCACGGCATCGGGGTTGCCCGCCGCGCACAGGTAAAGCGTTGTCATCGCGATGACACCCGGTCCGCCTGGCCGGGGCGCAGCTTGACCGAGGCACCGGTTTTCCAATCGGTGCAGGAATCGCACCGATCGGGCAGCGCGTCGAAATTGCGGTCGAGATGCAGCTGGCGGTAGCCGCTCAACCTGCCCCACAGCTCGACCAGGGTGTCGTCCCAGGCGTTTCCGGCACTTTCCTCGCCCTCGGTATCGCCGGGGCAGCGGGGCACCCGACCGTCCCAGAACAGGTGCATCATGGTGATCGCCCAGGGGCAGGCAATGCGTTTTTCATCCGCGACGTCGATGGCGGTATCGAACTTGCCGCCCCAGCTTAGCTGCCGGCGCAGCTTGACCGTGGCACCGAGCCCGAGCCAATGCGCGCTGTAGGCCTCGAACTCCTGGACATTGTCATCCATTTCAATGAACTGGACCATGATCTCGGGGCCGCTATCGCGGCGGTTGCGTTCCTCGAGAAGGAATTGGACGTTGTCATAGACGGTGTCGCGGTTGCCGAGGCAGCGATACTTCTCGTAGGTCTCTTTCTCGAACCCGTCGATCCCGATCACGATGGTCGAGAGGCTGGTATCGAGCAGCCGTCTGGCCACGTCACGGGTCAGCCGCATTCCGTTGGTGTTGAGGTTCAGCGAGCGCAGACCAGCCTGCTCTCCGTATTTCAGCATCTCGACCAACCGGTCGGGCATCAGCAGAGGCTCGCCGCAGAAGGAAAACCAGACATTGGTCGCAGGAGCCACCCGGGCAATTTCATCGGCGCATTTGCGCCAGAGAGGCATCGGCAGGTTGCCCTTCGGGCGCTTCATCTGATCGTGGTGGCACATCGAACAATTGAGATCGCAATCGGCGCATAGCTCGACGGCGAAAATCTTTGGAAAAGTCGGGTTTTTGAGACCGGACGCAATGCGTTTCAGTTCGGCGATATGGTTGGCTTGTTCCATGCAATTCGATCCCGCTCGCTAGAATGGTTGAATTGCCCCCAAGGCCAGTCGGTACGAGATGGCGGGGCCTGCTAGATTGATTGAGATCAATTTTTGCGCCCCTTCGGCGTCAATGTTGCTGAAATGTCGCGCAAATTGCGCGTGCGGTGCAGGTCAGTTGCCTGCCGCGCGCCTGATCTCATGCCCGCCGTTGGGGGCGTTTCGCGCCGCCGCCCTGCAGAACGGCGATATCAGCAGGACACGCGCAGTGCCACGCCCGGGCGAAACGGGGGCACATGGTCCCCCGGGGCCGGGTGCCACGGATGCGTGCATGGCCCAAACCACATTAAACGACCGAAATATAACGATAAAGCGCCTTGCGAAGCAAGGTGGGGGCATCTGCCGATACGAGCCAAGGCCCGCAACAGATCGAGATCGATAACCGCAGCGGGCGATGGTCAGATAAGCGACCAATCGTTGCACGCGGTAAATTGCCCTATGCGCGCCCGGCACATTCGATGACATTCGACGGAAAGCATCGCAAAAAAAGATGCGCAAACGCCGTCAGAGAAATGCCCGCAGAATGACAAACAGACACTTCCGCCGCACGCGAAGCCTCGTAACCGGAGGGGCGGGGTTTATCGGGTCGCATTTATGCGACAGCCTGCTTGCCTCGGGGCATGAGGTTATTTGTCTGGATAATCTATTCACCGGGGACAAGCGCAACATCGATCATCTCTTTGACAATCACCGGTTCGAGTTTCTGCGCCACGACGTGACCTTTCCGCTGCATGTCGAAGTCGATGAGATTTACAATCTCGCCTGCCCGGCCTCGCCGATTCATTATCAGCAGGACCCGGTTCAAACGATCAAAACCTCCGTTCACGGTGCCATCAACATGCTGGGCCTGGCGAAACGTCTGAACTGCAGGATCCTACAAGCATCCACCAGCGAGGTTTACGGCGATCCGCTGGAGCATCCGCAGCGCGAAACCTATTGGGGAAACGTAAACCCGGTTGGTATTCGGTCCTGCTATGACGAAGGAAAGCGATGCGCCGAAACGCTGTTCTTTGACTACCACCGACAGCACGGGCTGGACATTAAGATCGCGCGTATTTTCAACACATATGGGCCTCGGATGAGCCCCGACGACGGTCGTGTCGTTTCGAATTTCATCGTCCAGGCCCTGCGTGGCGATGGCATCACCGTTCACGGCAATGGCGACCAAAGCCGCACATTTTGCTATGTTGACGACCTCGTCACAGGGTTGCGGCGTTTGATGGCGACACCGGCCGGCGTTACCGGCCCCGTCAATCTGGGCAGCGATCGGCACTGCTCGATCAAGGATCTGGCGCTATTGACCCGGCACCTGACCGGCACAGGTGCCGATCTCATATTCACCGACAGGCCAGGTGACGATCCAAGCCATCGGCAGCCAGATCTTGACCTTGCCGATGATTTGCTCGCCTGGCGTTCAGAAACAGATCTGCGAACGGGGCTGCTTGCGACGATTCAATATTTTCGCGACGCAATTGCGGGGTAAGGGCTGCCCCGAGGTGCCAATCGATGACATCGCACAGAACCGTGCCACGGGCGTTGGTGCAACGTTTTGAAACGACATGACAGCGCCCGGAGCGATAGATATCGCAGGCTCCGGGTCAGCGCCGCGCGCGGCTGCCGGCGCAACAAACTGTCATCTTTCGCGGGGGTTGTGGAACGTCACAAACCTTTGACTCTTTTCGTGGCTAAATCTTCAGGAAACAACAAAAACACGCCATTCAATTCTGGCCCGGACGTCAAGCATGCCTGACCCAATACGAAAAGCGGCCCTTCGTCGAAGCGGCGGCGAAGGTGTCGAAAGAGCCCATCTCGACCAATGCTGCGCTTGCGATGAATGTCCGGGCCCTGAGAATTGACAATTTAGGACAATTGTCCTAAATCTGGGGTCAATTCCGACGCAGGTGTTCATGACCCAACAAAAAACACGCGCACGTATCGAGGAGAAGGCTGACGAGCTGTTCTATGAAAATGGGTTCGAAGCAACGTCTTTTGCCGATATTGCGAAAGCCGTTGGGATTTCGCGCGGCAACTTCTATCACCACTTCAAATCTAAGGACGACATCCTCAACGCCGTGATCCGCCGAAGGTTGTCGAAGACAAGAGGCATGCTTGAACAATGGGAAAGAAACGAACCGCCCAAATCGCGCATTGTGTCTTTCATCCGCATCCTGCTGACCAATAAGACCAAAATCATGGCGTTTGGCTGCCCCGTTGGAACACTGACGACAGAGTTGATGAAACTTGATCATGTTGCACAAGACCGTGCCACCGACATCTTTACCTTGTTTCGAGATTGGCTGGCGGACCAGTTCCTGTCCCTGGGCTATGGTGACAAGTCCACGTCCCTTGCCCTCCACCTTCTCGGGCGCTCGCAAGGCATTGCAGTGATGGCCTCTGCCTATCGGGATGAAGGCTTCCTGGCGTCAGAAGTGGCGGCGCTCGAAGAATGGCTGGATGCGGCCCTCGATACATCATCATTGAAAGGCTGAGTGAGGTGCCCCTAGATTTGTAGACGCCTTGCCGCCTAACTTGGAGGCAAGGAGGCCGACATGGGGACACGCCATTACAGCGATGAGTTCAAGCGCGATGCGGTGCATCAGATCGGCTTATGACACAAAAGCCAATTTCGTCTGACGTTCGACAGGGGTAAAATGGCGGACTGGGGAGGATTCGAACCCCCGACCCCTTGATTCGTAGTCAAGTACTCTATCCAACTGAGCTACCAGTCCGCTGCAGAGTGGGGCGGATGTATCGCCACCTGCGGGGCTTTGCAAGGGTCAAATCACGGCAATTCACCTCAGAGCGCCGCGTTCGGACCGGAATCGGGCAAACAGATGCGAAAGCAGGTTCCGCCAGTCCCGGTTTCCTGCAATTCCAGCTTGCCGCCATGGCCCCGGATCAGCTCGGCCGCGATCGCCAGCCCCAGCCCGGTGCCGCCTTTGCGCGCACCACCCTGAAACGGCGTAAAGAGGTGATCAAGCGCCTTTTTCGGCAAGCCCGGACCGGTATCGCAGACCGTGATCCACCAGCCGTCTTCGCCCTCGCCCGCAGCCACCGTGATCGCGCCGACCTGGCCTGTGGCAAGAATGGCCTGGCGCGCATTGCGCATCAGATTGCCGAGCACGCGATACAGCTGTTCGGGGTCGCAACGCGCAATCAGACCGGCGGGGACCTTTGTGGCCAGCCGCACCGCCTCATCGCCCGCCGCCAACCGTTCGTGATCGACCACATCCTCGATCAGCGCCGCAAGGTCGATGCGCGTCAGCGCCGGAGGAGGCTCTTCGGCGCGCCCAAAGGCCAGCGTGCCTTCACACAGGTTCACGGCGCGCGACAGCGAAGAGATGAGCTTGGGTGCCGAGCGTTGCACGGCGGGATCGTCCGAGGCCTCCATCCGATCCGCCAGAAGCGTCGCCACGGTCAGGATATTACGCAGGTCATGGCTGATCTTGGCCACGGCCTCACCCAGTTGCGCCAGCCTTTCGCGCTGTTTCAACGAGGCTGTCAGCTGCGTTTGCAGGCTTTGCAGCGTAACTTCGGCGTCGCGCAGTTCGGTCAGCCGGGCCGACGGATCAATGATTCTGCGGGCGTCGTCGGGGGCCTCTGAATAGGCGCGCATCGAGGCCACGACCCGTTTGATCGGCATCACGATGACCCGTTGAACCGCGAAAAACAGCATCGAGGCCGTGATGACTGAAATCACCGCCGACAGCAGCAGAATATTCAGGCCGTAATCAAGCATCGCCTCGCGCAGGGGTCGGGTGGGCAACGTGACCTCGATCAGAAGCCCCGCCTGCCGGACCGGGTTGCCCATCACCCGGATCACCTGGTCCTGCGGCTCCCATAATCGCGCCATCGCGTCCATCATCAGCGTCAAGGCCCCGGGATCGCGCAGGTCGTAATAGCCGGCAACCGGCGGAATGCGCTCGACCGTCAGAATCAGCTGGCTGACCTCATCGCGGCGCAAGACGACGTTCAGAACACCGGCGTTTTCCAGCAACTCATCCTCAAGCGCCTCATCCAGCATCATGGCATCATCGGCCAATAGCGCGAGCGACGCGATCTGGGCCCGTTCCAGACGCGCCAGGAGGTAATCCTCGCGAAATCGCGCGACCGAGGGCACGAAGATCAGCACTTCGGCCAGCATCACGAAGATGATCGTCAGGATCAGGAACCGACCTGAAAGCGAGTTCAACACCTGCGCTTGTCCTCCCGTTCTTGTCCGACCCTAGACCCGCTGCACCAACCGCACGACCTGTTTGACCCAGGCACTGTCAAACAGCTTGGGCGAGAAATAGGCCCCGGCGGCGCGCTTGTTTACCTCTCCCAATGTGGGATAGGGGGCCACCATGGCCGCAATCGCGCTCATTTTCAAATTGTTGGCGATGGCCAGCGCCCAGGTCTGGATCAACTCGCCCGCCTGCGCGCCTATGATCGAGGCCCCGACCGGGCGGCCCCTGACCACCATGACCTTGACCAGCCCCGTGGTCTGACCGGTGGCGATGGCCCGGTCATTGCCGGAATAATCAGCGCGCACGACCCGCAGCTTGGCCCCGTATCTTTCACGCGCTTCGGCTTCGGTCAGGCCCACTTGCGCCATTTCGGGATCGGTATAGGTGGCCCAGGGGATGTGGCCGGTGCGCGCCTTTGATGGCAGGCCAAGCAGGATCGACCGGATGACGACACCGGCATGATACCCCGCGACATGGGTAAATTGCAGCCCCCCCGCCGCGTCGCCAATGGCATAGACGCGCCGATTGGTGGGCGAGCGCAGCGAGGCATCCACCTTGACGCCAGTCCGCGTGCTTTCAACACCGGCCCGGAACAGATCGAGACCGTCGAGGTTCACGGACCGGCCCACGGCTACCAGGAGATGCGTTCCGGCATAGCGCTGGCCGTCCTGTGTCTGAACGCTGATATCGCCCGCGTGGCCGGCTACTTCCGAGGCCATGGCCCCCTCGACGATCCCGATCCCCTCGCCCCGCAGACGGTCCAGCGCGATGGCGGCCAGTTCGGGGTCATCCTTGCCCAGCGCCTTCAGGCCCTCCAGAACGGTGACCCGAGAGCCCAGCCTGCGATGCGCCTGCGCCATTTCCATGCCGATGGGGCCGCCGCCGATGATGATCAGATGCTCCGGCCGCTCGCGCAGGTCGAAAATAGTTTCATTGGTCAGATAGGGGACGCCGTCCAGTCCCGGAATCGGCGGCACCAACGGCCGCGACCCGGTGGCGATGACAAAACGGCGCGCGGTGATCGTGGTGTCGCCGGCCTGCACCTTGTCATGACCGACAAAGCGGCCGAACTCGCGGATCACCCGCACGCCCAGCCCTTCGAACCGGTCCTGGCTGTCATGCGGTTCGATCGTGGCGATGACATTGGCCACATGATCCTTGGCGGCGGCGAAATCGGCGGTGACCGGCCCGGCGCTGATGCCGAATGCGCCATGGCCCATCGCATGCGCCTTGTGCCCCGCCGCCAGCAGCGCCTTGGAGGGCACGCAGCCGTAATTCAGGCAATCGCCACCCATCTTGTGGCCCTCCAGCAGCACCACGCGCGCGCCCATCTGCGCGGCCCCCGCCGCAACGGACAAGCCGCCGCTGCCGGCACCGATGACGCAGATATCTGTCCTGATCTCAGCCATGCATCACAGCCCCCCCCTGCCGCGCACGGCCTTGATAACGACAGGCAACAGTGCCAAGGCACAGAGCCCCAGGATCGGCCCCAGAATCGCCGGATCAAAAATGATCGACAGGTTTGGGGTCTCGCCCATCGCGAAAACCTCGCCCAGGCCCGCGCCGACCCAGGTGTAGACGACCGATCCCGGCATGATCCCGAAGAACGTCGTAAAGGCATAACGGCCAAGGCCCACCCCCACCAGCGCGGGCAGCAGGTTGGCCACGAAAAACGGCACCACGGGCACAAGGCGGATAAGGAACAGCATGGGCAGCTCGTTTTCCGCGATGCCCTGCTTGATGCGTTTGACCATGCCCGATGAGGCATCCATACGCGCCGAGAGCGACACGCCCAGGCCCCATTTGGCAGCCAGAAATATCACGATGGCCCCGATCGTGGCCGAACCCACGATATAAAGCGCGCCGGGAAAGAGGCCAAAGAGGAACCCGCCAGCCAGCGTCGCAATGGTCGCGCCCGGCAACGAAAACGCCACGGTCAACACATAAAGCAGGATATAGGCCGCGACCATCACCAGATAATTAGCATCGCGAAACGCCAGCAGCGCCTCGCGGTTGTCACGCAGGGCCTCGAAGCTCAGATAATCGGACAGGAAATACCACCCCGCCACCGCGCCAACGGCAATCGACAGCAAAGGCAGGTATCGGGTCATCGGGCTTCCTGACGGGGTAGAGGTCTCTGACATCGTTGTGGCACCTTTCGGGCTGGCTTGGCCAGAACATGCGCGCATGGGGCCGAAGGGAACAGGCCCCTCACGCCCGCTTGATGACGCGTGACCGATCCGGGGGCCATATGTCGGAAAATGACCCGGTCGGGCGTGAAAAATGCACTCTATGTTTCAATCCGCGCATTTCAGCGGCGCGCAATTGTTGACACCGGCCCCGCATGGTCCTATTGCCCGGGCTTCATACGGGATTCTCTGGCCGTCGATGCGCATCCGCTGCGCGTTCCGGTCCGGAACGATACGGAGCTTTGAACATGAAACGCACTTACCAGCCATCCAACCTGGTCCGCAAACGCCGCCACGGGTTCCGCGCCCGCATGGCCACCAAGGCCGGCCGCAAGATCCTGAACGCCCGCCGCGCCCGCGGCCGGAAGTCGCTCAGCGCCTGATCGCGCCCTATGGAATTCGGGTGCGGGATGCGCACCCTTGTTGAGCCCCTTCGGCCCCCCGGCCTCGGGGGCTTTTCGTGTTTCGGGAGGCTTGATGCCGCATAACATCGAAACCCTGGCCAAGCGCCCCGACTTCCTGCGCGCCGCGCGGGCGGGACGCGCGCCGATGCCGGGATTTCTGCTGCAGGCCCGCAAACGTCGTGCCGATGAACCCGCCGCGCCCGAGCTGATCCGCGTGGGCTATACCTGTTCCAAGAAGGTCGGCAATGCGGTGGCGCGCAACCGGGCCAAACGGCGGTTGCGCGAGATCGCCCGCGCCGTCCTGCCGCTTGAAGGGCACCCCGGCTGGGACTACGTATTGATCGGACGCGCCGGGGCCACCGCCGATCTGCCGATGGACCGGATGCAGGCCGATCTTTCCCGCGCGCTGAGGAAACTGCACGCATGAGCCCGCTAGCCCATATCGCCGCCCTGCCGGTGCGCGCCTACCGCCTGATCTTTTCCCCCTGGGTCGGGTTCAATTGCCGCTATCAGCCGACCTGCTCGGCCTATGCGCTGGAGGCGCTGGAAAAGCACGGCGCCATCAAGGGCGGCTGGCTGGCGGCCAAACGCATCGGGCGCTGCCACCCGATGGGGTCTTCGGGCTACGATCCGGTGCCCGACCCGAAGGACGACGTGCCCGAGGGCTGAGGCGCCCCGCCCCGATCGCCCCCCGCCTCTTTCGCGGCATCGCGCGCCGTGCCCCGCGCGTCAAAACCGTTGCCAGCCCCCGCCCGCTCACCTATGCGTGGCCGCAACGCCCGGAGGCCCCCGATGCTTGACGACACCGACGATATCCATGCGCTCTTTCACGGCGCGCCCAAATCCGCCGAGTTCAAGAAATTGCGCAAGCGGATCATCCGCGAGACCCGCGACGCGATCGACCGCTACGCCATGATCGAACGCGGCGCGCGCTGGCTGGTCTGCCTGTCGGGCGGCAAGGACAGCTATACCCTGCTGGCCGCCCTGACCGAGCTGAAATGGCGCGGGCTCCTGCCGGTCGACATCCTGGCCTGCAATCTCGATCAGGGTCAGCCGGGCTTTCCCGCCACCGTGCTGCCGGAATTTCTGGCCAAAATGGGGGTCGAACACCGCATCGAATATCAGGACACCTATTCCATCGTCATGGATAAGGTGCCGCAGGGCCGGACCTATTGCGCGCTCTGTTCGCGGCTCAGGCGCGGCAATCTCTACCGGATCGCACGCGAAGAGGGCTGCTCGGCCGTCGTGCTCGGGCATCACCGCGATGACATCCTCGAGACGTTCTTTCTCAACCTCTTTCACGGCGGCAAGCTGGCCACGATGCCGCCCAAGCTGTTGAATGACGAGGGCGATCTTTTTGTCTACCGCCCGCTGGCCCATGTCGCCGAGGCCGATTGCGAACGCTTTGCCACCGCGATGCGCTATCCGATCATCCCCTGCGATCTGTGCGGCAGCCAGGATGGCCTGCAACGCCAGCAGATCAAGGGCATGCTGAACGACTGGGAGGCGCGTAGTCCGGGCAGGCGGCAAAAAATGTTCTCGGCGCTGATGAATGCCCGGCCATCGCATCTTCTGGATCCGGCGCTCTTTGACTTCGCCGGGTTGGCGCGGTCGGAACAATTCGATCTAAATCCTAAAAACTGAGTCCAAGGCATTAACAGCCTGTCAGGCAGTTTGGCTTAGCCCTTCTCCTCGTGAGGATCCCCTGCGGTTTTCGGGGGACACGAGGATATGAGGCCGCGCATGCAAGGATCTTGGACCGTCCGGTTCGACAGTTTTGTCTACAGATTGCGATCTGCGCTGTCGCGGGTTGAGATTCTGGCATTGTTTCCGCTGTTGGCCCTGGGGGCTGTGTGGTGGGGCGGGGCCGAGATGATCTTTGCCACCTCCGCCTTATTGCCCGCGCTGCTGGCGCTTCAGGCCCTGCGCCCGCCGGTCCGGGCCACCGAGGATGCGGGCCCGCGCGATGGCAAGACGGGACTGCCGATGCGCGAAGGGTTCCTTGTGGCCCTGGATCACGCGATGAACAGCCCCCAGGCGCAGGGCCGCGCCACCGCCTGTCTTGTTGCCGAATTGGACGGGTTTCCCGATGTCGTCGCGCGGTGGGGCTCGGCGGCGGGCGATCAGATCCTGCGCCGCAGCGCCGACAGGCTGCAAACCGCATTGCGACGCGGCGATGCCGTCGCCTGCATCGGCGAGGGGCGTTTTGCCATTGCGCTGGAGCCGATCGCGAACGCCAAGCTGGATCTGGTGGTCTCTGTCATCGACCGGCTGCAACGCGCCTTGTCCGAACCCGTCGCTATCGCCGGTGCCGCGGCGCACCCGACCCTCTCGGTGGGTTTTGCCACGCCGGCGCAGGCCGATTTCGGCAACGCCGAATGCGTTCTCGATGCCGCCCTGACCGCCCTGGTCGAGGCGCGCCGCAATGGCCCGGCCGGCGTGCGTGGCTATTCGAGCCGGGTCAAGACCCGCTCACAGCGCCGCCACGGTCTGGCCGAAGAGGTGAACGAGGCATTGGATTGCGGTGCCATCCGACCCTGGTTCCAGCCCCAGATTTCGACCCATACCGGCGCGATTTCCGGCTTCGAGGCGCTGGCCCGCTGGCATCACGGCGACGAAGGCGTGCTGCTGCCGCCCGATTTTCTGCCCGCGATCGAGGATGCCGGCTGCATGGTCCGGTTGGGCGAGGTTGTTTTGGGGCAATCTCTTGCGGCGCTCAGCGTTTGGGACGAGGCCGGGTTTGTCATCCCATCGGTCGCGGTCAATTTTTCGACCGAAGAGCTGCATGATCCGACCCTGGCTGATCGCGTCAAATGGGAGGTCGACCGCCGTGACCTGCGCCCGACACGCCTGACTATCGAGATCCTCGAAACAGTTGCTGCCCGATCGCAGGATGATGTCGTGGTCCGCAATATCGAACAGCTCAGCAGCCACGGCTTCAATATTGACCTGGACGATTTCGGCACCGGCAGCGCGGCCATCGCCAATATTGCCCGCTTCCGCGTCAACCGGATCAAGATCGACCGCAGCTTTGTCACGCGAATGGACCGCGAATCGAGTCAGCAGGCCGTGGTTGCCGGCATCCTGGCGATGGCCGAGCGCCTGGGCGTTGCCACCGTGGCCGAAGGTGTCGAAACCAAGGGCGAGGAAAGCGTTCTGGCGCAACTGGGCTGCGATTACATCCAGGGTTTTGGCCTGTCTCGACCGATGCCGTTGGAAGAAACCATCGGCTGGATCAGGTCGCATCAGGAAAAAATAGCCCAAACACCCCGGATCGGGCGGCGCGCAGGCTGATTCCGCGCCTCAGCCGAGGCCAAACCGCGCGCCCGGCCCCGCAAGGGGGGAAAAGCGCTTGACCTTTCCAGCCTCAATCTGTTGAACCTCCTTGGATTCAAACAGGGCTGGACGCAGGCACAATGGACAATCAAAACAGGAATTTCATTCTTGCGATGGCGCTAAGCCTTGGCGTCATCCTTATCTGGTCGGTCCTGTTTCCGCCCACCGATCTGCCAGTCGCCCCCGAGGGCTCCGAGCCCAGTGTCGCGACCGACGCGGCCGGGACCGATCTCGCGCTGACGCCGCCCACCGCCGAGCCGGCCGGCCCGACCGGGACTGAGGCCGCGCCCGAGGCTGCCGCGGAAACCCCGCGCATCGCCATCGACACGCCCGCCCTGGCCGGGTCGATCTCGCTGACCGGCGGGCGTCTCGACGATCTGGAGCTGCGCAACTATTTCGACACGCTGGAGCCGAACTCGCCCAATGTGCGCCTGCTGTCACCGGTTGGCGAAGCCGGGGCTTACTATGCGCTTTATGGCTGGACGCCCGGCGGTGATCTGGGCTTTGATGATGTGCCCGGGGCCAACACGCTCTGGAGCGTCGAAAGCGGCGATACTCTGACCGTGGACACGCCCGTGACCCTGCGATGGGACAATGGTGCGGGCCTGATTTTCCGCCGCACCATTTCGATCGATGACGACTTCCTGTTCACGATCTCGCAATCGGTGGAAAACACCTCTGAGACCGATGCCCGCGTTGCGCCCTACGGCATCGTCGCGCGCCATGGTCTGCCCGAGGACCTGCAAAATTTCTTCATCCTGCATGAGGGCGTCGTGCAAAGCTCGGACGGCACCCTGAACGAGCTGGCCTATGACGATATGCCCGATCTCGATTTTGTCGAACGCGAAGGGGCCCGCGCCGAGGTGACGGACGTCGCCGAGGAAGGCTGGATCGGCTTTACCGACAAATACTGGATGACCACGCTGATCCCCGAAGCCGGCCAATCCTTTTCCGCCGTGTCCCGCTATGTTTCGGGGGCCGATATCTACCAGACCGAGGCCCGCCTGCCGGCTGTCACCGTTGAACCCGGCCAGACGGTCGAACGCAGCACCCGGCTTTTTGCCGGTGCCAAGGAATGGGAGACCATCCGCAACTACCAGAACGACGCCGGCATCGACGGTTTCCTCGATTCGATCGACTGGGGCTGGTTCTATTTCCTGACCAAGCCGATCTTCTGGCTGCTGCACAACCTCAACAACCTGATCGGCAACATGGGTCTGGCGATCATCGCGCTGACGCTGTTGATCAAGGCGATCCTGTTCCCGCTGGCCTACAAATCCTACGTCTCGATGGCGAAAATGAAGGAACTTCAGCCCAAGATCGAGGAGATGAAGGAGCGCGCCGGCGATGACCGGCAAAAGCTGCAGCAAGGCATGATGGAGCTTTACAAGCGCGAAAAGGTGAACCCGGCCTCGGGCTGTCTGCCGATCCTGTTGCAGATCCCGATCTTCTTCTCGCTCTACAAGGTGATCTTCGTCACGCTGGAACTGCGCCAGGCACCGTTCTTTGGCTGGCTGAACGATCTGTCGGCCCCCGACACCTCGACGATCCTCAACCTCTATGGATTGCTGCCGGTCTCGGCCCCCGAGCCCGGCTCTATCATGGCGCTGATCTTCATCGGCATTCTGCCGCTGCTCCTTGGTATCTCGATGTGGCTGCAGCAAAAGCTGAACCCGGCCCCCACCGATGCAACGCAGGCGATGATCTTTGCCTATCTGCCCTGGATCTTCATGTTCATGTTGGGCAGCTTTGCCAGCGGCCTGCTGGTCTACTGGATCTCCAACAACACGATCACCTTCATCCAGCAATACACCATCATGCGCAGCCAGGGGTTCAAACCGGATGTGTTCGGAAATATCCGCTCCAGCTTCAAGCGCAAGAAACCGGATGACACATGAGCCCGCGCGTCACAGGGCTGTGGCGGCATCCGATCAAGAGCCATGGGCGTGAGGCGCTGACGCGCACGCGCCTGACGGCAGGCGCAACCATGCCCTGGGACCGGACCTGGGCGGTGGCCCATGACGCGGCACCGATCGATGGCACAGACTGGGCCCCGTGCGCGAATTTTTCACGCGGGGCCAAGGCTCCCGCTCTGATGGCGATCAACGCGGCGCTGGATGAGGCGACCGAGACGCTGACACTGAGCCATCCCGATCTGCCCGATCTGACCTTTCAGCCCGATGCCGACCCGCAGGCCCTGATCGCCTGGACGAAGCCCCTGATGCCCGAGGGCCGCGCCCATTCCGCGCGTATCATCCGGGTGCCGGGGCGCGGCATGACCGATACCGATTATCCGTCGGTCAGCATCGGCAACATGGCCTCGCACCGTGTGATCGAGGCACGGCTGGATCAACGCCTGTCGGAAAAACGCTGGCGCGCGAATATCTGGTTCGATGGCATGCCGCCCTGGGAGGAAGGCGACTGGATCGGGCGCACTGTGCGTCTTGGCGGGGCCGAGATCGCCATCCGCGAAGCGGTTGTGCGCTGCCTGGCCACCACGGCGAACCCCGATACCGGCAAGCGCGACGCCGATACGTTGAGCGTGCTGAACGAAGGCCGCGAATTCTGCGTCTATGGTGAGGTCGTGGCCACGGGCGACATCGTCATGGGCGATCCGATTGAGGTGCTGTCGAGATGGAACTGACTTTCCCCCTTGCCCCGACCCCCGATGCCGCCGCCGCCGAAAAGGGCCGACTGCTCTTTGCCGGTGGGGCCGATTTTCTCAAGGGCGTCGTGGCCATGGACGGGATGCCGCCGGGCGACCGGGTTGAAGTGTGCTTTGCCGGCCGTTCCAACGTGGGCAAATCCACGCTGATCAATGCGCTGACGGGGCGCAAGGCTCTGGCGCGGGCCTCGAACACGCCGGGCCGCACCCAGGAGATCAATTTCTTCACCCTGGGCGAGGCCCGTTATCTGGTCGATCTGCCCGGCTATGGATATGCCAATGCGCCGGTGAAGGTGGTCGAGAAATGGCAGCGCCTGCTCAAGGCTTATCTGTCGGGCCGCGCCAATCTGCGCCGCGCCTTTGTTCTGATCGACGCGCGCCACGGGGCCAAACCGGTCGATAGTGAGATCATGTCCCTGCTGGACCGCGCCGCCGTGCCGTTTCAGGTGGTGCTGACCAAATCCGACAAGGTCAAGCTAGTTGATCGCGAAAAGGTGCTGGCTCAGGTCCGCGCGACCCTGACCAAACACCCCGCCGCCTTTCCCGAGCTTGTCCTGACCTCCTCGGAAAAGGGCGACGGTATCGAGACGCTGCGCGCCATCATCGCGGGCATCGCTTGAGCCCCGCGCGCGCGGGGCGTATCAAGGTCTGACCAGAGGACCAAACCGATGAAGAAACAAACCGCCATGTCCCGAGATTACGCCGCCACCGCCCGCACCCTGTCCGAGGCGCTGCCCTATCTGCAACGGTTTAACGACGCCATCGTGGTGATCAAGTTCGGTGGCCACGCCATGGGCGACGACGATGCCATGGCCAGCTTTGCCCGCGACATCGTGCTGTTGCAGCAGGTGGGCGTGAACCCGGTGATCGTCCATGGTGGCGGGCCGATGATCAACGAGATGCTGAAAAAACTGGGCGTGGTGTCGGAATTTGTCGATGGCATGCGGGTGACCGATGCGGCCACCGTGCGGGTCGTCGAAATGGTGCTGTCGGGCAGCGTCAACAAACGCATCGTGCAGGCGATCAACGCGCAGGGCGGGCGCGCCGTGGGGCTGTCGGGCAAGGATGCCAATCTGGTGGTCTGCGACCCGGCCGACCCGAAACTGGGCTTTGTCGGCGTTCCGGCAGAGGTCGATCCAAAGGTGCTGCAGAGCCTTTTCAAGGATAACATCATCCCCGTCGTGGCCCCCCTGGGCGCGGGCCGTGCGGGCGAGACCTTCAATATCAACGGCGATGTCGTGGCCGGCGCGATTGCCGCCGCCCTGCAGGCCGACCGGCTGCAGCTTTTGACCGACGTGGCGGGCGTGAAAAACGCCGCCGGCGATGTGGTCACCGAACTGAGCGCGCAGGATGTCGAGCGCATGATCGCCGAGGGCACCATCGCGGGCGGCATGATCCCCAAGGTCGAAACCGCCCTGAGGGCCGTGCGCGCCGGGGTGCGGGCCTGCACCATCGTCGATGGGCGGGTGGCCAATTCGGTGCTGCTGGAGCTGTTCACCGATCACGGTGCCGGCAGCATGATCCGCGCCTGACGGGCAGCGGTTTGGACTACGCAGAGATCTCTGACATGGCGGCAGGCGAGGGCCTCGCCGTCTTTGGCGGTTTTCACCCCGTGGCCGCCGATGGCTGCCCCGACGGCACCGCCACGATGTTGCTCTTTTGCCCCGCCGAGCCCGGATTTTGGCCGCGCATGATGGCCGAGCCCGAGATGCGCGACGATGCCGCTGACCCGATCGATCGCTGGTCCACCCGCGTTATCGGTGCCCTGGCAAAGGCTCTTCAGGGCAAGGCGATCTTTCCGTTTGGCGGACCGCCCTACCAGCCCTTCATCGCCTGGGCCAGCCGCACGGGCCGCGCCTGGGCCTCGCCGGTGGGGATGCTGGTCCATGACCGCGACGGGCTGATGATCTCGATCCGGGGGGCCATCGCCCTGCCCGTCCCTGTCGATCTGCCCGCCCCCGGCCCCCGGCCCTGCGATGCCTGCGATGCGCCCTGCCGCAGCGCCTGCCCGGTGGACGCACTGGGGCCGGATGGCTATGACGTGGCTGCCTGCCACGGGTTTCTCGACACAGCCGCGGGCCGCGATTGCATGGTCCTTGGCTGTGCTGCCCGGCGCGCGTGCCCCGTCAGCGCCGCGTCGGGCCGCCTGCCGGAACAATCGGCCTATCACATGAGGCAGTTTCACGAATGACCCTGACCCTGATCCTGATCCGTCACGCGAAATCCGACTGGGACGATGCGCGCCTGACCGACCACCAGCGCCCGCTGAATGCCCGTGGCCGCCGTGCCGCGCCGCGCGTGGGGGCCTGGATCGCCGAAATGGGGCTCGCGCCGCAACAGGCGCTGGTGTCAGACGCCATGCGCACCCGCGAAACCTGGAGCTATGTCGCCAGCCACCTGCCCGGCCCACCGGCACCGACCCTGTCGTCCGGCCTCTATCTGGCGGGCCCCACGGCGATGCTGACCCATTTGCAGGCAGCGACCGGCCCGACCGTCGCCATGGTGGCCCACAACCCCGGCACCGGGGTACTGGCCGCGATGCTGGCCGCCAACGCACCCGCACACCCCTCCTTTGACCGCTATCCGACCGGGGCCACGACAGTGCTGGAGTTCGACGCCGAAACATGGGGGCACGTGCAGCCCGGCATGGGGCAGATCCGGGCCTTTGCAATCCCGCGCGAATTGCCGGACCCGGCATGAAAAAACGCCCCGGCCATCACGGCCGGGGCGTTTCCAAATAACGCAGATTGCGTTCAGTGACCCAGGATCTGGCTCAGGAACAGCTTGGTCCGGTCGCTTTGCGGGTTGTTGAAGAACTCTTCCGGCTCGTTCTGTTCGACGATTTGCCCCGCATCCATAAAGATCACCCGGTTGGCCACCTGCCGCGCAAAGCCCATCTCATGGGTCACGCAGAGCATGGTCATGCCCTCCTCGGCCAGCTGGATCATGGTATCCAGAACTTCCTTGATCATCTCGGGGTCGAGCGCCGAGGTCGGCTCGTCAAACAGCATGATCCGGGGCCGCATGCACAGGCTGCGCGCGATGGCCACGCGCTGCTGCTGCCCGCCTGACAACTGGCCGGGAAATTTGTCGGCCTGCTCGGGGATCTTGACCTTGTTGAGGAAATACATCGCCGTTTCCTCGGCCTCTTTCTTGGGCGTCTTGCGCACCCAGATCGGGGCCAGCGTCAGGTTTTCCAGAACTGTCAGATGCGGGAAGAGGTTGAAGTGCTGAAAGCACATGCCAACCTCGGACCGGATCTTGTCGATGTTTTTCAGATCGTTCGACAGTTCGGTGCCGTCGACCACGATTTTGCCCTGCTGATGTTCCTCCAGCGCATTGATGCAGCGGATCAGCGTCGATTTGCCGGACCCCGAAGGCCCGCAAATCACGATCCGTTCGCCCTGGTTCACCGTCAGATCAATGTCGCGCAGCACGTGAAACGTGCCAAACCACTTGTTCATATTGGTGATCTCGATCGCCACCTCATCGGAAACCGTCATTTGCGACCGGTCGGTAGCCCGTTCTTGCGTCGATGTATCAGTCATATCAAACGTTCCTTAGCGATGCCCGGTGTTGAGCTTGCGCTCCAACCATTGCGAATAGCGGGACATGGAAAAACAGAAGATCCAGAAGCAGAGCCCGATGAAGATAAACAGCTCCCAATAGAT
>Ga0316209_1000683_pt1 | contig 50770 bp, 47 predicted proteins | sample 6monopyrite_MG_FD_204945 | JGI IMG/M metagenome (GOLD analysis project Ga0316209, IMG submission 204945) | Microbial mat bacterial communities from mineral coupon in-situ incubated in ocean water Damariscotta River, Maine, United States -... | ecosystem: Environmental > Aquatic > Marine >... | reverse complement strand
TGCGATAGACAATCCGCGGAACACCCAACAGAAAAACGAGAAAAACAGGATAAAACAGCAGCACTGTTCTCGGAATACCTTCCATACGGTTAAACAAGAACAACAGCAGTGAAACAGCAAGCACACCGATACCTGCCGCTCGACTGATATTCCACATATCAGGAAGGCTCGCAAAACGCCAAAGGCCGCGATACAGGCCAGTAACACCAAAAATGATCGCCTGCGCTGCCACCACAATTACTAACGTTTGCCACACCATCGCCCATTCGGCATCAGTCAGTGCAAAATTGTAGCGCGTGAGAAAAGCTAATCCCCACGCAATAATGACCATCATTAAGTCATGGCTAATAACTGCTAATCTTCGACTCTGGTACTTCATTGATTATTCACCATTAAGAACATCCATAAATATTATTTTCCAGCCAAGCATTGGCGTTCCAGCCTCGTAATACCAACAATAATTGAAAAATAAATCACAATCCAGATCAGGAGTATTATCCATTGAAAGCCAACGCTCATCTGCATCGCAAACCATGATGAAAGACCACATAGCAGCATCAACAGATAAGCATACAAGACAGTTTTTCGATGCCCCCACCCAAGCTGAACCAAGCGTTGATAGAAATGCCTCTTATGGGCTTTCCATACCAGCTCTCCTGACAAAAAACGTCGTAGAAGCGTCACCGAGGCATCCACGATAAAAGGCGAAAATATCAGAACAGCAACCCAGATAGGAAATATTTCATCGACACTTGCCCATAATGAAAATGCTGCCATACAAAAACCCAGAGTTGATGCCCCCACATCCCCCATAAAAATCTTGGCTGGTGGGAAATTAAACCATAAAAAACCGGCTACTGCTCCAACAAGGGCTAAATTTGCCACCATGAATGAGTGATGATCAGCTTGCCACCCCAGTACGGCAAAGCAAGAGAAACCTAAAATAGCCATCCCCGCAGAAAAACCATCCATGCCATCCATAAAGTTATACAAATTAATTGACCAGACAACAAAAAGCGCAGAAACAAACAGCGCTATAAAGCTCGGCCACTGCCAAATGGCAGCAGGTAGCTCTAGTACCATAAGTTCGAATCCATTTGAAACCAATAATATCGCCGCGCAAAAATGTACGGCCAATCTAAGAGACGCACTTAATGAATAGCAGTCATCTAGGAATGAAATCACCGCAATTAACAGTGCACAGAATAAAAGTAGCGGATTAACCACGATACCTTCAAAAAAGAAGGCCATGCCGATGACAATAAAAAAAGTTGCCAGAATGGCAACTCCGCCACCACGTGGAATCGGTGTTGTATGGAGAGAACGCTCATTAGGATGATCCATTACTCGAAACCATGAGGATGGACTCATAAACATGCGCGTTAAGCACACCGACAACAGAAATGACACAATCACAAGCACACTTATCATAGGTAAATTATATCCAGCTAGGCCAGTAATTGCATGATATTACTTCACTTTATAAAGACTTCCGGCTGCCTTGCTCAAGATACCAGTCAACAACCTTATTCATTTCCACCTCTACCCCATAAGGAGGCGTCCAGTTTAATACTTTGTTAACGTGACTAGCGTCGACTTGTAATGAACCGAGCAACCGCTTAGCAACAGACCGCCTCCCTGTAACCAGCGCGCCAAAGTACAGTAACGATAAAGGAACAGGAACTAAACGAGAGCGCTTGCCCATCCCCGATGCAATCAATTCGATCAAATCTGTAGTTGACAGGTCCCTACCATCTGAAGCTAAAAAAATTTCTCCAGCTGCATGCGGGCTCACAATACACACCCTTATAAGATCAGTCAAATTACCTAAAGAGACCAAACTGCGCTTATTATTCACTAGAGCCAGGGGTAATGGCACCCCTTTAGAGACCAATTTAAGCAAGGTCAAAAAGTTTCCTTTTACGCCAGGGCCATACACTAAAGGTGGGCGAATTATCACCACCTCCAATCCAGTTTCAGCTGAAATTTGCTGCAAGCTTACTTCGGCCTCCCATTTTGAAAGACCATATGGGTCAGTAGGTGGAAGCCCAGCTGATTCATTAAATGGCACATCATACGTCTCTTCACCATTAACCTTAATAGTACTGAGATATACCAAACGCTTAACACCAGCCTTAGCTGCATCACGGGCAAGCTTCTCGGTACCAGCCGTGTTGACAAGGCGAAAAGCCTCTAAAGGATTTGAGGCGGTTTCATTCATAACATGAACGCGGGCCGCGAGGTGAACAACACAATCTACATCTTCAAGGGCTTGTGCCCACTCAATATTACAATCTATATCGCCAACAACAGTGAAGTCCGCACCATTATTTTGCATGCTATCATTACTTCTTACAGCTGATCTTATAAAAAACCCATGGTCCACGAGCAGTTCACACAAAGCTTTGCCAACAAATCCATTTGCACCAGTCACCAGTACGCGCTCGCCCCCCGTATTCATTTCGAAACATGCCCCACAGTAAATTTCATACTCAAAGTCAAAAGGATTATTAAAATAGACAGATGGTCAGAAACCAAACCCATACCATTCGCCCTATTATCACCGGATAACCTGCCCCCCCAACATCCAACTCAGCGTCTCATCTAGCGTGTGTTCTTGCCAACTTCCAATGACCTCTTTTAAACGCGTATTATCACCCGCTAATACCTTTACCTCATTATCACGAACAAATGAGGGGTTTACTTGGAGTTTAATTGTGTGTCCCGTTATTTTCTCACACATTAAAATAACATCTTTCAATGAATGGGACCGTCCACTGCATACATTAAAGGTTCCTCCAACCGGCTGACATTCAATAAGTCGTCGATAGATATCAGCCACCACTCGCACATCACCAAATTCACGCCAGATCTCTAGGTTACCCAGTTCAATAGTCGATTTTCTTTCTCTAAAGTGAGCAGCAATCTTCGGAATTAGAAAATTCTCATCCTGACCTCGACCTGTGTAATTAAATGGCCGAACAATAAATATCGGTAAGCGATTAACCCACAAACTCGCCATCAGCTCCATGGCATATTTACTCACGGCATAGTCATTCGCAGGATCTGGAAAGGTGGCCTCACTTATAAGCCCTTCTGAGCGGTTACCATAAATATTAGCGCTACTCGCCAATAAAATTGATTTTACATTAGGTGCATGCTGCGCTAATGCATCTAATAAATTTCGTGTTCCAATAAGATTAACATCATAGAAAGCGCTAGCATCACCGTGGCCAACAAATGCCACAGCAGCAAGATGAACCACTGCTTCAGCTCGCACCCGAATAATTTCAGCTACCAGCGCCTCTGAGTCTGTTAGATCACAGGTTAAACCTACAACCACATGCCCATGAGCTTCCAGTTCTGACTGAACATAACGCCCTGTAAACCCATCAAGCCCCGTAACTAAAACAAGCATAACCTAAAAAGAGACGCCTTTTTCGACCCTACGAAGGTCTGCCTCAACCATCATGGAACACAACTCTTCCAACGAAGTTGTCGCTTCCCAACCTAGATCGTCCTTGGCTTTCTGAGAGTCACCAATAAGTAACTCAACTTCAGCTGGACGATAAAACTTAGGGTTAACACGAACAATTTTTTTACCAGAAGCCACGTCTATAGCCACTTCATTCTCATAATTACCTTTCCATTCAATGTCTATCTCAGCGGCCTTACATGCCATAGAGACAAAGTCCCGAACTGTTTCGGTGCGATTAGTCGATAAAACATAAGTATCCGGCTTATCTGCTTGAAGCATCAAATACATTCCTTCAACATAATCTTTGGCAAACCCCCAATCACGCTTAGCATTCATATTCCCAAGCTCTAGGACGTCCTGCTCACCTAACTTGACTCTCGCTATACCATCAGTAATTTTACGCGTCACAAATTCAAGCCCGCGCAGTGGTGATTCATGATTAAACAAGATGCCACTGCTGCCAAAGATATCGTAGCTTTCCCGATAGTTTATTGTCATCCAATGCGCATAAAGCTTGGCTACACCATAGGGACTGCGCGGATAAAATGGGGTTTTCTCAGACTGTGGGGTCTTCTGAACTTTCCCAAACATCTCAGAAGTTGATGCCTGATAAAAACGAATCTTCGGATTAACGATTCGTATTGCCTCAAGAAGATTCACCGCGCCAAGGCCAGTGATCTGCCCTGTGGTAATTGGCTGATCAAAAGAGACAGCAACAAAACTCTGTGCTGCAAGATTGTACACTTCATCAGGCTGAGAATGTTCTAGCAAACGAATACTGGAACCGAGATCAGTCAGGTCGTACTCCACCAGATGAAGGTTAGGATTATTTCTTACCCCTAATTCTTCAATACGCCAAAAAGTGGTTGATGCCGTGCGACGGTACGCACCATAGACAAAGTAACCCTTCTCAAGTAAGAGAGCAGTAAGGTAAGCGCCGTCTTGTCCAGTGACACCGGTGATGACTGCTGTTTTCATTAGCTTCATTCTTCTCCTCTTTAAATAACACACTGAAACAAACAGCCTTCGAAGATATTCGAATTAAATTATCTCTGGTAGAGCCGAAGGTTTATTAAATTACGCCTTCAAAAGACTCTCATTGCATTCTTTCCTTTCAAATAACTCATAATACTGGATACTAAGTATTTCAGGGGAAAGCTGATACAGATGCGCAACTGATCCACTATTAAATGTCCTTCTTCTATTCAGCAGCTTTTCCGCTTAGGCATAAACTCCACATGGTACTTACTATACAATCTCGTATGAACCAAATTCTCACAGTCTCCATAGGCTTTCCTCTCGTTTCTTAGCCGAAACGTGAGAACATATGAGCATCGCCTCGGCCTAATCTTTTCGAGCTCTTCCCTACCTGGCTGGGTGGAGAACCTAATGATTAGTTATATTGTAGTATCTCGCATAGCTTTTATGCTTGCTTTTTCCTCAAGCTCTCCATATAGCTTCATTGTTTGCTCTGCAATCACTTCCTCCGAAAAGTATTTTTCGACTATACGGCGTCCTGACAAACCCAATCTGCTTCGTTTCTCAGGATCAAGAATCAATTGCTCTATAGCATCAACCAGTGCAAAAACATTATTAACAGGAACCACCAAGCCATTAACATTATCTTCCACCAACTCTAAACACCCCGGAATATCACAAGTAATGACAGGCCGACCTGATGCAGCGGCCTCAAGAAGTGACTTAGGTAAACCCTCGCGATAGGACGTTGGAAGACAGGCTATGTGTGACTGCTTCCATACTTCAGAAATATCATCACGCCTTCCCCACCACTCAACCACACCCGGATCGACCCAGTCTATCAACTGCACCTCACTAATGGAGTTCGGATTTTCTTGATCTGGAGATCCCACAAGCGTAACGATACATTGCAAACCACGCTGCTTTAAAATTTTTGAGGCATCTACCAATACCCCAGCCCCCTTATCCCAAATCATCCGGGAAACTAAAGTTATGCGAACCGGCCCAACAGGCTCAGGATGAGGTTTATATTCTTCAATATCAACCCCTGAACCTCGAATAAGAATCACTGAGTGTTCAGGTAAACCCATTTCGTGTTTCATCACATGCTGATCATAGCTATTTTGAACTATTGTTTTAGCATTCGATGGTCGCAAAGCAAAACCCATCATTAAACGCACAATCGGTTGCAACAAAACAAAAAAACCTTTTACATCGTCAGCAAACAAACTCCCCATTCCAGCTAAAGCATTTACTATACATGGAACTCGAGCAATGCGCGCTGCGATTGAACCATAAATAACTGGCTTTAGGGCCACATGATGAACAATATCAGGTTTAAACTTCCGATAAATAGAAATTAATTTGATCAAAATCCAAAAATCATTAAATGGGTTAAGAGAACTACGCTGCAATTCTAACGGAACTAACTGAAAACCCTCTTTCAGAATTAATTCACGGTGGTCTCTAACCCGCGTGACTACAATAACATCATAGCCAGCTTTTTTTGCCGCGCGTGCCACTGGTAAACGATGGGAGCAAAAATACCAATCTTCACTTACAAAATAAATAATCCTCTTAATCAATTATACTGCCTCAACTTGGCCAAAGTGCCAAAACAAAGTTCCCATCACTTACCCCATGGTGTTCCAGTTTTTCTAGACGGTACCCAACTCGATCAAATAGATCCAAAAGCTTCTGTTTATCTCGCCCAGTGTTACTCATAATATTCTCGTGAAATTCAAGAAATATCGTTGGCTTATGCTCTTTTAACCATGCTTCAGCCCCTAATAAGGCTTCAAATTCAGCTCCTTCTATATCCATTTTTATCAAATCAGGTATGGTGGCAGTTTTTCGCGAAATCTCTGAAAGAGTAGTAAACCCTGGCTTCACTTCGTCACCCACATACAATTTATATAAATTAATATTAGAACAAAACAATGTATTCACATGGTTAGTGAGCCACCTAGGAGTATACGGCTCAAATGCGAGTATCTTATTATTTTCATCAAGAAGTGACACCAGCTTAGAAAAAACACCAAAAGCAGATCCTACATCGTAATAAACTATTGGTTTGTTCTTTTCCACAAAGGTCTCAATATACTCCGTAAGCAAAGGCTCCCATACAAAATTGTTTCTTGGCTGATCCTCCGGCGGGTGAATCAATTTGTATTTAACACGCGGAGTTACTACAGTAACTAGCGATGCATTTGATAATTTCCCAGTAAAAGACATAAAGTAAAATCCTTAAATTTGGTTAAGTAATAAAACTCGTTTTATCGAGATTTACTTCTTTAATAAGATTCTTGTCACAAAAACCGTTCACAGATATCTGATGGGATACAAATACCACAGGTATCCTCGATTCCTGTAGAATATGAAAAACATCAGACAAATGTTTCTCACCCAACGCAGATAACCCCTCATCAATGATAATAATATTGTCCTGATTGAGAATTGACAACACAATCAATATCCGCTGCCTCTCACCATTAGAAAAGCGACTTACGTCAACATCCCCCGAAACAGACACCCCAAGCTCTCTCATAAACTCACTAAAACTATGAAACCTATTATTAATTTCCCCAATATTCTTAAAGGGCAAAGCGGGATTAGATTCAATAAAGGCAATAGAGTAACCCTTTGTTTTATAAAAATTAGCGATCTGGAAAGCTAAAGTCGTCTTACCAGACCCCGAAGGCCCCTTCAGTTGAAGCCATGGTTTTTGTTTTGGCTCCCAGAGAAGTCCCCTCCCATCAAACACAGGTAAATCACCATCTCCATATTTAACTATTTCTTTCGATATAGCAGAAATATCCAATGACGAAAGAGACATTTTAATCGTTGAAATATTCTTAATAAAAATTTGAGCGTGAGGGTTCAAACGTATAATAACAAAAGCTAAAAAAACCAAATCATAAGATTCCATATTTATTGCACCTGTAACCCCCTGGTAAAAAACAGCAATAATAATTACTGTTTCTATGATATACCTTGGCGCAAGCGAAACCATTCCATTCAGACCACGATACTTGCCATAACGGTCATACTGCTCACTGAACGATGATGATAATGCCGTAACAAATCGAGAATAATAAAGAAATGTAAAACTCTTTGTTACACGTTGAACAATCACACCAAGCCCTGTTAATGACGAAGTTATTCCAGAATCCACCTTCTTCAGGATCAATGATAATAGGAAATAATAGATAACCACTACCACCGATATTACGGCAAAGACAAGCAGTGCATAAACAGAATAGAGGTATAAAAAGTATAATGCAGAAATTAAAAGTATTATTCCCCGACTAACAATACTTACTAACGGCAACACATACTCCGCACGAAAGCGCTCTAATTGAGTGGTTAAAGTTGATGAATATTGATACTGAAGATCATGAGTATCTTTCGAATCACCAGGGTATAAATTTATTTTATCTATATATTCCTTGCCCGTTAATCCAGCAATCTTCGCGGTTAATGATTGGGATGTATATTCAGTTAATAGGTTGAAAACTACAGAAATTATATATACTGCGAAAAAAAATAGAATAAATAAAAAACCCGCAGTGTAACGTTCATCGCTAGTGCCTTCAATATAAGAGGAAATCATATGAGCAGTGAGCATTGTCGTAAACACACTAAGCACACTTACCAATATCAGGCCAAATAGTCTTGAATGTAGTTTGTTCTTATAAATTATTCGTATAATAGCTTTCATTGAATACCTAGCAACATAATGAACGGGATTTATTTTCAGCTATAAGCACAGTAAATAAAGTGATCAAGATAATTCCACCCACAACCAACCGATTGCTTGATTCATAAATGCGCTAACAGTTTATTTTGAATTAGTTCACGAAAAGAACCTGTGAATTTACCCGTATAATCATAAAACTTCCCTTCCATAGATAAGTCATTATACGCTACGACAAATTTCTCTACTTTTTCCTGGGATGGTAGAAAAGACTCATCACAAACTTGAAGCAAGTTCAGTTTTTCGCGCAGCTCAGTATAAGAAGCAACTTGATTAGTAACCCCAGAATCAGTAAAAACTCCACGACCAAAAGTAAAAACCGGTTTATTAAATGCCAGAGACTCAAACCATACCGAACTATTAATTGTCACCACAGCCTTAGAGCTCTCTATAAGGTCGTGGGATGAAACCGTACTCCTAATTAAATAAACATTTGGCAGGCTTTTTATGACATCAAGTTCTTTTAAACTCTTCCAGCCCTCATACCCAGGATGTTCCTTGACAACCAATACGTATTCCGATGGAAGGGCAAGACTAACTTGCTGAAGCACTTCGACATCATTAATAAAAGGATACCCCCGAACCAAAGTTTGCGACTCACCTGGCATATGCAAAGGAAAGAGTACGTAAGGTACAGTTGGAATATCATCTATACTCGCCTTCTTCCAGACAACTTCCCGAAGTTTATTAAATAAAAATTTATTCAACCAATATTTGATTCGTGCCCTGGTAAATGTTCTAGGTGTCATCCTGTTGCGGATCAAAAATAATGCTTTAATTTTCCTTTTTATACTTTTCCTCCCAGGTGAAAGATATTGTCTTTTCTTCTTTTTCTCTTTTATGTCATTCAATATCAATCGGTAGTCACTATCTAGCTCACACACATTACTTTCGACCCGCTCAATTAATTCGCTACAATAAAACTGCTCATCATCCACCCAAATAAACTCTTTACCAGGTGCAAGAGACTGGGTGTAGCCGTACACTGCCTTCCCCATGAAACGCGCAACTAGAGATACAAACCGAGGATAAAAGTGGGATACTGCATTATAAAGCAAGACATCAAAGTCAAGGCCTTTCATTTTCTCATATATATAAACCATCTTTTTTGCGATATCAGCTCTATGTTCTCTTAGAGATCGATACAGCATTTTATTTTGATAGAATTCAACAATACAGAACTGATCCAACGTGCCATCAAACCCAAGTTCGTTAAGAATCGCATCACATTTCACGTAATCAATTGGATATGACTGATACTCATTATCAAAGCAGATGACGCTATTGATTTCTCGGCCATCCAATCCTGTATCAACAAGAAACGTCAATGAATCCCACAATGGTGAATTCACGAAAGTCTCCTTATATTTCTGATACTCTTTATAGCTGCTATCAATTGGAACAAGTATTCTTGCTTTACTCACCCTCAAGACCTCATTTTATGTTTAGCTTTAGAACCATGAACCACGGCATTATCTTCTACATCATCCAGCACTAGAGAGTTCGCACCTATAACTGCATTTTCGCCTATTTTCACATTATGAAGAACTATAGATCTTACCCCTACAAAAGATCGAGCCCCTATCCTTATCGCACCTCGAATCATCCCATACTTTTTATCTGCATCATCTATTGAGACACCAGGTACCCCTATTTGATGAGAATCACTGATAAGGACAACAAAAGGGGCAACGATTACATTATCAGCCAATTCTACACTCCCCGTCATTATAGAATAGCTGTTTACACGACAACACTTTCCTATGTGGATTACCCCGCCCTCTCGAACAGTAACTGACACATTGTCTGACAAAATAACATTTTCTTCGATAATAAGGGTTGCACCTTTTTTGATTTTAAGCGAAACGTTGTTGCCAATATGACACCCTTTGGAAATAAGTAGTGTCCCTCTGTTATTTACATAAATATTGTATCCAATTCTGACATTAGCATTCACATTCCTCAAAAGCACCAGTTTAATGAGCGTGAAAACTGATAACATTCGTTTCATAAATGAATTGATACCAAGCAAGTCTATTATTATCATAAGAAATCCTGTGAAAGCTCGTCGCACCTGCCAACTTAGGTACAATTAACCTAGTCGGAAGCTAAGCCCTAGTTGACAAAAGGGATTTTATGGTAGGTAGCAGCAAAACAGCCAACTGCATAAAAAAATGAATCATATAGTTAGTTGCGGTAAAGAACGCCAATAACATTGATGCCATAAGAAATACATGCCCGACCTCTGTAACACGCGGGTCTCTGCTACACTTCTTCAATGCCCCCCATACTGACCGGTAAAGCACTACATATATGAAAAACAAAACCCCACCACCTTCAGCCAACACACGCATAAGCTCGTTATGCGCTGTTATATGGGTTCCACTTCCAAACATCCGATTCACAGTGTCTTGATATTGATCAACACCAACACCTAAAAAAGGATTATTTAGAAATACCTGCATAGTCCTTAACATTTCTACAATCCTAACTCGATCACTGACATTTCCCACATTACCATCCAGCATAGAAGGGTCAGCAATCACGCTAAAAAAATTGTTAAACAAAAAAACAATTCCATGGTAGTACAACCCATATTGCCTATCATAATTTGCCGCCAGAATAAGGAGCAATGCCACGATTAAACTAGGTATGATTAATCGACGCACTCCAAATAACATAATGCTAACAACAATAATCACAACCCATAAAGTTCTACTCGCAGAGAGAATGTCCAGTGGAATCAAAACCAACAGCATAAACACGTCAGCAGGGCTTCTACGATGTTTAAAAAATACTAGAGATAATACTGTTGCCAAAAGCAGCATCCAATAAGGATCTTTAAATGTAATGTAATTACCATCTATAACATTAAGTGACACCCAGCAAATAGACATTAAAAAAGATGCATTTCTGAATATTTCGAGAATCTTAAATACACCCAGTGATGAACGAAGACTTAGCAGTAGTACCATTAAGGTCAAAGATGCGATGACCTCAATGAACTCTTTGATTCCAACAAACATGACCCCAATTGTTGCGCCTTGAACAACAAAAAAAACAGCTAGCACTAACATAGTAAATGTGTAATTTTTATTTGGCAGGTAATTACCAACAACACCGCCGGACACAAGGGACTTTGAAAGCATATATAGGGCAATCACTAATGTCGCTAACAATATCGGCCTAACAAAAACAGGGCCCAAGTATGGCTCATAGGGTAATACTGCCGCCGTAGCGACTATATAGCAGGTAATCTTCGCGTTATAATATTTAGTACTCGCCCCCCCACATCTGTAATCAGTCATCAACATTGCCGATTAGCCAACCGAGACTTGATATCACGCGCCTTTGGCCGTGGAAAAACGAGAATTTTCAGCTACCAATATCTCTCTGCTCCCATAGCGCTCTTGAAGAATAACGAAACCTAAGTGCTCTAATAACTTCCTAACCCCGTCAAGTGTTCTCTCATTTTGAGGCCCCCTCTCAGGGCCGCAATCTATCGAAATAAATTGGGTTTTCTTCAATACACTGACCGCCCCACGTAACACCTCTGGCTCTGCACCTTCTGCATCACACTTCAATAGTTTGATCCTTGGAATACTACAAATCCCCTCTACATCATCTAATTTAAAACATTGCACATCACTTCCGCCCGCCCCCCCATCATCTATCAGCGACGTATCCGCTGAGCTACTATTAACAAACATTGGTACCTGTTTCGTCTCTTCCCATAACCCAAATTTATAGATACACGCATTTTTATACGCCCCAACATTCAACTCTAATGCATTCATAACATTAGGGTCCATTTCAAACAGCATCACCTTCGCACCTTTATTTAATATTGGAAGTGAAAACTCACCAATATTTGCACCAATGTCAATTACATAGTCAGTAGCTGCAATGTCAAACCGTTCAACTCCAAAAGATGATTGTAACGCGCTGAGCCTTTTAGCTATACCCATCTTATAAAAACCGACCCGATCTGGAATCGCCAAATAAATTTGTTGTTGTTGTTGTGTCAATAACCATACCTGACCACCAACTCTTGCAATTCGAAAAGGGCGATACGAAACACCTCGACTTAGTAACATGAGTAGATTGTAAAAAACAACTCTTAACCTCCCCTGGAAATCAGGAGGTAACATTCTTAAAATACCCAGCAGAATTTTCTTCATATGCTTCACTGTATAGTTATTGCTTAATTTCAATGATGATCTGCACCATATCCCTGGTACGCCCTTCACTGGGAACTCCAGCTTTATGCAAAAGCCTCTGCACATCGACAAAAGCACCATCACCTGCCTTTCCAGTAAATGATTTTACTCTGCTATCAACATTTATTGCACCCTGGCTATCAGTAGAACATCGGTTAAACCCCTTTCTTGCATATTCAACACTCGTCTTTCGATCCAAATAATGGAACGGCCCCTGAGAAGAATCTACATCCTCCATTAGCACAAACAGCCTTATCCAATTGGTTGGCCGCCGATCAAAATGCCAGTCTCCCGAATAAAGACTGGGGTTATTGGTATGGTAATTTCTCCATAACATGTGGCCAACGAAGTTAAACTCGACCTCTATCCATTCTCTGACCTTTGCTCTGAGTTTATCCAAATAACCAGAATCGATAGCTGAAAATAAGCGATCCGAATTTAGTATTTTCGTGGTGGCGCTATTGATATAAATATTTAGGTCATCCTCTTGAATTTCACACTCTTCAACTTTAGTATCGATGCGGTATTTTCTTTCAAGCTCATTTAGCGCATTTCTCGCCGATGAGAGAAATTCACTTTCAAATACCAGTCCAACAGGATGTACTCCATCACGATAAATCGCTTTTGCAATTTCTGAAGTCGAAGACCTAAGTCTCCACCTTCCTTTCAGCCCTCTTAATTCTGGATAAAACCCAATACTATGGCCAAGGAATCTATTTGATAGACGACTATCTAACTGTTTGAACGTTTTACGTAGCATCTTAGATCTACACTCCAAGAATCAAATAAAGAAAACACAAAAGCGCCTAAGCTATGGCAACAAAGCTGGTTATATTCGAGCAACAAACTTGCCTTTAACAACCTCTAGCTCTTTAGGAGGAATAGCATCCCAATATTTTGCATGTGTTTCATCTTGTATACGGGATAAACCACCAATAGACTCTGGAGTAGCATTCTCAATATATTTTAATGCCTCAACTAGTGTCTTGGCACAGTGACGATAAATATTTGCTCGAAACTCCTCGTAACTCCATCCTGGCCTAGCTTTGTACTCGACAGATAGAATAACAGGCCCTGTATCCAACCCCTCATCAATAATATGAGCTGTCGCATATACGGGTTTGTTATGATAGATAGCCCATTCAGGTGCACTACAACCCCTAAATTCTGGTAGTTTTCCCGGATGAACATTAATTATACCAATACGCACTGCCCTGATAATATCATTATTTATAAGCCCAACCCCTCCCTGAATGATAACATCGATCTTCTGATCTATTATTAGCTTTAACACCCCAGGATCCGATAATTTATCAAACCTTATGATCTTGATATCTTTCGGAAGTCTATTTGGATTCCACCCGCCACCCGTCCGTTCTTGCTCGTACTCTATTTGGTGAGACTTAAACTGCCCCACAGCAACCAGAAAATCAGGAGCTAAACCAGAGCAAGTAAGGTACTGATAATATTCTCTTCCAACGAAATTACCATCTTGAAAAAATAGAGCTGTTCGCATGTAAACTCCTTAATTATTTACTGCCCATGCTAAAGCGCTGTGCGTAAGTCCCAGACTTTAACAAATGCACTTACAACATCATCAATATCACGCTCATTCATACTTGGAAGAATAAACTCATGAGAAAATAACTCATCAAAGTGCATACGTTCACACACAGGACAACTACCCTCCGAATAATCAATGTTAGACCCAACAAATGGGTACCCCTTACTCCCATAAGCAATTTTTTGTTGAAACATCGGCTGCAAATACAAAGGCTTCACATAACCAACACCAAGCTTCACACCTTCCTGCTCTCTCAGTTCATGATGTGGTAATTCAGCACGTACGGCATTAATGTATGTATTTCTATCGATACCAGCTACATCTTTATTAAACCGACAAGCATGCAAATAATAAGCGTGTGTTGCTTTCTCCCTCACTTTAGGTATTTGAATGAAGGGTAGCTGAGCTATCTGATTCTCAAAATATGAAACATTATCAAAACGTTTTTCATTTAAGCCTGCAAGCTTCTGTAGCTGGATACGCCCAATAGCAGCTTCTATTTCAGGCATCCGAAAATTAAATCCAATCATATTCCTCAAATCAGTAGTCCCTTTTGCAGACACCACGGCTTCAGCATGATTTCGAATCAACCGACACTTTTCAGCAAGGTCATCATCATCTGTGACGATTACCCCGCCTTCTCCCGAATGAATATGCTTATGGTAGTTTAAAGAAAAAACGCCCATATCAGCTAATGTGCCAGCAAACCCCCCCTTATATGTAGCTCCAGGTGCCTGGGCAGTATCCTCTATAACCAGCAAACCATGTTTTTTTGCCAACGCATTAATTTTATCCGCATCATAAGGCAGGCCAAATATATCAACAACAATTATAGCCCTCGTTTTAGATGTGATTTTTCTTTCTACATCTACCGGATCTAAACAAAAATAATCTTCTTCAATATCCGCAAAAACTGGCAACGCATTAAAAATTAACGGTGCTGTCGCAGATGCGCTCATTGTATATGGAGAAACAATAATCTCTTCTCCAGGCTCAACCCCTGTAGCACCAACAGCACAATATAATCCTGATGTACATGAATTGACGACGATGGCATGTTTCGCACCAAAGTAAGCAGCCCATTCATCTTCTAAAGCTCTTACCTGCGTACCACCATTAAACTGATCGTGCCATGCGCCTAAGTATTTAGAAAGGCATCCTGAATCTATCACATCACAAACAGCTTTTTTTTCTTCTTCACCCACAGTCACATAGGCTGGAAAAGGTGCAGACCTGACTGGCTCACCTCCGTGTAACGCTAATTTCATACCAATTATTCCTCTTTTCCCAACCCGAGCGCTTTATACATATATTCTGCTCGATCCCAGTCCTCAAGCGTATCTATGTCCTGAACTAAATGTCGAGGTAACAGTACTGGACGTGAATCCTGAGCATAGAGCCTTGGTTCATCGATGAATTTTTCACAATCAACCCAGTAAAATTGCCCCGCGTCATGATAGGCTTCTGGAAGGTCCTGAGACCGAACTATTTCATTCTCTGGCCAAATCATTTCTAAGCTGCCGGAGTCATTAACTTTTAATCCCCTGAAGATTGGAAATGGAAACGTTGTAACCGAGTAACTCGTCGTACATTTGTATTGCTTAATAATACCAAGACCTTTCTTTATATATTCTGCCTGAGTAAATGGAGCTGTAGCATAGATACAGCATGCATATGCTGGACTTTCCCCAATGCTCTTTAGCCAGTCAATTGCATGAGCCAGCACGGGCGCAGTAGGTGTGTGATCATCCGAGAGCTCTTTGGGCCTATTGAAAGGAACCTCCCCTCCAAACCGCCTAGCAACTTCAGCTATTTCATCAGAATCTGTTGTTACAATAACTCTATCAAAAACCCCTGAATCGATCGCAGCTTGAATCGAGTAAGCTATTATAGGCTGACCAACAAATTGCCTTATGTTCTTACCCGGGATTCTTTTACTTCCTCCACGCGCGGGAATTATTGCAACATTCAAAGCAGATCCACCTTTATTGTTTCTTTTTTAGCCCTAGCATCATTAATACAGCGAGTGACAAGTCGATAAATATTTTCAGGTGCTATTTGATGCATTAATATGTCATCAAGGAATTCACGCCTTTTCGTATCTATACTCAAATTAACAATCCATTCTTTTACAACTTCGGTAGCTCCCTCTCGCCTATCTACAAACGTAACATTATCCCGTCCCTCGAGCATACGCATGGAATCTGTAAGCAAGCCAGGCTGAATAGATGCTACCGGCACACCAGTCACCCATGATTCGTACAGCAATGTAGATGCCATTCCTGCCGTACCAACAACAAAAGGCAATAATTCTCGCCCTCGAATGCCTGAAATTACTCGGCCATATGGTTCACCTCCTAATTTACTCCATACGCCTTGAAACTGGTCGATATCCTGCCGCGGGTGTGGCAACACACAAACCGAAATTTTTCGGCGGGCTAATTCAAGTGCCTTAATCAAAATAGATAGGGCATCTTCTTCCACGTACCCTCGGAAATTTGAATTTTCACTCAATGAGCGACCTTGGTCGGCGGCTACTGGTTCAGCGACGAATAATACCCATTCATTATCCACAGGTAACCCAAGCTTCTTAGCTATATGCTCCCTAGGGATATCTCCTGCGTGCTGAAAGCTTTCTAATAAGTCATAAAATGCAGGCTGCCCAGTCACTGATATTATTTGAGAATCGATTCCTTCTAGCCGTGCTTTATTTGCAGCATATTCATCAGGAACCGTATAAATAGTAGGAACAAATGTTCCAAGTCCATCCAAATTCATCCTAGACGAATAACCATTCCAATAATCAAGAACATGAATTGTCGGCAATCCAAGTAAACTCGCGGCTCTAGCAACTTTTAGAGGATGTTGGTCTTTAATGTTTACAGAAAAAACAACTAATGAGGCTCCCACATCAACTAACCAAGCTACAATCTCTTCATCTTCTCTTGGGCATGAAGCTAGGCTTGGATACTCATCACACACTTGAGATATTGCAAAGTGACCACGTCGGATCACCAGAAACTCCATGTCTTGTTTCGTACAATAACCGAGTAGCGGTATAAGCGCCCGGGCACTCCCAACTTCACTCGCTGAAAAAATCACACTCACAGTGTTACTTTGCCCCTACCTGCTCTAAAAGACGCATACTCTTATAAGCTGTTGCTAAGTTACTGCCAGGAGGTCGATCCTGCTCATATGCATCAATCAAGTCCGCAAGTGCTTTGTCGAAGGCGAAGGAGAAACCTCCGGCACCAAGTGCGTCGGAAGCTATCTCTTTTAGGCGGTAATATCCAGGGAAAAGCTCGTGCTCAATAACTTCCTCAACTTTAGGCGTCATTCCTCCATGCAACACTGATAACCGCGCCTTTTCGCACGTCACTGACACATCAATGCAATGGTAATCGGCATTAATTCCTTTCACATTGATGAGAATATTATTATCATATCTCAAAATAAAACTCGGATTCCCCATATCGTCTTTCTTATCCATCCACTCTACATTGTACCCATTTTCACCAAAAAGGAAGAAGATCATATCTAACATGTGTGAACCATTAGTAACGAGCCCTCTGGAGTAGGTAACTTCGCCTAATAACACTTTACCGTAAGACCCATCTTCCAGCAGTTTTTTAAGATTATAGTACGATTCGGTATATCTTCTCTGAAAGTTAACCAATACTTTCAAGTTTGAAGAGGACCTCTCACGCAGCTCTTCTAGAAGTAGACATTGACGAGCTGATTGTGCTGGTGGTTTCTCAAGCCAAAGCATTGGCACCAGTTTTTGAAGGCATATTTCCGTTTGTTGAAAATGAAACTCCGTAGGAGAACAAATAGAAACAATGTCTGGCTTCAAACTATCAAGCATTGACTCCAAACATGAGAAAGCAGGAACATCGAAAACGGTTGTAAACTCCCCCCGGTCAGCCTGAGTGTCACTATACCCTCCAACTAGGTCTGTCTGGGGGTTCAATTGCAATGCCGCAGCATGACTTAAACTTGCGCCCGATCGGCCATCGCGCCCCAACTTCCATGCTATGTTTCCTAGCCCCACCAATACCGCACGATATTTAACCACTATCTACTGTACCCCGCTTCTAAACACCGAAACTTACTACACAGGCCACCTTCAGACTCCAAGCCCAAATTACTAATCTACCCTATTTTTGCACATGTTCCCACCGAAGCGCAGTGCCATAATCTATGTCGCATGTAGCACTTTTACCCAAAATCTCATCAATATATTTGGGAGCCAAGCCAAATCCAGGCCTTATTCGCCGAATATTATCTGCTGTAAAGGTTTCGCCAGTCCTAATCGATTTCACTACATAGATAGAGCGGCGAAATTTCATACTACTCTCCTCGACCGGCTTCCTTTCATAGCCGGCCATACCCAGCGCAGCCCACGCATCCTTCGACTCCACACACAACCTTTTAAGCTCTGCTGGTTCCAATGAAAAGTCACTATCGGGCCCCTTATCAGCCCTGCTCAAGGTGACATGCTTCTCAATAACACAAGCCCCCAAAGCAACACTCGCGACAGAAACCGTTGTCCCTAGCGTGTGATCCGAAAGTCCTAGGACAACATTAAATCGCTCTCCAATATCACGAATTGTACGAAGATTTGACTGATCAATGGGTGCCGGGTAGCCACTTATACAATGTAGTAATACGATATCCTTACACCCAGCACCTCTTGCAGCCTCTATAGCTTCCGTTATCTCCTCTAGGTTCGCCATTCCCGTTGAAATAATCATAGGCTTACCCGTGCCAGCTACATAGCGTATAAGTGGTAGATCCACGACTTCAAACGAAGCAATCTTATACGCTGGCGCATTTAAATCTTCCAACAAATCTACTGCACTCTCGTCAAATGGCGTACTAAAACATGTAATGCCAATTTTTCGAGCATATTCAAACATCTCTTCATGCCATTCAAATGGAGTGTGCGCCTGCTCGTATAACTTATAAAGGCTATACCCATCCCATAACCCACCTTGAATTTGAAAATCTTCCCGGTCACAATCTATCGTCAAAGTATCCGCAGTATAAGTTTGTAATTTAATAGCATCGGCACCCATTTCTTTGGCCATAGAAATCGTCTTCAATGCTCGCTGTAAATCTCCATTGTGGTTCGCAGACAGTTCCGCGATGATATACGGGGAGAACTTCGGGCCAATAGACCTCCCATTTATCACCAATTCAGACCCCATTATTTTTTGCCTTTTTTTTCTAGTTTGATCATATATTCCACCCCTCGGTATTCGAAAAAAGCTGGGTATCTTTCAGGGTCAGATACTCTTAAAAGCTCAAATTGCTCGGCTATACTGCAGTCGGGATCAATCCGTGAGTTCTCGGGGTTACGTCTAAGGTACACGCTCTCCCCTTTTGTCGATTGCTTACGAGGGATAACCGTAGCGAAGTTATTTAGCGCACACTCCATCAAATCACTTTCCGCCTGAAATAATTTGGCGTTTATTTCGTCATATAACTCATGGCCTTCTAATGATATCGAAACCTGCGCCCATATATCCCCAGAATCAATTCGATCACCGGCTTCTAACAACGTCACAATGATATTTGATTGCCCCTCTAGTACTTGCCAAACAAGAGGAGACCAACCTTTTCCGCTAGGCAGGTCACTGGCATGTATTACTAAGGCCGCTTTATATCTATCACGCAACTCCTTACCAATAAAATCGTGACAGGATATTAGAAATAGTATATCCCCCGTTGTAAGCTCATCTTTAGCGGTAACAATTTCTACGTCATGTTGCATACAATGCCGAGCTTGCCAAGCAAGTAACACTGAGTGCACAGGGTGATCTACTGATGAGCACAATATCGTGATTTTCATAACAACACCTATACTACGAACTACCAACAAAATAGCTCAAAAAGAGCTATCTATTTTACGAGGAACACCAGCCATCTTTTCTTCATCGAAAACAACCCTCTCGTATAACTGTCGATATTCTAGCGCTATCTCTGACCAAATGAATGATGCCGCATATTTCTTTGAAATACGCACCCGCTGATCATACATCTCGTCATCACTCAGAATTGCTAATATTTTATTTTTTAGGTCATCCACATCATATGGATCCACGAAAAGGGCAGCCTCCCCTCCAACCTCTCGGGTAGATGTAACAAAGGACGTGATAACAGGTACGCCAAACGACATAGCTTCGATTATCGGCAATCCAAACCCTTCATACAATGTCGGAAAAACAAACAATGTTGAACGTTCGTAAAGCTCATATAGTTCATCATTCGACACTGGCCCCAATAGTAAAATGTTAGCGTTAGTACGAGATAGCAATATTTTCCCCGTATCTTTTCCTGCAATAATTAAAGAATAACTCGGATCAACTTTACTAACTTCATCAAACGCCTCTATTAACCGTCGGATATTTTTATGCGGCCTGTTTTCACCTACAAACAACAAATACTTTTCCGGCAAATTCAAAGTCCTCAGACCAACTTTACCTTCGATGGGGCTAATGCATGGCCCTTCATAAATCACACTACATTTCGATGGGGTAGCACCATACATCACAGCATCATGCTTAGTTGAAAGCGATACAGCTACTATGTGAGTGGACCTTTTAATCGTATTTTTAATATACGACTTCACAACCCAGGACCTCGCCCCTCCCATAAACTCTTTACATTGTACATATTTCATATCATGCAACGTGACACATAAAGGCAATGGTGGTGGGAAAAACGGCAAATAACTACTGAGACAATGATATAAATCATGCCCTTTTGAAATCCGGCGAGCATTTAAAAGATAGTATTTTTCCCTCTTAATCCCCATGACACTAGCATCGATAACTTCCAGTGAATGACCATCCCCGACAGCTTCCAAAACCTTTTTGCTGCCACGACTATTACATATAATAGTCAGCCAAATATTTTCGATACATGCTAACGATTTCAAGATATTCAACGAATACCCTGCCAACCCTGACTCAAAAGAATCCACACCGAGCGCATCTACTAGTATTTTCATCGGTCTCAAAAATCAGTTTAAAGTGATATTAATTGCGCTTTGTACAATTGAACAACGTGAGCAATCGACGATTGAATATCGTGATTAGATAGATCGTAGTCTGGATATTTATCCCCTTTAACGATTTCGACCACTTTTTGCCCAATCACATCCGCCTCATAAGTTGGCACAGTAAAAAACTTATTATCTCGTATCAGTTCCGGTGCACAGGGTGGCAGCAATACCTTCTTTCCTAGCGCCAATGACTCTATAGATACCCTAGGAATTCCTTCTATCTTGGAGGGCTGTATAACCAAGTCCGCGCCCTCGATTAAGATCATTGCATCGTCATGATTTAAAGGCCCAAGATAACATATACCGTGATCAACTATTTTTTTCAAAATCCCCTCGCCGAGCATATTCCTTCCTACGAGCACAAGTTTATGATCAGGCAGACCCTCTTTAATCAAAGGATAAGCATCCACAACTTCTTCAGTTGACTTACGAGGCATTAATTGCCCAACCATTAACAGGTATTTTTGCCCCGATAGTGAATACTTATTTTTAATTATTTCAACCGCACTCTCTCCGACCCTATGGGGCAACGCTATCGGGTTCTTTACTAATTCATGTGTAAATTTATCACGAAGTAATCTCTCCACCTGATTATAAACAGCCTCAGAATTCGATATTATGCAATCGACACCAAACAAACCAGATATGGCTTCGTCAGACTCAAGTGTGGCGCGCATATCTACAACCACCTTCACCCCTTGAGATCTTTTACATTCCCCCATTATCCTGAAAAATTCCCTCCTCATATATCTCGTATAGTGAATAATATGAATGTCATATTTCTTTACTAGACGAGGTATGAGGATCGCAAACTGACAATAGGTGTAAAAAAAACTTATAGTTTTGTACACTCGCCCTTTTTTTACCGTGTCACGCCTTGCTAGCTTACGATATACAGTGATATTTCCATCACGTTCAATCATTTCTCGGTCAGGATGCTTCTCTGTAAGCACCACAACATTTCCAATATCCGGATTTCCAGCAAGCTCTTTCACTAAAAGGGGGAAATATTGCCCACCCCCACCCGAGTATGGTTCAAACACCGGACATACAACTAGAACATTCATAATTTAATTGTTAAACCTTACTGTAATTCTGCTTTACTGTCATATACACATTTAAATGGATTACGCCTCATCCAGCATATAATTGGCCACTAATCGAACACCGTTCCCATCAGTGATCTCAAAACAACGCTGACTCATACTGGCCAGCGCAGCAACATCATCCACAACTGTCGTAACACAATCCGCCACCTTGTCAGAAGTTAAGTTGGCCGATCGTCCCAACGATACGGCAGCGCCTGACTCAACAAGTCCATTAATTATGAGACTTTGATTAGCTGCTAACTCAACCACTAATGAGGGCAAACCAAGACAGCATCTTTCCCAGGAGGTTGTACCACCAGCACCTACAGCCAAATCAGCCCAAAGCATTAGGTCCGCCATGTCTTCAGCATAAGAAATAAGAGCCACTGAAAGTCGGCTCTGTTCAATCAACTGTTTAACTTTCGCATAACACGGTGCACTTTCCCCTAACACCACATCAAAATGTACTTTTTCATCAGGCCATGATACAGCCAATAAGCCCTCCAATACGATTAAGGTCGTACTAGTTGAGTCAGCTCCGCCCAGCGAAACTAGCACTCTTTTTATGTTCTCAGCATTCCGTCTATGGGCATACGCCTCAGTACGCCTATTCATAAACTCAGGCCTTAGCAATGCATACTCGGATCCGAGCAATTTTCGGCACTCTTCAAGCGCTTGTCGATTATAGTCTGTGGCTAGGCGACCATGAGTTTGATCCAAGAGTAAGTCGCAATCCAGCTCCCGGTTGGCCAAATCATCAATCACAAGTATCTTTGCTGCCTTTTTACGTAAAACATGATGCCAACGGGCATCGATACCATAGTGATCGATGACCAACCAGTCGACCCGTTCATTCTCAATAGCGCCACAAGTTTCCGCAGCATCCTGCTCCCAAGATACTGCTAACCACCGGTTGTGCCCATCAAAATTAAAACAACTAGAAGAGACTTTGAAAGCTAGCAGTACAACATCATGACCACGATCACTAATTTGATCGGCAAGATGCCCGGAGAACGCGCGGGTAATAAATAATGATAAAACTCCCTGCTGCCTTAACTCATCAGCTAACGTCAAACAACGCATCACATGGCCGTGCCCCATCAAAGTTGAAGCATCGACGCGAAAAACTACACGCATTCTACCCTCTCTTACCAACAGAGTAACCCTGTGAAAACACATCGACTCCTAGTATTCCAGACCTCATTGCGTCAAACGGCTAGAGTTTTACGCAGCACACTCACAACATGATTTATTTGTTCCTCATCCAATCCTGAGTACATGGGTAAACTAATCGCCTCATTATAGTACCGTTCAGCTTCAGGGTAATCTCCTTGAGAAAAACCCATGCGTTTATACCAAGGCTGCATGTGTATTGGAATATAGTGCACATTGACACCAACCCCCCCTTCTCGAAGTTGATCAAATGCTTTTCGATGTGATATACCGATTTCATTTAACTGTAGTCGAATCACGTAAAGATGCATTCCCGAATATGATCCTTCTGGACGATACTGAGAATGCACTGGAAAACCCTCCAAAAGCTCATCATACCGACTGGCAATATCATGCCGGCGACTAAGAACGCTATCTAACCTGGCCAGCTGGCTCACACCTAACGCAGCCTGAATATCTGTCATTCGGTAATTAAAACCCAGTGTTATCTGCTGGTAATACCATGGCCCATCCGGTTCGTGAGTCATCTCAGATGGGGCTCGAGTGATGCCATGACTTCGTGACAAAACCATCGAGTTATACAATTTCTGATCATTTGTAATCGCCATCCCACCCTCACCCGTCGTCATCGTTTTGACCGGGTGAAAACTAAAAGTGGTAATGTCTGAATAGCGACAACTTCCGATTCTCTCGGCGTCATAACGCCCACCAATAGCATGTGAGGCATCCTCAATAACACGAAAGCCATACCTTTTCGACAGCTCTCCAATTACGGCCATATCACAAGATAAACCACACAGATGAACAACTACGAGGACTTTGGGTAAGACTCCTACTTTCTCCGCATGCACTAATTTAGTTTTCAATGCGTCAGTACATATATTGAAGCTCGCTGGATCAATATCGACGAAATCTACAGATGCACCGCAATAAAGTCCGCAATTGGCCGAAGCAACAAATGTTACTGGCGTCGTCCAGAGTAGATCCCCCTTTTCCAAGCCAAGTGCCAAACAGGCTACATGTAATGCCGAAGTTCCGCTATTTACCGCCACGCCATACGCTGCACCTACATAACGACACAGCTCAGACTCAAACTGAGGTACAACCTCCCCTTGAGTCAAAAAGTCTGATCGCAGCACATTTACTACCGCTTCGATATCTTCTTCAGATATTGACTGACGACCATAAGGTATCATTCGATGGCCAATTCATTAAATTGACACAGTTCCTCTATATTCAGGAAATGGGGATTTGTACCGGAGTTATATTCGAACCCTTGACTTACCAAGTCGCCCTTTTCACCAATCGAATTGGTTGTGAAATTCACATCACGATCCAGAAAAGTGATACTGGGACTAAGCACATAGTGATCTTCGAACTCGATAGTAAGATGAGAATCGTCTTTGGGACACATAATCTCATGTAATTTTTCCCCAGGACGAATACCGACAATGTCCCTTGGTAAACCTGGCGCCATTGCTTCAGCTAAATCAACGACTCGCATAGACGGTATTTTAGGTACAAAAATTTCCCCCCCCCCCATACGCTCAAAATTTTTGAGTACAAAATCAACGCCTTGCTGAAGCGATATCCAAAAACGAGTCATCTCAATATGCGTAACAGGTATATTATCGGCTCCTTCTGAAATTAGTTTTTGGAAAAGAGGAACAACTGAACCTCTAGAGCCTACTACGTTACCGTAACGAACGACTGAGAATCTGGTAGGGTGCCCTCCTGCCATGTTATTCGCTGCCACGAATAGCTTATCTGAGGCCAACTTTGTCGCCCCATAGAGATTTATAGGATTCGCTGCTTTATCCGTTGATAACGCAATAACCTTATTAACGTTATTTTCTATGGCTGCACGTATAACATTCTCGGCACCATGTATGTTTGTCTTGATACACTCCATAGGATTGTACTCTGCAGCGGGTACCTGCTTGAGCGCTGCTGCGTGAATAACGTAATCAACGCCCTTCATTGCTGACATTAATCGTTCACCATCACGAACATCACCAATAAAATACCGCATACACGGATCATTATAGGTTTGCTGCATTTCAAACTGTTTAAGCTCATCTCTTGAAAAAATAATCAGTTTTTTAGGGGCATAACGACTAAGTATTGTCTTCGTGTATTGCTTACCGAAAGAACCTGTCCCCCCCGTTATTAGTATTGATTTTCCATCAAACATTAACTAAATACCCCATTTAAAAATATATTCAAAGTCCATCCCTTTGCAAATTATACCCAAACCTAACACTTACTTCGTCCAGCTTTCAGAACAAGATAGCTTCCTCTCTCCCCACTGAGTGGAAAATGAGAACCTAATCGAACCCCGCTATCAAAGACAGTAATTTACCATAATTTAACGGTTAAATTACTCACAACAAAGTCGAGAGCTTATTAGGTGATATCCTCAAAGACCTTTAATTACACTCACGCCAACACCCCAACAACAATTGGCCACGATGAACACCTCCACATTCTTGATTTCGAACACACTCTCTAACTATTTCTTCATCTAATCCTACAGGGGAGACATAATAGCCTCATGCTCAGCCCTTAAGAACCCACTTACTTTCCTCTAAAGAGACGTGCTATCTATAGCTATTTTTTCTTTCAAATATCCCACAACATTTGATACTGAACATTTGAGCTCAATAATAACGCACATCTGGCTGATGATTTCCCATTAAACGTCTTCTTCTATTCGGTAATTCTTACACCTAGAAAACTCATGAAAAATCTCATCCAGAATTTTTCGTATATGCCTATATATTACCTACCTTCTTCTTTTCAGGATAAATACAATATGGTGTTTACAGCCCCATCTTGTATGCTCACCCCTTATAGTCTCTCATGGTGATTCCTTCTATTTCTTGATCAAAACAGAAGAATACGAGGCCGAAGCATCGTTCTAATCTGTTCGAGTCTCACCGGCATACTGGTAACTTACCTAATAATTAATTAACGCCCATACTCATCATCAAACCGCACAATATCATCCTCTCCGAGGTAACTTCCTGACTGAACCTCAATAATTTCTAACGGAACCTGCCCTGGATTGACAAGGCGGTGCTTCACTCCAACTGGAATATACGTCGACTCATTCTCACTCAACAGAAACTCTTCCTCACCTCGGGTAATCATCGCGGTACCGCTTACAACAATCCAGTGTTCAGCACGATGATGATGCATTTGCAATGATAATGAAGCACCTGGCCTAACTGTAATGCGTTTTACCTGATAGCGCTCACCGCGGTCAATCCCCTCATAGTCCCCCCAGGGACGATGAACACGCTTATGTATCTGGTGCTCACTTCTACCCTCTAATTTCAACTGTGCAACAATCTCTTTCACATGGTGCGCATCTTCTTTATTAGCGACGAGCACTGCATCTGCCGTTTCAACAACGATAAGACTATCCAGACCAACCCCAGCAATCAAACGATGGCTAGATAACAACAAGGAATTTTTTACATTATGCGTAATGACATCACCTAAAACTGCATTACCATGTTCATCATGTGGCGCTTCTTCCTGAAGATTAGACCATCCACCTACATCTGACCAGCCAGCATCCATTGGAATAACTAGCAGCTTTGAATCGTCATCAATAGTAGCGTCAGAAACCAGATGTTCCATCACGGCATAATCAATCGAATCACTAGGACATGCGTCAAACGTAACCTTATCGACACGTTGAAACAGCCCATCTGAAGAACCTTTTTCATAGGCCTCCAGACAAACATCATAGATATCTTCTCGTAAATGCTTTATCTGCTCCAACCATACCGCTGATGTCATCATGAAAATACCACTATTCCATAAATAATTCGGGTCTTCAAAAAACTGACGGGCTTTGTCTTCATCTGGCTTTTCAACGAAGCCAGCAACGGCGCATACCCCACTCGCAGCAACAGAACTACTTCTCTCAATGTACCCATACCCGGTGGCAGCAAAAGTAGGAGTCACACCAAAAGTAACCGTGTCACCCGCACTTGCTTTCGCAGCACCCTCACAAACAACACGTTGAAAAGCAGCAACATCGCGAATAACGTGATCAGCAGACATCACTAGCATCACCTGATCACCCACAACAGCGTTCACATGCAGTGCTGCGAGCGTCAATGCGGGCGCTGTATTTTTCCCTGTCGGTTCAAGCAGCAATCCATTCATATCTGTTTCGATCTGGCGCATCTGCTCTGCGACCAAAAAACGATGTTCTTCATTGCAGACCAGTATAGGGGGTAGCACTTGATACTCATCCAACCCTCTCAACCGCATCACTGTGTGCTGTAGAAGCGTTGAGTCACCACCAAAGGGGGCATGTAATTGCTTAGGGAATAGCTCACGTGATAGTGGCCACAAGCGGGTACCAGCACCACCAGATAAAATCACAGGTTGTATTTTCATTCAGAAATACCCATATATTACTTGCAACATAAGAAAAGTGTTTCAAACATGAGCTGATTGACTCATATTTTTGTTTGCCCTGGAAATAAATTCATATAAAAAAGCTGCAAATATGCCAGAAAATAACCCCAACAAAATAGACAAAGCAACAGTAGTTGCCTTCCCAATGCCAGATGGTTTCGTTGCTTTTTTCGCTACAGAAACCGCTCGTGCAGGGGCCAGAGCAGATAACTCTGCCTTTATTGGCATCAAAGAAGTCTGATATTCTAAGAAAGCACTCTGATCATCAATTAACATGCTTTTATTACGCGAAATCTCCTGAGGGATAGCGACATAGAGCCTTTCTTCGACAGCAAGTAAACGCCGCTCATACCTATCAAGTTCCTGAGCTGCCATTAGCGCCTTAAATATAAAGTTTTCCTGAGTGCTATCACTTAATATAGCCTGGTTCTTTTTATGTACCTCAGCAATTTTCTCACGTAACGTTTGAATTTCTAAGTTAAGAAGCGCTGTGCTTTTCAGCAACTCGGCTTCCTGGCGTTCAAAATCTTTCACACGTGCCTGTATCTGATTTCTTTGATCCTGAAACAACACTGACTGCTGTTCAAGTTCGTTTCGTCTAAGCTCAATGAGATTATTACTGTCATCAACTACCTTACCCACAACCGATAAATGTGCTTCTCTGATATTACTGGCATCAGACACCTCCCCCAAACTAGAGATCACAACGGCATTGACACCTTTAGACACATTCACATCAATAGCTGCTATAGATTTACTATTTTTTATTTGAGCCTCGCTGAGCACATCAGGGATATAGCGTTCTCTAAGCTTCATTTGAGCAACATTAAGCGGTTCTAGCAAGTAAACAGCCCGGCCCTCTCCTTTCCCACTTGCAACTTCAATCGTCGTTGAGAACAGATATTTAGTCGGTGATGATAATGCGGTTATCAGGCCTACAACTAAAAATAGAGCAAATATCACAACCACTATTTTCCAGCGCCGAACAAGCACCATCCATATATCAACGAGACTTATTTCATCATCAGCGATTAGTTCACGCCTGGCTCGGATCAGCTCAGCACTACTTTCCTTTTCCATTTACCATCCCTACATTCGCCATTAACATACAATTCCATATTCGAGATACAAAAAAGCTTCCGGCCGTTACTCCGGAAGCCAAATTATTAACTATAATCCTGGTAGCTTATAGCGAGCTACTCATTTTGCTCACCCCCCGCCACTATACGCCCTCGATTCTTCTCCAAAATTATATCACCAATTCCCTTTACTTTAGTCAGTTCTTCTATCGATTTAAAACCGCCATTCAGCTCTCGATATCTCACAATTTCTGCTGCTTTTCTCTCTCCAACACCATGAAGTTCAGCAGCTAACACTTCTGCATTTGCTGTATTAATATCAATGGCGCTCGCTAATGCAAAATGAGAACCCATAAACAAAAAGACTAACAACAATAACTGTCGTAGATAACGCATTACACACCTCCTTATGATTAACTAAAAAACCCGTCACAACCGGGCCACGTCGACACTTCCTGATATCGACTTTGATAGCTAACCGCAGAATAATTTCGGTGTCAAGTGGATAGCGTAAAGGCAGCGCGAATCTCAGCATTAATCGCCTGTAATGCGGCAAGTGGATCAGCTGCGGCAGTGATTGGACGACCAATAACGAGGTAGTCAGAGCCTGAACTAAGCGCATCAACAGGTGTTGTGATTCTCTTTTGATCATTTACCTGTGATCCTGCTGGTCGAATTCCCGGTGTGACAAAGTTAAATGCCTCACCGCATTGCTGATTGAGCACCTCAACTTCCAACGGCGAGCAAACAACCCCATTTAAGCCCGACTGTTCAGCCAGTTTAGCGAGCCGCACAACATTATCTTCCGCAGAACCCGCCAAACCAATTTCATGCAGATCGCTCTCGCCCATACTTGTCAAAATCGTCACCGCAATCAGCAAAGGTTGGTGTGTTTTTTGCTCGATCGCGTCACGCGCGGCCTCCATCATACGTCGTCCACCCAAGGCATGGACATTGACCATCCAGACACCTAAATCAGCGGCAGCAGCACATGCACCAGCCACAGTATTAGGAATATCGTGGAATTTAAGATCTAAAAAAACATCAAAACCATCCGCAACCAGACGCTCGACTAAAGCTGGCCCACAGTGAGTATAAAGCTCTTTTCCAACCTTCAATCGGCAACCATTGGCATCAAGCCCACTAACTAACTCCATCACAGCGCCTGAGTCCGAAAAATCGAGCGCCACAACAACGCATTTCGGATCAATCACTTTATTAGTCTTTTCACTCACAGCCACAGCCTCCAACAGCATAATTTTTAATTATTTCAGATAACAAAAAGCCCCATTACAAAATGAGGCTTCTTATTACAACAACTATATTTTACAGCAACTAAATCATATCGAAATAATGCCAGCGACACATATAAATTATGAGCGGCGTAACTTAGAAACCTGTAACTTAAGGCACAGCAACTTACCCATCGTGGCAGAAACGCCAATCAAAGCACCAGCGACTAATGCACCAACCAGAATCACAGACAGTGCAATGTCCGCTGTTCCGAAGTAATAATTCACCTGAACGGGATCCGCATTTAGCAGTGTAAAACTTGCGCCTAACACTAAAATTGCTAACGTAAAAATAAATAAAAATATTTTCATCATTTCATCACACCCCTTTCTATGTGAAGTTTTACCACTCGATTAATTTTTTAGAATAGAGACTCAAGCCAACCGAACCAAGATTACTCTTGAATCGTAGTGCTTCCAATACTCTCATTCACTCGCTCGCGTAGCTCCTTGCCTGGCTTAAAGTGCGGCACATGTTTTCCTGAAAGCGGCACTGGTTCACCTGTTTTTGGATTTCTACCCATTCTTGGCGGGCGAAAATGCAATGAAAAACTACCAAAACCACGAATCTCGATCCGCTCACCACTCGCAAGTGATTGCGCCATCTGCTCAATCATGGTTTTCACTGCATACTCAATATCCTTATACGATAAATGCTTTTGCTTCTGTGCGATGATTTCAATTAATTCAGACTTGGTCATTTATTCCGCCCCAAAACAGATAAAGCGCCAAACACGACTAGATATTATTATATTGTTACTGATCATCGCTCGTTATGCGCTATTTTGCAATAACAAGCAATGATCAAATATCAATCTATTACGAGTTGCCTTCCAATTTTTCTTTCAGCAGATCACCTAGCGAGGTTGAACCTGTTGAACCTGCAGACTGGCCATAATCTTTAACAGCTGCAGCTTCCTCGTACGCATCTTTCGCCTTAATAGAAAGCATGATGGTACGATTCTTACGATCAACACCCATAAAGCGTGCTTCAATTTCTTCGCCAACGGTCATGATAGTACGAGCATCTTCAACGCGATCACGCGACATCTCTGATGAGCGTAAATGCCCTTCAACACTCTCAGCCAGAGTAATAATAGCGCCTTTAGCATCAACTTCGCTTACGACACCCTTTACGATCTCGCCTTTAGGATGCTCAGCTACGTAGTTTGAGAATGGGTCACGCTCAAGCTGCTTAACACCCAGTGAAATACGCTCACGCTCAGGATCGATCGCCAGAATAACGGTATCGATTTCATCACCCTTCTTGTAGCCATGAACCGCTTCTTCACCCGCTTCATTCCATGACAGATCAGAAAGATGCAGTAGACCATCGATGCTACCGGTCAGACCGACGAATACACCAAAGTCAGTGATCGATTTAATTGTACCGGTCAGTTTGTCACCCTTGTTATGGGTAGATGCAAACTCTTCCCAGGGGTTAGAGAAACACTGCTTCATACCGAGTGAGATACGACGACGTTCTTCATCAATATCCAGAACCTTAACTTCAACCTCATCACCAAGGTGAACAACCTTAGATGGGTGAATATTCTTGTTAGTCCAATCCATTTCAGAAACATGAACCAGACCTTCAACGCCATCTTCAATTTCAACAAAACAACCGTAGTCTGCAATATTGGTGACCTTACCAAAGACCTGATGGCCTACTGGGTAACGACGTGTCAGGTTGCCCCATGGATCTTCACCCATCTGTTTCAGACCAAGTGATACACGGTTACGTTCTTTATCGAACTTCAGCACCTTAACGTCGATCTCATCACCAATGTTAACGATTTCTGAAGGCTGTTTAACACGTTTCCAGGCCATATCGGTGATATGTAGCAGACCATCGATACCACCAAGGTCGATAAACGCACCGTAGTCGGTAAGGTTCTTAACCACGCCTTTAATGACCTGGCCTTCCTGAAGGTTAGCCAGCAGCTCTTCACGCTCTGCACTGCTCTCTTTCTCAACCACTGCACGGCGAGAAACAACCACGTTGTTACGCTTGCGATCAAGTTTAACAACCTTAAATTCAAGATCCTTGCCTTCAAGATATGAGGTGTCACGTACTGGACGAACATCAACCAGAGAACCAGGAAGGAATGCGCGAACTGCGCCGATTTCAACAGTGAAACCACCTTTAACTTTACCAGTGATAATACCGGTAACAATCGCGTTGCTTTCAAGGGCACCTTCAAGCTCATCCCAAAGTTTCGCGCGCTTAGCTTTTTCACGAGAGAGTCTTGTTTCGCCAAAACCATCTTCGATTGCATCAAGGGCAACATCAACCTCATCGCCGACGGCAACTTCAACATCACCTTTTTCATTCAGGAACTGCTCGAGGGGAATAACACCTTCAGACTTAAGTCCTGCATTAACGACAACTACATCTGATCCAACCGCCATAACAATACCTGTTACGATGGCGCCTGGACGCATTAACTTTTCTACCTGACTCTCTTCAAAGAGTTGCGCGAAACTTTCACTCATTATTTAAAACCCTTGATCCACTTAAAATGCGTTAAATTTAAAGAACAACGCTTGCAGCGAACCCGACTGTTGAAACCGTATGTACGGTTATTTAGTTAATTAAAGCTCTTTAAGTTTTATTCATAACATATCAAAACCCAAGAACATCCTCTTCAAATCTAAGCCATTACTCAAGTAAGTTTAGACCATGCATCCAGAACCCCAGCGACCACTTCATCGATACTTTGATTCGTTGAGTCGACCAAAATCGCACCAGCCGCGGGTACTAATGGCGCCACACTGCGATTTCGATCTCGCTCATCGCGCGCCTTTATTTCATCCAGAAGGCCGCCAAGATTAGCACTCATCCCCTTTTCTTTCAACTGTTTATGGCGTCTTTGGGCGCGCTCATCAGGACTCGCGTCGAGGAAAATCTTCAGGCCAGCATCCGGAAAAACCACGCTTCCCATATCCCGACCGTCTGCAACCAGCCCTGGTAGACGCCTGAAGTCGCGCTGACGAGCCAAAAGTGCCTCCCGCACAGCCGGTAAGGCCGCCACCTTTGATGCCGCATCACCACACTGTTCACTGCGAATGTCACGACCAACGACGTGCCCTTCAAGTAAAATTTGCGGCTCGCCAGCGCTAGACCCCACTTCAAATATAACATCTAAGTCTCTGGCAATATTTGATATTTCGGCCTCAAGAGACAAATCCAATTGGCGCTTGAGCGCAGACAAGGCCACCAGACGATATAACGCGCCACTATCCAGGAAATGCCAACCGAGATGATGTGCAATCAGCCGACTCACCGTTCCTTTACCAGAGCCACTCGGACCATCAATCGTGATAACAGGTATAACAGGGACCTCGTTGACTTGCTCATTCATCAGCTATTTACCCGCCGTTTTGACTAGAAATTTGTAGTCCAGCACCTCGAGCAAGCTCGACAAAACCAGGAAAAGAGGTATTCACATTGGCGCAATCTGCAATGCTAATCTCACCATTAGCACGTAGTGCCGCCATCGCAAACGACATAGCGATGCGGTGATCGCCACCGCTATCGACACAGCCGCCACGAATCTCACCGCCATGAATCACCATGCCATCTGCTGTTGGCTGCGCATCGACACCGAGTGCCTTCAGGCCATCGGCCATCACCTGAATACGATCCGTCTCTTTAACACGCAGCTCCTCAGCCCCAGTCAAAATGGTCTCACCTTCTGCGCAGGCCGCCGCAATAAATAGCGCAGGGAATTCATCAATCGCCAACGGCACCTGATCTTCAGGGATTTGAATGCCGTGCAACTGACTTGAGCGCACACGAATATCGGCGACCGGCTCACCACCGATCACACGCTCATTCAGCACCTCAATATCGCCGCCCATCAGCCGTATAATATTGATCACACCGATACGCGTTGGGTTGATGCCGACATGCTGCAATAACACGTCCGACCCAGGCGCAATCGCCGCGCCAATCATAAAAAAGGTAGCGGATGATATATCTGCTGGCACATCGATGGTCGTCGCCCGCAACTCACCACCGCCAGAGAGCGAGGCAGTCGCACCATCCACACGCACCTCATAACCAAAGCCCTGTAACATTCTTTCGGTATGGTCTCGTGTCGGTGCAGGCTCTGTCACACTGGTTTCACCATCCGCGTAAAGCCCCGCAAGCAACAGTGATGATTTAACCTGCGCACTCGCCATCGGCATCTGATATGAAATGCCCTTCAGCTTTTGACCACCTTTAATCTTCAATGGCGGTGTGCCCGCATCAGTCCCCTCGACCACAGCACCCATCAAACCTAAGGGGTCGGAAACGCGCCTCATTGGGCGCGAGTTCAACGAACGATCACCCGACATCTCAACATCAAATGCCTGCCCTGATAACAGCCCGGAAAGCAGACGCATTGAGGTACCTGAATTGCCCAGGTCTAACACAGCACTCGGCGCTTTAAGGCCATGAAGACCAACGCCATGCACCGTGACATTGCCGTTATCTGGCCCATCAATTTTAACCCCCATCGCACGAAAGGCATTCAACGTTGCGAGGCTATCATCACCTTCAAGAAAGCCACTAATCTCAGTCACACCACTGGCCAGCGAACCCAGCATAATTGAACGATGAGAAATGGATTTATCCCCCGCAACACGAATCTCACCCTTAAGGCAGCCACCTGGCGAGACTTTAAAGACTAAATCTGAACCTGACATATCTGATTTTTCCGAACAGTAATTTTAAAACAAAACGGGAGCAGATAGCTCAACCGCAAAAACGATCACGCGTCGCTTTAGCGCGTGTAAAGACATTAACCACCGCCTCGCCATCATTATCGCGCACGGCCTCTTCGAGCTGCTTGAGGTCATTATTGAAGAGCTGTAACACCTCCAGCATTGCATCGCGATTTTCCATACAGATGTCGCGCCACATCACCGGATCACTGGAGGCGATACGGGTAAAATCTCGAAAGCCACCCGCTGCAAAAGCGAAGATCTCTTTACTCTCGTCAAGACTGGCAAGGGTATTCACCAATGAAAATGCCAACAGATGAGGCAGATGACTGGTCGCGGCCAGCACCTCATCATGATGCAACACCGCCATCTCAGTGACGGTAGCGCCCGCCACTTCCCACATCGCGCGGATTCGCTGACATTTCACGGCATCAGTCTCTTCGATCGGCGTCAGGATCACCCCTCGCCCATCAAACAACTCCGCGAATGACGCCTCCACACCACTCTTCTCTGTGCCCGCAATCGGATGCCCCGGCACAAAATCACACAGGTGCTGACCCAATACTGCACGCGCCTCTTCCACCACACAGCCCTTGGCACTGCCGACATCGGTAATCACGACATCCGCAGAGAGCCCGGGAGTCATCTGTGTCAACACCGTCACCATTGCCCGTAACGGTACCGCCAGCACCACCACATCCGCGCCACTTACTGCCGTAGCAGCATCCATCTCATAGCGATCAATCACACCCAGCTCAACGGCTTTTTGCAGGTGCACCTCATCACGACCACAACCCACGATCTCATCACACACCCCAGCGCGACGCAGTGCGCGCGCCAACGAGCCCCCAATCAAACCCACACCGATAATCGTGAGTCGTTTACTGGAGAAAGAGTGAGCAGTCATATGCTTAAACGGCGCGGCTAAATGTCTCGCCCGATCACTTTGGCAATACCACCCAACTGAACCATTAACGCAGCCAGTTCAGGTGCACTCAATGCCTGATCAGCATCACACCAGGCATCCTGCGGACAAGGGTGCATCTCAACCAATAGCGCATCGGCACCCGCAGCGACTGCGGCACGTGATAGTTCAGGTACCATCCACGCTTTACCACCTGCATGACTTGGATCAACGATCACAGGCAGATGCGTTTCACGCTTCAATACAGGGATCGCAGTGACATCAAGCATGTTGCGGTATGCGGTTTCGAATGAACGAACACCACGCTCACAGAAGATAATATTATGGTTACCACCCGCTGCAATGTATTCAGCAGACATCAGCCACTCAGCAATCGTGGCACACATGCCACGCTTGAGGATAACCGGCACCTGCGTTCTACCTACTTCTTTCAATAGATCAAAGTTCTGCATGTTACGCGTGCCGATCTGAATCACATCGACCTTATTTTCAAGAAAGGTATCAAGCATACGCACGTCCATCAGCTCAGTCACGATAGGTAGATTGTGCGCGCTTGCCGCCTCGCGGAACATCGTCAGGCCATCGACGCCAACACCCTGAAAAGAGTAAGGGCTGGTACGAGGCTTAAACGCACCGCCACGCATCAGACGACAACCGGCCGCGGCAACACCTTCTGCCGCTGCCGCCATCTGCGGCGGTGTTTCAACAGAGCAGGGACCCGCAATCACCTGCACGGTATTGCCACCGATAGGGATACCCGCCACATCGACAATGGTGCTGCTCTCATGTGATTCACGCGCCACGATTTTATACGGCTTCATCACCCGCACCACTTTTTCAACGCCATGCAGCGCTTCCAGTGCCTCCTGATCCACCGCCTGCTCGTCGCCAATCGCGCCGATAACAATCCGCTGAATACCACGTGATACGTTTGAGCTTAGCCCCATCTGGGCCAGCTTCTCTTCTACTGCTTTTACCTGCTCATCCGCAGCCTTGGTGCTCATGATAATGATCATGTTACTTTTCCTAATCCTAAAAAAATCTTAAATGTACAGTCACTACTCAGTTCATCTGAATAGCCACGCTATTAATTACTCGATCAAATACTCTGTCATTTACTCTGCGCTTAAAGTACTGCGTCGGGATATGAGCCCAGTATCTTAGCGACATAAGCATCACTTTCCAATGCACTAAGTGCCGTCGCAACCGGCGCCTCTTCCACATGCCCTTCGATATCGATAAAAAAGACATAATCCCACATCCCGCGGCGCGATGGGCGAGACTCAATCCGCGTCATCGAAATGTGATTATCGGCAAACACCCTCAACAATTTGTGCAATGCGCCTGGGCTATTGGCCGTCGATAACAGCAGCGATGTCTTGTCATGCCCACTGGGTTGCGAAAGCTGATTACCAATCACCAAAAAGCGTGTTGTGTTATCCGGCTCATCCTCGATATTTTGCGCCAAAATATTCAGCCCATAAATCTCCGCCGCTATCTCACCGGCAATCGCCGCTGCGCCCTCTTCTTCCGCCGCACAACGTGCCGCCTCAGCATTACTACTCACCACCACCCAATTCACACCGGGCAGATTACCATCCAGCCATTCGCGACACTGCGCATGCGCCTGATGATGTACGAAAAGCTTTCTAACCGCCTTTAAATCTTTCGCGTTACTCATCAGGTTATGATGAATACGCAACGCCACTTCACCGCAAATTTTCAGCGGTGAATTGATAAACATATCCAGCGTATGGTTCACCACACCCTCGGTCGAATTCTCGACCGGCACCACGCCGTAATGGGCACTGCCCGATTCAACTTCACGAAAAATCTCATTGATCGCCGCCAGCGGCACAGTGGTGACAGCATGACCAAAATGTTTAGTCGCCGCTTCCTGCGTGAAGGTGCCTGCAGGCCCAAGAAAGGCAATCTTCATCGGATACTGCAGCGCAAGGCACGATGACATAATCTCACGGAAATGACGCGCCATGGTCTCATCACTCAACGGCCCTTCATTACGTGCCATCACCGCGCGCAGCACCTGCGCTTCACGCTCAGGGCGATAGAAGATCACATCGGGGCCATTACCTTTCTGACGCGCGACCTCTTCGGCACATCTCGCCCGCTCGGTAATCAGCGCCTGAATTTTTTCATCGATCTCATCAATGCGCACACGCACTGCCTGTAGACCACTGGTATCTTTCATCTCTTTAAACCTGCTGCAAAAAATCTATAGTGTTCGAACGCACACCACACCATCGATCGCTCTGATTTTTTCCACCACATCAGCCGGAATATCACCCTCAACATCGGCCAGTGTATAGGCGATATCACCACGAGACTTATTCAACAGATCAATAATATTGAGGTTTGCCTCGGCCATCGCCGTTGAAATCTGCCCCACCATATTCGGCACATTTGAATTAACGATTGTGATGCGCGAGCCACTAGTACGCGGCATTACTGCCTCTGGGAAATTAACTGAATTAACGATATTGCCGTTTTCCAGATAATCGCGAATCTGGTCGACCACCATCACCGCACAGTTATCTTCTGCCTCGACGGTCGAAGCACCGATATGCGGCAACGTAATCACTCGCTCATGGCGCTTCAGGGTGTTATTCGCATAATCACAAACATAAGCATGTAGCTTACCCGCTTCAATCGCATCGCACACCGCCGCATCATCGACGATACCGTCACGCGAGAAGTTCAACACCACCGCACCATCTTTCATCAACTTGATGCGTTCAGCATTGATCATATCTGCGGTCGCGTCAATCAACGGCACATGGAATGAAACATAATCGACTTGTGACAGCAGCTCTTCAATGCTGTGCGCCTGCGTCGCCTCTGCAGACAAACGCCATGCACTACGCACCGTGATGCTTGGATCGTAACCGATCACATTCATACCCAGTTTCAGCGCCGCATTGGTCACCTGCACGCCGATCGCACCCAGTCCAACCACGCCAAGGGTACGCCCCGGCAGCTCAACACCGACATAATTCTTTTTACCCGCCTCAACCTGCTTATGAATGCTGGCGTCATCGCCTTCCAGGTTGCGCGCATAATCCCACGCCTGACAAATGTTACGGCTTGCCAGCAACATCCCCGCCAGCACCAGCTCTTTCACTGCATTGGCATTCGCACCCGGCGAATTAAATACCGCCACGCCACGTTCTGTCATCGCAGTCACCGGAATATTATTAACACCCGCGCCCGCGCGCCCAATCGCCTTTAACGAAGCGGCAAGCGGCATATCATGCATCTTGGTGGAACGCACCAGAATCGCATCGGGCTCTGCCACCTCATCGTCTACCGTATATTGTCCCAACGGCAAACGTTTCAGACCCAGGTCAGAAATATTATTAAGCGTCTGGACTTTATACATGGCGACCGCCCTATCCGTTACGTTTTTCAAAATCAGCCATAAAACTAATCAACGCATCGACACCCGCTTCCGGCATCGCATTGTAGATGCTGGCGCGCATACCACCCACCGAACGATGACCCTTCAAGGTCATCAACCCAGCCTCTTTCGCTCCACTCAGAAAAGCTGCGTCAAGTTCCGCATCGGCCAGTGTAAACGGTATATTCATCCAAGAACGACAAGCAGGTTCGATTGGATTAGCGTAAAAACTGGAATCATCAATTGCACCGTAAAGCTTGCTCGCTTTGCGCTCGTTGATCTCAGCCATCGCCGTCAGTCCGCCATTTTTCTTCAGCCACGCAAACACCAGCCCCGCCAGGTACCAGCCGTAAGTCGGTGGCGTGTTATACATTGAATCGTTATCCGCCATGGTTTTGTAATCACACATCACCGGCATGCCCGGTACTGTTTCACCAATCAGATCATCGCGCACGATGACAACGGTCAAACCCGCGGGACCGATGTTCTTCTGCGCACCGGCGTAGATCACACCAAATTTTGAGACATCGATCTGACGCGACAGGATAGTCGATGACAGATCCGCCACCAGCGGCACATCGCCCGTCTCTGGCGTCCAATGAAATTCCAGGCCACCGATGGTCTCATTCGGGGTGTAATGCACATAAGCCGCATCGCTATTGAGCTGCCATTCCGACTGCGCAGGTAGCACGCTAAAGTTGCTCGCCTCGGCACTCGCCGCCACATTCACATCACAAAAACGCTTCGCCTCAGCAATCGCCTTTTTCGACCACTGTCCGGTGTAGATATAATCCGCGCCCTTTTTACCGCGCAGCAGATTAATCGGCACATTAGCAAACTGCGCACTGGCACCGCCCTGTAAAAAGAGCACCTTATAATTATTCGGAATCGCCATCAGCTCACGCAGGTCGGCTTCAGCCTGCGCCGCAATCGACATAAACTCTTTGCCACGATGACTCATCTCCATCACCGACATACCGGCACCCTGCCAGTCAATCATCTCTTCCTGCGCCTGCTTCAATACCGCCTCTGGTAAACAGGCAGGCCCCGCACTAAAATTATAAATAGGTGACATCAACAGCTTCCTTTTAGATAGTATCTTATAAAATCAACTAGTTACTATTTATTATTAATCTTCTTTAGGCGCTTCAGGCGACTCATCAATAGCCCCTTCAGAATCGCCGGGCGCATCATCGATAGCACCAGCCACATCGTCTGCCGCCGCATCAGCATCAGCATCAGCATCGACAGCACCTTCAACCTCATCCGCGGAAAGGTTGGCGATACGATCCAGTCCCACCAGGAGCTCATCATCACTCAGACGAATCAGGCGCACGCCCTGGGTATTGCGCCCCTGAATCGAGACTTCATTGACGCGCGTACGCACCAGCGTGCCACCATTGGTGATCAGCATCAGCTCATCGTCATCATGAACCAGATCTGCGCCCACCACATTGCCGTTGCGCGACGAGGTCTGAATCGAGATCACACCCTGGCCGCCGCGGCCATGCACCGGGTAATCACTCATTGCGGTACGCTTGCCGTAGCCCTTCTCGGTCACGGTCAATACATCACCATCATTCACGATGATCAGCGAAATCGCGGTCTGTCCCGGCGCTAATTTCACACCTCGCACGCCGCGTGCGGTACGGCCCATTGGGCGCACTGTATCTTCGTTGAAACGGATCGCTTTACCAGCGCTGGTCATCAACATCACATCTTTTGAACCATCGGTGATGTCGACTCCGATCAGGCAATCGTCGTCACGCAGTTCAAGCGCGATGATGCCGTTTGAACGCGGGCGTGAAAAATCGGTCAGCGGAGTCTTTTTAACCACACCACTACTGGTCGCCATCAAGATATACTTATCTGCATCGTATTCACGCACAGACAATACTGCGTTGATGCGCTCGCCCTCTTCCAGCGGCAACAGATTGATGATCGGCTTGCCACGCGCACTACGGCTCGCCTGTGGTAGCTCATAAACCTTCTTCCAATAGACCTTGCCACGACTCGAGAAACAGAGAATCGTGTCATGGGTGTTGGTGATCACCAACTTGTCGATGAAATCTTCATCCTTCATATTGGTCGCCGATTTACCGCGGCCACCACGCTTCTGTGCCTGATAAGTATCGAGCGACTGAGCCTTCACATAACCGCCGTGAGAAAGCGTCACCACCACATCTTCTTCACTGATCAGGTCTGCCAGCGATAGATCATGCGAAGAGGCCTGAATCTCGGTGCGGCGCTCATCACCATATTGATCACGGATCGCAGTCAGCTCTTCACGGATCACCTCCATCAGACGATCAGGATTGGTTATAATCTCAAGTAGCTCCGCAATTAAATCCAGTATCTCTTTGTATTCTTTAAGTATCTTATCTTGCTCAAGTCCAGTTAAACGATGCAGACGCAAATCAAGAATTGCCTGAGCCTGAATCGGCGACAGACGGTAACCCTCGTCACCCAGGCCAAACTCAATCGCCAGCTCTTCAGGGCGAGCAGTCGCATCGGCGCGATTCAGCATCTCACTGACCGCGCCCGGACGCCACGCCTTAGAGACCAGCTGCAGCTTCGCTTCTGCTGGGTTTGGTGCGGCCTTAATCAACGCGATCACTTCATCAATATTAGAGAGCGCAACCGCCAGCCCTTCGAGGATATGGCCACGGTCACGTGCCTTACGCAGTTCGAATACGGTACGGCGTGTCACGACTTCACGGCGGTGACGGACAAAGGCCTCCAGAATCTGTTTCAGGTTGAGCAACTTCGGCTGACCATCGATCAGCGCCACCATGTTGATGCCGAAGACATTCTGCATCTGAGTGTGCTTGTAAAGATTGTTCAGCACTACTTCGGTCACTTCGCCGCGTTTCAGCTCGACCACCATGCGCATACCGTCTTTATCAGATTCATCACGTAACTCGCTGATCCCTTCGAGTTTCTTCTCTCGAACCAGCTGTGCAATCTTCTCTAATAGATTCGCTTTGTTAACCTGATATGGCAGCTCTGTGACGACGATACGCTCACGGTCGTTGTGTTTGCCGTAAGGCTCAAAGTGAGTACGCGCACGGATATGGACACGTCCACGGCCAGTATAGTAGGCCTCCTGAATACCGCGCACACCATTAATAATCGCTGCGGTTGGAAAATCGGGCCCCGGAATAATATCAAGCAGACCCGCAACGCCGATCTCGGGATCATCGATCACCGCCAGGCAGGCGTTAACCACTTCGGTCAGATTATGGGGCGGAATATTGGTCGCCAGGCCCACCGCGATCCCGGCAGAACCGTTGATCAGCAGATTAGGCAGACGCGCCGGAAAGACCACCGGCTCTTTTTCCGACTCATCATAGTTGAGAGTGAAATCGACTGTCTCTTTATCAAGATCGGCAATCATCTCATGCGCGATCTTCGACATGCGTACCTCGGTGTAACGCATCGCTGCCGGTGAATCACCATCAACCGAACCGAAGTTACCCTGGCCATCGACCAGCATATAACGCAACGAAAACGGCTGTGCCATACGGACAATGGTATCGTAAACAGCCGAATCGCCATGCGGATGGTATTTACCAATCACGTCACCGACCACACGCGCCGATTTTTTATAAGGCTTGTTCCAGTCGTTATTAAGCGCATGCATCGCATATAACACGCGACGATGAACCGGCTTCAAACCGTCCCTTACGTCCGGCAATGCACGCCCCACGATGACGCTCATCGCGTATTCCATGTAGGAGCGTTTCATCTCCTCTTCAATATTGGTGGTGAGTATCTCTTTAGCGATTTCGCTCATCGGGGAATCAATCTGTCCTGTCTAAATGGCGCGTTAAACGTCTGATGTCTATCCAGCATCACTATATTTCGGGTGTTTTTCGAGCAACAATTCGGGTCTGACAGCGGGTATTCTCCCGCCTCCTAGCACCCATAAGAGTTCTGCGCTCTAATCAAGCCCGAAATAGTAACATAAACATAGCTATCGCCACACCTTTGTAGCGCGTCAGGGCCGATCTCAGCGCTTTTTTATTGCCGACCCAACTCACCCTAAGGCAAGAAGCGACAGGACACAGCCATGAGAGATTAAAACAAGCGACTTCTTACCTCTATTACTAGACCGGCCGATCCCAATAAGGCAGCTCGCCACCGAGGCGCTCGACCACAAAGTCGATAAACACCCGCACCTTCGCCGGCAAGTGCTGACGCTTTGGGAACAGCGCATAGAGCGCCTTTACTGGCATCTGATAATCTGCCAGCACCTCAACCAGACGCCCCGCCCTGATATCTGGCCCGACGACAAAGGCCGGAATACGGCTAATGCCGATCCCCTGCAGCACGGCCTCGCGCAGCGCCTCGCTGTTGTTGGCCCGATAGCTGCCACTCACCGCCACAGCCTCTGTTTTGCCAGCGGCAGAAAAAGGCCACTCGCTGGTAGAATAAGAAAACAACAGGCAGTCGTGATCGACCAGATCAGATGGGGTTTGCGGCATCTCATGTTGCGCCACATATTCGGGCGAAGCACATAACACCAGGCGCAGCGGTGCGAGCTTGCGCGCAATCAACGTAGAATCCGGCAGGTCACCGCCGCGGATGGCGCAATCAAAACCGCTCTCGACCAGGTCTACTACCCGGTCATCCATCACCATATCGACCTGAATATTAGGGTAGCGCTCCAGAAACTGCGGAATAAGTGGCGCAATATGCAACCGCCCAAACGACATCGGGGTATTAATCCGCAAACGCCCCTGCGGCGTCTGCTGCAGCTGGGTCACTGCGTCCTCCGCCTCCCCGGCATAGGCCAGCGCCTTCGCCGCATTTTCATAATAATACTCCCCCGCTTCGGTCAGACTCAGCTTGCGTGTGGTGCGATAAAGCAGGCGCACACCCAACTTATCCTCCAGCTGAGTGATGCGCTTACTAACAGCCGACTTTGAAACACCCAGCTTACGTGCCGCAGGTGAAAAACCACCACACTCCACCACCGCGACAAACACCGGAATTGCGCTAAATCCACCCATCACAGCCTCACTGTTGATAATTATTCAACAGTAATTCTCCATTTAGCTGGATTATCAGTCAAGTAGAAACGAGATACGATGCTTCTCATCACAACTTTCAGCACAAGAGGCAGCATATGAAAATCAACAAAATCGACCACATCGGCATTCGCGTCACCGACTTCGAACGCACCAAAGCCTTTTATGCACAGCTCGGCTTCATTTCCCTACGAGAAGATATGAACGAGCGCGTGATCGCCGTCAGCCACCCCAGCGGCATCACGCTTAATTTTCTCGATAGCGCCAACAACCACTACGAGATCAAAAACGTCTTGATGGATATCGACGAGAAACACGCGGGCTACACCCACTGCGCCTTTCACGTCGATGCGATTGAAGAAGCGGTGACGTTTGCACAAGCACACAACATCACCATCAGTGAAGGGCCCGTGACCTTCGGCAACGGCAAGACCTCGCTGTTTATACGCGACCCCGATTACAACGTGATCGAATTCACCCAGGACCCCAGCACCTCAGCGAGTCATCAACAGAGGCCACATAATGGACACCATTGAAGCGATTCGATCGCGCCGTTCGGTTAAGCATTTTGATCCCGACCACCGCATCAGCGACAAAGAGCGCAACAAAATCCTCTCGCTCGCCACGCTCTCCCCCACCGCCTTTAACATTCAGCACTGGCGTTTTGTGGTAGTGGATGACGACGCATTACGCACACAAATCAAAGCGGCAGCACACGGGCAGGCACAGGTCAGCGACGCATCGCTGCTGGTGATTCTTTGCGCCGACCTGAAGGCCTGGCAAAAACAACCGGCACGCTACTGGGCGAATGCACCAGATGAGGTTTTGTCGTTTATGCTACCCGCGATCGACAACTTCTATCGCGATAAAGAACAGACACAGCGAGATGAAGCGATGCGCTCCTGCGGCATTGCCGCGCAAACCCTGATGCTGACCGCAAAGGCACTCGGTTACGATTCAAGCCCAATGGTCGGCTTTGACTTTGAACAGGTCGCACAGCTGATTCAACTACCCGACGATCACATCATCGCCATGTTTGTCGCGATCGGAAAAGGGACTCAGCCCACGCGCCCACGGGCAGGACAACTGGCGCTAAACGAAGCCGTAATCAACAACAGATTCGAGCCATAAGCGCATTGAATAACATCAAAAATCACCTATTGGTACTGCTTGCGACCACGCTGGTCGCGGGTTCTTTCTGGGCATCCGAAAAACTTGCCGGGGTGATCAACCCCATCTCATTAACACTGCTGCGCTTCATCGGCGCGTCATTAATCCTGCTACCGCTCGTGCTCGCAAAAGCAAAATGGCGTTCAAAGGTATTATCCACCCTGCCACGAGCAACCGTCATCAGCCTCTTTTACACCGTATTTTTCATTGGATTTTTTGAAGCGCTCAACACCACCAGCGCCACCAATACCGCAACCATCTTTACCCTGGTGCCGCTCATCACAGGGCTGTTATCGATCATCGCTTTTCGAGAAAGGCTCACAGGCAAACAGCTCATGGTCTATGCGATAGGCGCAGCGGGCACCATCTGGGTAATCTTTGACGGGCAGTTAACGCTGCTGCTTGCCTTTACCCTCAACCGAGGCGACCTGATATTTTTCGCGACAATATTTTTTATGTCGTTCTATTCCATCGCGATGAAAATGCTCTACTGCAACGACGAGATGATTGTGCTCGCCTTCTGCACCCTGATCGGCGGTTCATGCTGGATGGCGCTCGCACTACTGATTACCGGACAACCACTTGATTGGCAATTGTTACAACATGACGCAATCTTTCACATGGCCTACCTTATTCTCGGCGCCACACTGGCAACCGTTTTTCTTTATCAGATAACGACTGTCGCATTAGGACCAAAGCGGGTCAACGCGTACATCTACCTCAACCCAGCCCTGGTCGTGTTACTACTGCTCATCATTGAAGGCACACCCATTCCGAATGCGATTATTCCCGGCATTATGATGTCAGTGATCGCGACGGTGATTTTGCAGCGCGATAAACGCTTCTCATAAGTGATACTCAGTGATATCGCTGAAAAAAATTTTCCACCGAGGCCCTGGGCACTTTGGTTAACTTTTGCATCACCTCAAAACTGACACACTCCAGCGCATGAACCTGCGCAATATCTGCCAACATCGCCAACCATAGATAGGCCGTCATTTCAGCATCCGCTAATGCGCGATGAAAGGTGCCATCGTTGGGCAGCGCCTTGTATTTCACCAGCGTGCCGAGCTTATGATTAAAGGCATCAGGATAGAGCCGACGCGCCGCCAGCATTGAGCAGGCAAATGTACCGCGGTAGCGACGCTGCACACGCTGTAATTCGGCATCGAGAAAGCGTTGATCAAACGAGGCGTTATGCGCCACCAGATCATAGTCACCGATAAAGTCGGCAAACTCATCAATCACTTCCGCACAGGGCGCGGCCTTTGCCAGCATCGCGTTGGTAATCCCGGTATAGGATTCGATAAAACCATCGATCCGTCGCCCCGGATTCATCAAACGCTGAAAGCGATTAGTGATCACACCCTGCTCGATGCGCACCGCGCCGACCTCAATCGCACGATCTCCCTGATTGGGCGACAGCCCTGAGGTCTCGAAATCGAGCACGATTACCGTATCAGCGCTGCTTTTAACGCTGGCATTTACGCCGATATTTACACGGATATCTAAAGGCTTGGCCATGACAACAGACTTACTGGTTTAAAAAGCAATATTGTAACAGCAACCAATGATGACCCACAGCCACACATCCAGTATAGTCACGCGCTCTGTTTTTATGATTTGAGACAACGTTTAATGAACACGATTTGCGGCATCGATTTTGGCACCTCCAACTCCACCCTCGGGGTTATCAAAGATGGCCAGCCAATACTACTGCCGATGGAAGATGGCAAACTGACGCTACCCAGCACACTCTTTTTCGATTTTGAAGAGAATAGAACAACCTTCGGCCGCAGCGCGATCGATGACTATATCGACGGCGAATACGGTCGCTTTATGCGTTCACTGAAAAGCATTCTCGGCACCCCACTGATGCTTGAGACCACCCAGGTCCAACAGTACCAACTCAATTATTCACAGATCATCGCAGAGTTTATTGACGAGATGAAACAGCGCGCCGAGTCGCAATTAGATGCACCACTAGAATACGTAGTAGCCGGTCGCCCGGTCCATTTTGTGGATGATGACAAAGCCGCCGATGATGCGGCGCAGACAGCCCTTGAGGCGATCTACCGTGACGTCGGTTTCAAAGAGGTGGCATTCCAGTTTGAGCCGATCGCCGCCGCACTCAATTACGAACAACAGCTGCAACAGGAAGCGCTGGCACTGATTGTCGATATTGGTGGCGGCACCTCGGATTTCACCATTATTCGTCTCTCACCCAACAATCAAAACAAGGCCAACCGGGTTGACGACATCCTCGCCACCACAGGCATTCATATAGGTGGTAACGATTTTGATCGGCGCTTTAACCTCGACAAGGCGATGCCCGCACTCGGCATGAACAGCCACATGAATGAAAACTCGCGTCTGAAACTGCCCAGCGCACCCTATTTCAACCTCGCCACCTGGCATTTAATCCAGCACCAATACGACCCCAAAAACATCCACCAGATGGAACAGATGCGTACCCACTGTGAACAGCCGCAGTTGATCAATCGCTTGGTGCAGCTACTCAAAAATCAGGACGGCCACCGCCTGATCGGAAAAATAGAGGCGTGCAAAATCGAACTCGCCAGCGAGCTTTCCACCACGCTAGACCTCGACTTCATCGAGCAAGGGCTTAACCTGCCGTGTCAACGCAGCGAGTTTGACGCCGCCACAACCCGCGAAGTCGCTGGCATCAGCCAGACCATTCACGCCAGCCTGCAAAGCGCGCAACTGAAACCACAACAGATCAGCAGCATCTTTCTCACTGGCGGCACCACCGGCCTGCCTTCTATTCGACAAGCAGTGAAGGCTATCTTTAGCGATTGTGAACTGGTCGAAGGGGATCGCTTTGGTAGTGTTGGTTTGGGGTTAACAGTGGATGCGCAGATGCGGTTTAGATAATAAGCCAGCGCACTGTCATCGCGAACACAGTGACGCGACCTCACTACCTGGAGCTTGAGATTGCCGCGTCGCTCTGCTCCTCGCAATGACAGCTAAAGGGGATACTTTGGTAGTGTTGGCTATCTTTAACGATTGTGAACTGGTCGAAGGGGACCGCTTTAGTAGCGTTGGTTTGGGGTTGACGGTGGATGCGCAGATGCGGTTTAGATAATAAGCCAGCGCACTGTCATCGCGAACACAGTGACGCGATCTCACTGCCTGGAGCTTGAGATTGCCGCGTCGCTCTGCTCCTCGCAATGACAGCTTAAGTAGCCAGTGCCCATAAAAAATAGCGACTATATTGCTACAACATCCAATCGACAGGCGCTTCACCTTGCCCCTCTAAATATTCATTCGCCAACGAAAAACAGCCCGATCCCAAAAACGCGCTAAAGTCTTTGCCGGTTTTACTCGCGCCCAACGGGCTGGGATGCGATGTTTTAATCACACAGTGCTTGCTCGTATCCACCACCGAACAGACCTCATGCGCAAAGCGTCCCCACGCGAGAAACACCACGCCTGTTTTGTGTTGGTTAATATGTTGAATGCACGCGTTTGTGAACCTTAACCACCCCTGCTTGCTATGGCTATTGGCATCACCGGCGCGCACCGTTAATGAAGCGTTAAGTAACAACACCCCCTGTTTAGCCCACGCCTCCAAATTACCCGAGGTGGGAATCGTCATCCCCAGGTCACGGTTAAGTTCTTTGTAGATATTCCGCAGTGATGGCGGAATCTTAACCCCATCCGGTACGCTAAAGCTCAGGCCATGCGCCTGCCCTTCGCCGTGATAAGGGTCTTGCCCAACAATCACCACTTTGATCTCATCAAAGGGTGCCTGCAAAAAAGCGCTAAACCACAGATCACTTGGCGGGTAGATCACCTGTCCGTTTTGTTTCTCGGTTTTCAGAAACTCACGCAGCTTGATCATATAGTCTTGCGCGAACTCATGTTCGAAATGGGCTTTCCAGGCGGGGTCTAGTTGGTTGATGATTTTTTCGGCCATGCTATCGACTTAGTTGGGTTGTTAATTTTTCAGGTATCGCGGAATCATACTTAGAGAAAAAACTGCTGTTGATTTCACAGAATCAAAGGCAGTTAGATAGTTTTTGTAGAAAGAGCTTCGCCATATTTCAATGCACAAATTAAACACCTTAATGCTTCATCGTCGGAATAATGCTTTCCCTTCCACATACTAACTTCTTTCGGCCGCTTGATATCCTGAAATCAACCAAGCCCTTGCAAAAGAATGTTGATTAATTCCGAGAATACCCTTCTCATTCAAGTTAATCACTACGAGAAGCGCTCGCCACTTTGAAACGCCCGTTCCAGCCCAATAACCATTTCGCAATAGGCAGCCAAAGCAACGGCCTCATGGCCACCTTTGATTGCATCCACACAAAAGCCAATGATCTCGTAAATTTGGTCGTAGATTGCGTGCCGTTCTGCATGGGCATCAATCGCCTCAACAATCCCTGGGGCCTGGCTGTAATAACACTTAATCAGATCTGGGCCAACTGGAAGCGGGGCAATCACCTCATCTCGGAACGCCCGCAACAACTGCAACTCTTCACAGTCATCCGGCAAACCCCGCTGTGTGACACAGGCCGTAGTTAGATAGCATTTTTTGTCACTGGCAGCGGCTTGCGCAGGTTGCTGAGTTCGCGCTCGGGCCTGCTCCTGCAGCAGAAGGGCCTGTTCATGTGCCACATTCACCCGATGCAGCGAGGCCGCCAGCATTCGAAACAAACCTGGCATCGCCGATAAATTATGTGCCATGGCAGCCCGATTCTCGAAGATCATGCCGGGAATACCGTGCATCATCTCTCCTGGATTATCCAGCCCGAACTTGGCCACCATATCTGGCGCATTCTGGTTTATCTCACCCAAGCCAACCAGGTTGTTCTGCACTAGTACATCACCTTCTTCAGCCGCCTCGTCAACCACAAGCGTCTCACCCACCTCAGCGCGCTTCTTCTTGATAATGCTCAGCAACAACTGCTCGATAGTGATTTCAGTTACATCCTCTTTTTTCGCATCCTTGACGAACACGCGCTCATTTGCCGAGCGCTTGAAAGCTCCGCTCAGCGGGTTCGGTTCTTTATTGAACAGATACGCAGCAACCTGAGTCTCGAACACACCCTGCGCAGGCGCATTAAGTTGCTGATACACAAGATCCAGTGATGTTCGGCTCATCAGCGTCACATATTCCTTCGCATAGGATCGCTGCCGCTCATCCCTCGTGTTGCCATTCCCTTCAATATATTTGGAGATCAGATAAGTAAAATTCTGGAGCTTGGTGGTCTCAGGCTTCACTTCTGAGTTATGCCTTAGCGAGCCGATCACTTCTCTATTTTCTCCATCTGCAATGGCCCCACCCGACAGAATCGCTACTGTCTCGAAGTATACTTCCATCAGGCCCAACAGTGTGCTGCCCGCCGT
>Ga0316209_1000681_pt1 | contig 50809 bp, 49 predicted proteins | sample 6monopyrite_MG_FD_204945 | JGI IMG/M metagenome (GOLD analysis project Ga0316209, IMG submission 204945) | Microbial mat bacterial communities from mineral coupon in-situ incubated in ocean water Damariscotta River, Maine, United States -... | ecosystem: Environmental > Aquatic > Marine >... | reverse complement strand
CGGCGGGAGCGGTAGAGTTGCGCATGCGGGTGTCGCGTTTTTGTTGTCGATGGTTTGGTGCTACTTACGATTCCATCGGCACGGAACGCGCCCCGCGCCACCGCTACTTGTGAATAATCCGGGCTAGCTCGTCGGCGTCGAGCTGCTTGAGATACATGCCGCCGAGGTCCTCATAGCGCGGGCGCGGCAGGTTCATCGCGGCGAGGCAGATCCAGGAGTCCTCGTGCGGAATGACCCGCCACTGGGTGCGGTGGCCCATGTCCTCGCGCTCCACGGTCTTCACTCGATAGACGCCGAACAACACGTCGCGCTTGTCGCGATCGGGGATGCCGAAGGGCGGCGACGCACGCCCGCCCCAGAAGACCAGCAGCTGATCGTCCAGAGCGTCCGGAGCCTGGTCCAGCAGCCAGCCGGCGCCATTCTCCTCGATGACCATATTCGGGCCGCTCGGGTCGAAGGTGTGCACGTGAAAGCAGCGATCGTCTCCACGGCCGCAGTAGCTCTCGCGGAAGTGATCCGGTGCGGAGCAGTTCCAGGTCTCGGGGTCCTTGCAGATCGACCCGTCCCACTGGCTGCGGTGAGTGTTGATCTTGCAGGCGATCGCGTTGCCGGGTTGCAGGAGGAAGCGCATGGGGGAGAGCATAGCGCGACGGCGAGCTTGCGCTGCGCATGTACCCGCCCGTGATCAAGTGGATCAAACTCGTTCGAGTGATCGGCGGTGCGCGGAGAGGATTCGTTCGGGCCGCTTGAAGAACGGCTCTCCTGTCCATTCAGTTGGTGGCTGGCGGGCTTGAAGGGGCTCCAGGAGGTCGATGCGTGCCGTTGGCGGCCGATTCGGGTGCCTGGGGGACCGTCCGAGGAGTGTCCCGGTCATGACGAGTCCCTCAGAGCTGGTCGCCACCTCATGTTCTCGGCTTGAGAGCACCCCCGAGAGCCTTGCATGGGCCCCTGGAGCCCTCCAACGAGTGTTTTCTCCCGGCCCCTCCCCTCAAGGGGGAGGGGCCGGGAGAAGACCCCCCCCGAGCACCCACCAAACGGACAGGAGAGCCGTTGTTTTCACCCTACCGAAGGGGTGGTCTACCTGATGAGGACTCTGGGGGAAGCTCACAACTCGATCGGCAGGAGCAACACAGACTACGGGCGACTACTCAGGCGACGGCGTTCGCCGCCTTGCAGAGTGGAGCAAGGGGGCATGGGAAACACGCTAAGCCAGTACATCCTGGAGTCCTTCTTGGCTCTCAGTGTTCGCACGGCTTGATCCGGGGCCCAGTGCATTCTCGCAAGTACACCCCCGCGCCCGAGCACGATGCAACGACTCCGGCCGGGGCGCCGGATCAGCGCTTCGACTTGGCGAGGCGCCGCGCGCTCTTCTGCCAGCCGGAACTCTTGATCTTCGCGGCGCCGACGCCGATGGCTTCGGCGACTTTGTCGAGCGTCTCGCCGCCGAGGGCTGCGAAGTCGGCGAAGTTCGTGATGCCCGCGGCGACGAGCTTGTCGGCGGTGCGCGGTCCGATGCCGCGGATGCGCGTGAAGTCGTCGGCGGTGACGTCCTTCGGCGTCGGTGAACTGGCGGTCGTCTGCTTGCCGCCCGATTCGGTCGGCGTCTTCGCCTCGGGTACGGCGGCTTCTTCGTCGGTGGCGGGGAAGGCGGGCAGGGAAGGCGGCGCGGTGCGCTGCGGCTCGAGGATCACCGTCGGCTCATCTTCGCCGAGCTCGGCGGCGAGTTCGGGGGCTGCGTCCTGCTTCGAATTCTCGGAGTCTTCCGAAGCGGGCGGCTCGACCGCCACGGTTGCTTCGTCGGTTTCCATTGCCTGAGCGGGCTGCGTCTCGGCGTCGGCGGTCTCCAGCTCGTCATGCGCTTGCTGTTCCTGCACGGCGGCTTCGACGGCGGTGGTGTAGGGATCGACGTCGGCCTCGGGAGCGGACTCCGGCTGGTCGGCGCTGCTCGGTTCGTTCGGGTGCGGCGGCGTCTCCAGTGCGTCCGTGAACAGCGAGGGTTCGAGGACCGTCTCGCTCACGGCGAGCGCGAGCTCGTCGATCGGTTCGTGCGTCAGCTTCGGCGCGGCTTGTTCCGCTTCGCCGTTGGTCGTCGCTGCCGTCGGCTCGGCCGCTTCGCTCGGGGAAGACTGGTCCGAGGACGTCTCGACCGCAGTCTCGGGCGACGCATTCTCGATGAGTTCGCCGTCGTTCGATTTTGAGCTCGTTGCGGCCTTCGACTTGGACCTCGCGCGCGTCGTCTTCGTCGGCGCCGTCACCGAGTTGCCTCCACGTCGCGCGTCCGCACGGTTCAGTTCTTCGACGCGGCGTTGCAGGCTGCGCAGTTCAACGCGTGCGCCTTCGGACTCGGCGCGCGCAGCACCGAGCGCACGTTGCGCGTTGCGCAAGTCCTCTTCGCGTTCGACGAGTCGGCGCGCGAGTCGTTCGCGTTCGCTCGAGGCTTGATCGCGTTGGCTGGCGGCGAGGTCTTCGAGTCCTTGCCGCTCGCGCTCGATGCGTGCATCGACCGCCGCCGCTGCGCCTTCGAGTTGATCGACGCGCGCGTTCAGTTCGGCTGCGGTCGCCGTGAGCGCATGGTGTTCGGCGCGCAGCAGCTCGAGCTCGGCTTCGCGCTTCGCGAGCGCTTCCCTGAACTCGATGCTCTGTTGCACGAGCGCGAGCTTCTCGGCGTCGAGCACAGCCAGTTGTTCGTGCGCTTCCGCCGCGCGTTCTTCGCCCTTGGCGACTTCGGCGCGCAGGCGTTCGCGCAGCTCGCGCACATCGCCTTCGCGGCTCTTCAGCGCGTCAGGCAGCGACGACAGCTCGGCGATCCAGTCCGTCATGCGGCGCACTTCGGCGTCGCGCGAGTCGAGTTCCGCTGCGTGCTTGCGGTCGAGGCGGGCGAGTTCCTCTTCGCGTTCGGCGATGCGCGCGGGCAGGGGAGCGAGTCGCTTGACCTTCGCGGCGAGCTTGGCGCTGCGTTCGCGTTCTTTCTCGAGCTCGGCGAGCGCGTGCTTGCGACGTTCCGCCATCTCCGAGCCCGCTTGATCGAGAGCCTCGACGTCGAGCTCGCGCCGGTGTAGCGATTCTTTCAGCTCGGCGATCTCGTCACTCGCATCGCGGTAGGCCTGCTTGGCCGACTCCAGCGACTCGCGCGTCGATTCCAGCTCGCCTTGGATCAGGCGCAGTCCGGTGCCTTCGCGGGTGCGGTGGCTCTCGCTCTCCTCGAGCGCCACTTCCATGCTGCGCAGCTTGCGCGTCCAGAGCTCGTCGAGCACCGCGCGCTTGGTCGACTGACTGCGTCCGCGCCACCACCAACCGAGCACGGCCGACGAAGTGACCGCCGCGGATGCGGAGACGCCGAGTTCAACGAGGGTGAGGGAGAATTCCATGGGCGACGGATGCGGCAGCGAGTGGAGCGCGAGGACGCGACTCGATTCCGAAGCCAGTTGTAGCGATCCGCGCGGCCGAATTCACCGACCGGACGGGGCGATCCGGCGAAGCGGCCGTCGCGGGGTCCGTCCGACCCCGCGACGCCTGGGCACCGACCGACGCCTAACGCTCAGCGGCCATGGTGGACCCCTCGAGGGCGATCTCGCAGATGTCGAACGGGCCCGCTGTCGTGGGATCGAAGCAAGCGGCCGCATCCAGCCCTCTGCGCACCAACTCGGTTGGTGAGTCGAGTTCGTCATAGGTTGCGTGCAGGGCGCCGAGCGCGGGTTCGAAGCCCGATCCGAGGGCAAAATAGCGCTGGAACTCGACAACCGTGCGGTCGGGGAAGATCCCGAAGATGCCTCCCGGGCCCGCGAAGAGCGCGGTCAGGCGAGTGGATTGAAAGGCGTCGCCCGCTTCATCGACTCCGCCTGACAGCCACTGGGTCTCCGAGAGCTCGGCGTGCCGCCCGAGCAGGAAGCGGTAGATCTCCGCGCTGTTCTCGAGCGAGGGCGTGGTTTCCAAGCGGTCGTAGTGCTCGGCGAGCGCCAGGCGCCAGACCGAGTCTCCGGTGATCGCGAAGTGATGATCACCTCGCACGATCAGCTTCGAGTGGTTGCGTAGGTGTAGTCTCGAGAAGTTGGAGCCGCCGAGGTGCGACGTGCTGTCGCCGCCAATGGCGACGCGTCCGTGCTTCCGGGAGATAACAATGGTCGTCATGGGTCAGGCCGCCGTTTCATCGAAGGGCAACCACGAGCAGATGCGACTGAGGACCTCCGGTAGGACTCGGTTGGTCTCGACATCGCGCGACCAGTCTCGGCTACGGCAGCGCCTGACCAGCTCGACGCTCAGCCACAGCGTTTCCGGCGCGACATAGCAAGACTGTCCTCTGAAGGCCCATCCACCGCTCCGTTCGCCGCGGAACAACTGGAGGTTCCGTCCGCCCCAGTCGCAGCTCGACAAAGGAGCAATGAGGACGCGATCTCCATGTGTGCGGACAACCAAGAAGTAGCGCGGCTTGAACCACAAGGTGGCTTGCGGCAGTCGGCGACGCTCTTGCGGCGTCAGCCGGTCGAAGTCGAGGAACAGGCAATGGCCGGGAAGGTAATTGTGAATTCTGGTCATATCTTTTTCTCCTGATTCAGTCGCTATTTCGCGATTGCGTTTCTGTTTTTGGAAGTGGGCGAATTCCCCAGAAACGGCCGTCTCCCCCCTCCATCTCGCAAATGGCGCGAGTGGAGGGGGGAGAGGTGGTGCACGATCGGCACCGGACCAGCTAAGCGACGGCCGAGACCGATCCGAACGCTCGAAGCCGAGAATCGATTGAGCGAGCCGGTGGGGTCCTGCTATGAATCGTGAACCGTCCGTTCATCTCGCAGTCCGCTTCAGTCCACGAGCCCGAGCGCTCGTTCCAGCTTCGCGGTCTCCTCCGCCTGGTGCGCGAACGACCCGTCGGGGCGGAAGGTGCAGGGGATGCCGGCGCGTTCGGAGAGGGCTTCGGCGCTACGCGACTTGGCCCAGGCGACAGTGCGTTGGCGCGGCCAGTCGCCGGGGTGCTCGAGCTCGGCCGGGGTCAGCGTGCGCAGCACGGTCAGCAGGAAGGGCGCGACGGATTCGGTGGGGGCTCCGAGGCGCAGGGCGGAGGCGGCACACTCGACGCGCACTTCGAGGTCGGGATGCGGCGCATCACCGGTCGCCAGCGCGATTAGGCGAGCTGTGAGGTCCGTGCGGAACGCGAGGCCCGTCAGCGCGGCGGCGGCGACCACATCGCCGGCGTCCGAGTTGCGTTCCGGGCCGAGCTCGCGTCGCTCGAGGCGCGCGAGCAGCAGCTCGGCGGCGCGGGGATCGCGGCTGCGCGCGCAGAGCACGGCGGCGCGCACGCTGGACTCGTCCATGCGATCAAGCGCGGCGGCGAAGGCGTCGAGCGCGGCTTGATTCCAGAGCTGCGCGGCGTCGCCGGCGGGGATCCGCGCGGCGATGGACTCGAAGCGGTAGGGCGAGCAGCTGTCCCAGTCGTTCGGCACGGCGTGGCGCTCGGGCACTCGTTCGGGGGCGGCGGGAAGTCCGGGATCGGTGACTTGGCTGCGCTCGCGAGCGGTGCTGCAGGCGGCGAGGAAACAGAGCGCGAGGGCGAGTCGTTGCATGGCGGCGAGCCTAACGCGCCCGGCGTCGCGTGTCACAAGCCCCCCCCAGATCGGCTCCCCCGAACGAACCGGACCCCCGCCTGTGCGTGCCGGCGGGGGTCCGGTCGAGCGAGAGCTCGCGGGTGTGCTCCAAGTGCTCAGGGCGTGAACGCGCGCAGGCCGTTCTCGTCCGAGACCCACAGGCGTCCGGTCTTCAGACGCGCGTGCGGAGCTTCCCAAGCGAGGAAGGTCCACTCGCCGCTGCGCACCACCGCGAAGCCGCCTTCGGCGTCGCCTTTGGGATGCACGCGGTAAACCTCGTCCTTGACACTGACCGTCCAGTCGGTCCACGGTGATGCGTGGTCGGCGTAGACCGCTCCATCGCGACGCAGCACGGAGAGTCCGGCTTCGCTGCCGAAGCGCGCGGCCGCGAGACCGGGCGCACCGTTCTCTTCGAGCGGCGTCGGCTTCGTGCGACGTTCCCAGAGCAAGAAGCGACCGTCGCGCAAGCGTGCAACGACGCCGTCACTCGTCGCGGTCGGTCCTTCGACCGGTCCCGAGCCGAGCGGCCAGGGACCTTCGAGGTCGCCGGAAGCGCCGTCGAGGATCCAGGCTTCGCCGTCTTCGGTGAGCAGCAGCAGGTGGCCCGGCTTCTTGGGCAAGAAGACGGGAGAGCGAGCGAGCCCGCCGAGCGACGACAAGCGACGCTCCCAGAGCTTCTCGCTGTCATTCGACAGGCGCGCCAGGTGTCCGGCGCGGTCGCAGACGATCTGGTCTTGTCCCGCGGCGACCGGAGGCGCTTCGACGCGGCCTTCGCCTTGCCAGCGACGCTCAGGGCTGCGCGAGAGCCAGACGAAGCGGTCGGCGGAGCCCTCGGTGACGAGCACCCTCGGCTCGCAGCCCTTGGACTCGATGCGGATCTCGAGGCGCTCGTCCGGGCGCGACTCGATCTGGAACGGCGTGTGGTGCACGGCGCCGTCCGGCATGTGCGCGACGGCTCCGCTCGGGAAGCTGTCGAGGACCCAGGGCAGGGCGACCTTGTCGGGGTCTTCCACCTCTCGCGCGAGGCGCTTGCGCGCTTCGGCGTGGCGACCGGCTTGCGCAAGTTCACGAGCACGTTGCATGGAGTCGTGGTTGGTGCGGACTTCCGCGACCTCATCTTCGAGCAGGCGTGTGAGCTTGCCGGACTCATCGAGCGCGAGCAGGTCTTCGTAGACCTGCAGGGCCTTGGCGAGGGAACCGGCGGCTGTGTGCGTACGCGCGCTGGCGAGCATCATGTTCTGACGCGTGATCAAGTCGAGCTCGGCGCGCTCCTTGATCGCGACGGCGCGGTCGATGTCGCGCGTGCGCAGCGTCTCGCCGATCTCGATGACGCGTTCTTTCAGATCACCCGTGTCGCGACCGGCGGCGGCGGCTGTCAGCTTGGTCGCCAGAGCGACCAACGTGCGCGAGAGGTCGTCTTCCGCCGAGATCTGCCCGTTGTCGTCGAGCTCGAGCTCACCGAGCGACTGCAAGTCGTTCTCCAAGCGCGCGGCCAAGCCGTTGTACAGGTCGCTCGGCAACGGCCACGGTTCCTTGATCGTCGTCAGACGCGGGGGGCTGGGCAGCGCGAGCGCGCGTTCCAGTCCGACTTCCGCATCACCGAGCGTGCACTCGGTCTGCGCTTCCTTGTACTTGTCGTACCACGCAGCGCGGTGCGTGACTTCGCCTTCGCGACGACGATCGAGGATCGCTTCGCGCAAGGACGCAACCTGCGGCGACTGGTCGCCGGGGAAGTACTCGTCGAGCATCAGCTGCGCTTCGGCGGGCGTGGACAAGAGGTTGGCGACCTCAGCCAGGCGATCGCCGTACGTGCGCTCGTTCTTGATCTGGACCCAAGCGCCCAGCGAGAGCGCCATCAGGATCGCGAAGCCGACCAGCGAGTGCTTGCGGATCAGCTGGCGGCGAACCGTCAGCGTTCGCGCGCGACTCCACAGGCGACGCGCTTCGCGGTTGCCGGGATCGGCGTCGATCAGCGCGCGCAGCGGTGCGAGCGCCTTCTCGGCGGCACTGTCTTCGATCAGCGCTTCGGCGACGTCGAGGATCCACGGGGCGGCCTCGTCGGGCATGCCGGCGGCGAGCATGCCCATGCCGACGTCGAGTCGTGCGGGCGTGCTGGAAGGTTGTTGCGCGGCCGCGAGGCGCAGCACGGCGGCGGCGCGACACGGTTGATCGTGCTCACGGAAGTTGCGAGCGACGTCGAGCAGCTCGCGAACCGGCGTGAGCTCTTCTTCGTCATCGCAGCGGAACTCGCAAGCGATGCGGTGCAGGTGCGCGATGTGGTCGTGCTTGTGCAGGCGGTGGAACTCCCGCCAGTGCTTCATCGCGAGCTTGGGGTCGTCGAGCGCGTGGTCGAGTCGACGCAGCAGCAGTCGCGCTTCGCGCGTCGGCATGCGGTTCAGCAGCGGCGAGAAGCGGTCGGCTTTCCACTCGGCTTCGAGCAGCTCGGCGTCACCGCGACCCAGCGGTCCGCCTTCGAACAGCTGGACCCATGCGGAAAGTCGCGAGGCCGCTCGAGTGATGTGTCCTTTGGAGAGTTCGGCTTGCGCGAGCACCAGAATCTCACGCGCCGCGCTGAACCGCATCTTGCCGGCTTGCAGCTGACCGAGCACGGTCAGTCGCACCTGACGGATCGGCCACGCGAGGCGGTCCGCGATCTCGGCGATGCTCGACTTGCCGTCGCACTCCTTGGCGAAGCGCGCAATGTCCTTGCCGAGCTCGCCGGCGTCCTTGAAGCGGGGGATCCAGTGCGGGCTGACCCAATCGTCGCCGCCGAGAGACTCGGCTTCGTCGCTGATCCGTGCGTACTCGAGCAGCAGGAACTCGACCGCGATGCCTTCGCAGTGCACCTGCGGCATGCGCGCTGCACCGGCTGCATCGTCGGCGTGACCTGATTCCTTGCCCGGCTCGGGCAGGGGGCCGGTGTCGAAGCGGAAGTGCACTCCTTCCGCGTCGAGCAGCTTGTAGATCATCTCGATGCGGTGAGCGCGAGCGATCTCCGCCATGCGCACCGCATCGATGCGGTTGTCGAGGTCCGCGATCCAAGCTTGTCGCGCCCTGTCCCTCCACTTCGCAGGATCCTCGTCCGGCTCAGGCAGGAAGTAGAGAACTCCTCCTTGCAGGCCGAGGGTGGATTTCAGTCCACCCCGAGCGCTGAGTGTGAGCACGCCTTCGCGTCTACCGCGCGCGATGCTCTGCAGCAGTTCTGCTAGGCCGATGCCGGCTACGTCGCCTTGAAAACTCATCCTTGAACCTCTTCTCCGCACGAGCATTCCCCCCCGCACGGAGGGTCTGCCGGGGAGATCTATCGGCGGCTCTCCCCGGCGGAATGGAGCCCTATAGAGAAGAAGCTCGCGCTCTCAGCGCGGCGAGGTCTTCAGGCGTGTCGAGATCGTCGAGGATGGCTGCAACGGCGGTTTCCGCAGCCAGCAGGGGGGAAGCGAGTGCGCGCAATTCGCGCAGCGGACGGCCGGGTGGAACATCTTTCCACAGCGCGATGAGCTCGCGACCGATCACCACCGGGTGTCCGAAGCGTCCGTTGCAGCGCGGCGCGAGCCAACCGTGCGCGGGTCGACCCGCCTGTTCCCAAGCGGCGACGAGCTCGTCGAAGACGGAGCGTGGTACGAGCGGGACATCGACCGGCGCGAGACACAGATCGCGAGCCGGCCGCAGGCTCGCCGCGAGCTGGACGCCGCCCGTGCGTCCGTTCGCCCAGTCCGCATGGCGCACGCAGTCGGCGCGATCGGAAACGGCGGCGGAGATCGGTCCCCAGTCGGCGCCCGCGATCACCAGCGACGGTCCTGCCAAGCCGGCACCGGCATCCAGCAGTCGGTCGAGGACGCTGTGACCGCCGATCATCGCGAGCGCTTTCGGTTGACCGAGCCGGCGACTGGCTCCGGCCGCCAAGATGACCAGCGCGGGCTTCACGAGCCCACGTAGCGGTCGTAGAGCGCGAGCGCTCGATCGACGTCATCCGTGCCTTCGATCAACGCGCGACCGTCTTCGAACAAGGTGATGCGGTGTTCGTCGAGCGCGAAGCGCAGGATCGGTCCGGCCCAGCGCACGTCGCTGGCGAGTCCGTCGATCGCCGCGGCGACTTGCGCGAGATCCGGCGCGGGCTTGCGACCGCGCACCTGCACCGCGTTGCGTCCGCAGAGGATCGTCGCGCGGCGACCGAGCGGTGCGTGCAAGAAGGGGAAGTCGCGCTCTCCGCAGCACGGGCAGCCCGCTTGGCGCGAGAGGGGCAGGCGGCGCAGTTCGCCGGACCACACGTCGACTTCGAGCAGCGCGGGTTCGAGTTCGGTCGCGTCGCCCTCGGTGAGCATGCGCAGCGCCAAGCCGCTCTGCAGCGAAGCGATCGTCGCGACGGCCGGCAACAAGACGCCCGCGGTGTCGCAGGTCGGCAAGCTCGCGGCGGGCGGCGGTTCGGGGAACAAGCAGCGCAGGCAGGGGCCGCGACTCGGCAGGATCGCCATCACCAAGCCGCCCGATCCGACGACGCCGCCGTAGATCCACGGCACGCCGGATTCGATGGCGTAGTCGTTCAACAAGTAACGCGTGCCGAGGTTGTCCGTGCCGTCGAGGATCAGGTCGCAGCCCTCCGCGAGGTCTTCGAGGTTGTCCGCGTCGAGGTGCGCCGCGTGAGGTTCGAGCCTGGTGGGGCCGCCGATGCGGGCCAGCGTCCGGGCCGCGGCTTCGACCTTCAGCGTGCCTTCCGCCGCGTGGCGGTCCTCGAACAACACCTGCCGCGGCAGGTTCGAGATCTCGACGATGTCGCGGTCGACGAGCACCAGCTCGCCGACGCCGGAGCGCACCAAGTTCTGAGCGAGCACGCCGCCGAGCGCGCCGCAACCGACGAGCAACACGCGGCTCTCCGCGAGCCGTGCTTGACCTTCCTTGCCGAGCGGCGCGAAGCGCGTCTGGCGGTCGAAGCGTCGCGAGTCGTAGCGGGATTCGGTCATCGAGGGTGCGGCGGGTTCAGCCGAAGAGGTAGAAGGCGCCCATCACCAGTCCGGCGAGCGCGATGAGTCCGATGAGCAGCACCGGCAGCAGCGCGTGCAAGTCGCTGCCCGGCGGCTGGTCGATCTCGACCCAGTTGAACATCGCGCGCACGCGCGGGTCGAGCTCGGCGCCGCAGTGCGGACAGTGTTCCTGCGTCGACTGGTCGGCGGGCTTGCGTTGGTCGTAGGCGAGGGGGAGTACGCCGTGGCATTCGAGGCAGTAGTGGTTGCGCGAGCTGCCGCCCTCGGCGACACCGGGTGCACGCGATCGCTCGCGCAAGTGTTCCAGCGCCTCGGCGTTGGTGTCCTTGCGCGCGCGCGACCAGTGGTGCTCGCTGATGTTCCCGAAGCTCTTGGGCTTGGACTTCGGGTCAGTCGGTTCTTCCGGGCTGTCGCTCACCCGAAGAGCGTAACACTCCGGCGCCCTCGGCAATGACTGTGCGTGCAGGCGCAGCACTCGGAAAAGCGCTTGATTTCGGTCGATTCGCCGGCAAGGAGCCGCGAAACTGCGCCGATGGACAGAGGGTGAACCACACCACCGATCGAGCAGCAGAGGCTTCCACCCTTCAACCGCAGAGCGCGACCCCGGCCACTGCCGAGCAGCACGCGAGCTTGCGGACGGTCGGCCGCGACGCCGAAGGCCTCGCACAGGTCGAGCTGGTGCCCGGCGCGCGCCCGCGTCCGGTCGGCCCCGGCCGCAAGGAACGGGCGTACCTCGAGCGCATCGAGGCGGCGGAGCGCGAGCTCGAGACGTCGCGCTTGCTCGAGCGCGGCACGAATCGACTGCTCGACCGCTTGGAACGCGAGTCCGTCGAGGCCCGCGCCATGGAGCGCAAGCTGTCGTTCGCGCTCGGGGCACTGCAAGCGCAGAACCGCGCGCTGCAGGCACAGAACCGCGCGCTACTGGCGCAGGTCGAGGGCCGCGAGCCCGGCGCTGCCGTCGCCCCGTCGCGACTCGAGCGCTGAACCGGTCGCCAGCCGGACTCTTCAGACCCGCGCGAGATTCAGGTCGCCCTGCTTGACAGGGACCCGATCCCGCACGATCCTTCCTGGCCGCCAATCGGGGCGATAACCCGGACGGTGGATATAGCTCAGTCGGTTAGAGCGCCGGTTTGTGGTACCGGAGGTCGGGGGTTCGAATCCCCTTATCCACCCCACCCCCCCCTTGGAACGCTTCGCGCTCGTCGGGCCTGCACCACATCAGGCGGCCGACTCGAGCACGTCCTTGGCCTTGTCGAACTCCTGGCGGATCAGTTCCTCCATCGACAAGAAGGCGGTCCGATCGAGGCCCGTCAGCTCCAGCGCCGACTCGCTGAACGAGTAGGCGAGGCTCTCCAAGCCGTCTCCGAGCGAGAGCGCGTAGGTGATCGACTCGGCGAGGTGCGCGATCGCGGCGAGCTCCGGGTCGACTCCCGCGCGATGCGGACTGTGGTGGAACTCGATCGTGTCGGCGAGCACCTCGGGGAATCCCCAACGCCGCGCCAGCCGCGCACCGATCTGCGCGTGGTTCTGTCCGAGCACGCTGCGCTCCGCGGCCAGGAGATCGCCGCCGTCGTGCAGCACGCGCTCGATGCTCTCGGTGTACTCGTCCAAGAATTCGTCGATCACGAGGTGACCGATGTTCTGCAGCAGCGCGACCGTGTACGCGCGCTCCGGATCCACCGAACCGTGCACGCGGGCGAGCAGCTGCGCCGAGAAGGCGTTCATCACCGAGCGCTCCCAGAGCGCTTTGCCGCGCTCGCCGCGGCGGGTGCCGTGGAAGTACTGCGAAGCGCAACCGGTCAGCACCAGGTTGACGAGCGCCTGCACACCGAGCGCGTTGCCCGCCTCGCTGAGCGAGGCGATCTCGCGCCGGAAGCCGTAGTAGGCCGAGTTGGCGAGGCGCAGGACCTTGGCGGTCAACGCGGCGTCGGTCTGGATCACCGAGACCAGCTCGCCGGGGATCACCTCGTGGCGCTGGGAGAGCTGCAGCACGCGGCTCGCGACCTCGGGCCAGGGCTCGAGGTTCTTGGTCTCCACCAGGATGCGTCGAGCCACTTCAGGGTCCCACATGCGTCGATCTCCTATTCCGCGCTGGTTCGTGCGCCGGAGCCCCTCCGGCGCACGACGAGCCCCTGAGAGGGGAACGCGAGGGATTTTTTCGGCCTTAGGCCACTCGCCGCTGGACGCAATCCAGGAAGTTGCTTATGTTGAAGGCACGCGGGCCTGATGCTTTCTTCAGAGAGAGAGCCCGTGTCGCTCTTTCCGAGGTCCCCGACGGGAGACCAAGCGGTGACACCGCCGAGAGGTGGTGGAGCTGGGCTGCGCGGCGTTAGGCCCCGCTAGCCGGAGAGCCGAGGCTGCGTCGCCCCCGCCCCAGGGAGGGGGAGTGACGCGTCTTCGGAGTTCGCTCCGAGGGCAAATGAGAGAGTTGGGAGCAGTTTCTTCGGCTCTTGTTCCCGAGCTCATCGGGGCGCCTTCCGCTCGTCGGGCGGCGCCCCGAACCTTTGCCCGCCTTCAGCTGCCGCCGGCGGCCCTCAGGCGTCCGTGCGGAGCGTGCTGAGGATGCGACGCCAGGCGAGCTGCGTCGCGAGCGCACAGGCCCGCCAGTCGAAGCTCTCGGCGAGGGCTTCGCGCTGCTGTCGCTCCTCCGGCTCGCGGGCGCGACGGAGTGCGGCCTCGATCGAGTCGGCCAGGATCTGTGGATCGTCGCAGCCGGGCTCCAACCACTCGCCGAGGCCTCCGAGCGCTTCCTCGAGCGCGGGCAGTCGATCGGCGACGACGGTCGGGCCGAGCGAGCAGGCCTCGAGGACCGTGACCGGCGTCAGTGCTTCGCTCGAGAGGTGCACGAGCACGTCGGCCTCTGCGACCAGTCCGGGCAGCTCGGACTCCTGGGGCGCGGGAATCCAGCGCAGTGCGTCGCGAGCCGGCGAAGCGGAGCGACGCGCTTGCCAGGCTTCCGAAGCGTCGCCCGCGCGCCCGAGGTGCGTCAGCTCGACTTCGAAGCCGCCGGCACGCAGGCGTTCGACGGCTTCGAGCAACACCAGGGGGCGACGCGACGCGCGCAGCGCTCCCAGCGCGACGAGTCGTGCAGGACGCGAGCCCGCGGGTCGTTCCGCAGTCGGCCGCGCGGCCAGAGCGCGCCGCCAGTGTTCGCAGCCGACGGGCGTGAAGTGGATGCGATCCGCATCGACGCCGCAATCGACGCGCAAGCGTTCCGCGGCGTGCGCGCTGAACACCAGCACGCCGTCGAGCGAGCGCAACCAAGCCGCGTATTCGTTCGCCGCAGTGCTGCCCGCGGGCGGCAGCTCCGCCACGGCGGTGCACTGCTTCGCGCGTCGCACGTGCAACGGAACGGGCGAGGTCTGTTGGAACAGCTCGACTCCGCCGAGCAGCTGATCGACCCCGAGTCCGAGTCGACCGAGGAAGTGCAGCGCGCGGCGCGGTACGGGGCCGCGCAGGCGCTTCGCGATGGCGTGCGATCCGGCGATGCCGAGCGCGTCGTCATCCACTTCGCGCTGCGGGTCGCCGAGCTCGAAGAGCGCGAGTTCCGGCGGCGCGGGCAGCTTGGCCAGCGCGCGCACGAGTTCGCGCGCGTAGCGACCGACGCCCGGAGCGTGCGCCCAAGCAGGGCGGTAGTCGATGCCGATGCGCACGCGTTCGCCTCAGCTGGTCTGCAGGAGGACTTCGGCGGCGATGCGACCTGCACGGCCCGGCAACAGTCCGCCGGGATGTTGCGCGGCGCTTCCCAGGGAGAGCCCGGCGAGCGGCGCTCGATAGGTGGAGAGTTCGTGCGTCGGGCGCAGCATCAAGAGTTGGTCGAGAGCGAGTTCGGCGTGCCAGAGGTGTCCGCCGGCGAGCCCGTGCGCGCGGGCGAGATCGGACGGCGTGCGCAAGCGTTCGGCGCTGACGTGATCCGCGAGGTCCGGAACCGCATCGGCGAGCACCGCGTAGACGCGGTCGATCAATTCGCGGCGCGCGGGAACCGTCCAGCCGCCCGTGGGCGCGTGCGGCACGCCGTGAACGTGCGTCGTCCAGACGGCGCGGCCGTCGTCCGCGCGTGAGCCGTGGACTTCGAGCCATGGTTCGCTCGCCGTGCGTCCGTGCTTGACGTCGTCGGCGGCGCGCTCGAGCTGTCCGTTGTCGTTCAGCAGTCGCAGCTGATCGAAGGCGGCGCCACCGAGCGCGGCGAGTCCGGGTTCGCGCTCGAAGGCGAGGTCCAGCACGGCGATCGTGCCGCGGCAGCGCAGCGGTGCGAGCGATTCGCAATCGTCCACGTCGAGCGCACCTGCCGGCGCGAGTTGTTCGAGCGTGCGGCGCGGCGCGAGCGTCGAGAGCACCGCGTCGGCGCGAAACTCGGTTCCGTCGGCGAGCCAAGCGCCTCGCGCGCGCGTCGACTTCGCCTGACCGGTCGTGAGCAGACCGCCGATCGCTTCGCCGCAGTGCACGCGCGCGCCGCGTTCGCGCAGAGCGCGCAGCAACGAGCGCACGAGAGCGGGTCCTCCGCCCACGGGTCGTCGTACGCGTGTGCCGCGTGCCGCATCGCGCAGCAGCCAGACCGCGCTGCTGCCGGCGGCGCGCGGGCCGTGCCAGGTGCCGGGCAGCGCATCGGCGGCGAGCATCGCGCGCAGCAGCTCGTCGTCGAAGTGATCGCCGAACCAGTCCGCGACGCTGGTCGGGAGTCTCCAGAGCAGCTCGTGCATCGATGCAGCGCCGAGACCACGCCAGCGCGCGGCGCGGGACGTCAGTCGCAACGCAGGGGTCAGGTTGTCCGGAACCAAGTCGGGTGGCGCAGCGACGAGTTCTTCGCGCAGCACTTCGCGGTGCTGGTCGAGCGAAGCAGCGAACTCGCGCGCGCGCGCAGCGAGGTCGGCAGGCAGCGCTGCGTAGGGGTCGTCCGCACCGCGTTCGATACGCAGGTGTCGTCCGGCGCGATCGACGGCGATCACGTCGGGAGCGGATTCGAAGCTGAGTCCGTGCGCTTCGAGTCCGAGCTCGCCGGCCAGCTCGGACTCGAAGCGATCCTCGTCGAAGACCGTGCCGTGCGTCTCGATGCCGGACGAGCCGAGTTCTTCGGAGCCGTGCAGCCCTCCGGGGCGCGGTCGCTCGCAGAGCACCACGACGCGGCGTCCGTTGCGGGCGATCGCGAGCGCGGCGACGAGGCCTTCGAGGTCGCCGCCGAGCACCAGCGCGTCGCAGCGCGTCACGCCGGTCACAGCGCGCCTCCCGCGAGCATGCGCCGCGCACACAGTGCGCCGGGCGCACCCATGATGCCGCCGCCGGGGTGTGCTCCCGACGAAGCGAGCCAGAGCTTCGGGATCGGCGTCGCGTGTTGTGATTGGCCCGCCATCGGACGCAGGAAGGCGAGTTGTTCGAGTGAGAGCTCGCCGTGGAAGATGTTGCCTTCGGACAGTCCGAACTCGCGCTCGAGATCCCAAGGCGTCAGCACCTGTTGATGCAGGATCGTCTGCGATAGTCCGGGCGCGTACTGCTCGAGCGTCGCGATCACGTTGTCGCCGAAGGCGTCGCGTTGCGCGGGCCAGGCATCAGGACCTTCCGCGAGCTCGTAGGGCGCGTATTGCACGAAGCAGCTCATCACGTGCTTGCCGTCCGGCGCGACCGTCGGATCGCTGAGCGAAGGGATCACGACGTTGATGTACGGGCGGCTCGACCAACGGCCGGCCTTCGCTTCATCGAAGGCGAGTTCGAGCGCATCGACCGAAGGCGCGATCGCGATGTCGCCGGCGAGGTGCGGTCCGTCACCGGGCCGGCTGGTGAAGTTCGGCAGGCGATCGAGCGCGAGGTTCACCTTGCCGGAGCTGCCGCGGTAGCGGAAGCGATCGAGCTTCGCGTTGATCTCGTTCGGCAAGCGTTCGCGCCCGACGAGCCCGTGGAAGGTGCGCCGCGGATCGAGTCCCGAGATGACGCTGCGCGCGCGCAGCTCGTCACCGTTCGCGAGGTGCACCCCGCACGCTTCGTCGCCTTCGAACAGCAGGCCGGCGACATCGCAGTCGGTGCGGATCACCGCGCCGTGGAATCGGGCCGCGGACGCGAGCGCTTCGCTGACCGCGCCGGTTCCGCCGCGCGCGAAACCCCAGGCGCGGTAGTGGCCGTCGATCTCGCCCATGTAGTGGTGCAGCAGCACGTAGGCCGTGCCGGGCGAGCGCACGCCTTGCATGGTGCCGATGATGCCGGAGACGCTCATCGGCGCCTTCAGCTCGTCGGACTCGAAGTGTTCGTCGAGGAAGTCCGCCGCGCTCGCCGTCATCAAGCGCATGAACAGCGTGCGCTGACGCGCGGGCAAGGCGCGGAAGCGACGCCAGTGACTCAGCGCATCGGCGAGCTGCGCCGTGCTGGTCGTCGCGGGATCCGGCGCGAGTTCATCGATCAAGGGCGCGACGAAGGCGGCGAGTTCCGCCATGCGCTGACCGTAGAGCGGATAGCGTTCCGCGTCGCGCTTGCTGAAGGCCGCGATCTCGTCGTGCGTGCGCCGCGCGTCGTCCCAGCGCGCGAGCGAGCGACCGTCCAGGTAGGGCGAGAACGAGCACTCGAGCGGGATCAGCTCGAGGCCGTGCCGCGCGAGCTCGAGGTCACGGATGATCCACGGTCGCAGGAGGCTGACGACGTACGAGCAGACGGAGTAGGTGAAGCCCGGGTGCAGTTCTTCGCTGACGGCCGCGCCGCCGACGAGCCCGCGTCGCTCGAGCACGATCACGCGGCGTCCCGCACGCGCGAGGTAGGCGGCGCAGGCGAGCCCGTTGTGCCCGCCGCCGACGACGATCGCATCGAAGTCCGCCGGCGCGCTCATGCGACGCGGCGTGCGCGCGACGCGCGAAGGGAAGTGGAGGGGGATCGAGCCATGTCGCAGCGCCTCAGGCTATCCATGCCGTGCAGCGAATCAAAGCGTGCTGACCTCAGACGGAAACGCGCTCCCGACGCGGCAGGTACGGAGTCAGGGCACTTCTTCCACGGTTTTTGGGCCAGGTGCTCCTCCCTCCTGAAATCGTGGAAGAAGTGCCCTGACTCCGTACCTCAGCGGAAGCCCTTGGGGCGCGTGCGGTCGGCGCGTCCGAATCCTGCAGGGGCTCGGCCGGTGTCCGGCTTGGATCCGCCGCGCGAAGTGCGCGGGCCCTGTGAGCGCGTCTCGCCCGGACGCTGGATCGGTTCGTTGACCAGCGGATCCTCTTCGGGCGACAGTCGGCGTTCGAGCTCGGCGCGCTGGCGCGGGCCGGGGAGCTTACCCAGGAGACCGCCGTCCGCGCGCAGGGCGATGTTGATCTCCTCCCAGACGGCCTTCAAGAACGGGAACCAAATCGGCGACGTGAGGATCAGGAGGCCGTACTTGATCAGGCTCTTGTTGAGGTCGGACATGTCGATGCTCGCCCGCAGGGGCGATCTCCTCGTCGACCGCGACGGTCGATCCGGTGGACGTCGAAGCGGAATTCCGGTCGTCGTGGCGCGTGAGCCGAATGCGCGGCGCGCTGCGTCAGCGCCGGCGATCGATCAGGCCTGCGGCGCGGGGCTCGCGCGTCGCGGCAGGTCGCGTTCTTCGCCACAGCGTGCGCACTGCTCGTAGAAGCGCGGTTCACCGTCCGCCGTCATCGCCAACTCGTCCATGTTCTTGGTCGTGTTCCAGGCGATCTTGGGATCGTCGGTCTTGTGCACCCAGGTGTGTCCCAGGAGCTTGCAGAAGATGTTCATCGGGGGGTCCTCCAGGCCGGGAAACCCCCGAGCCGTCCGTCGTTGTAGGGGGAGCGCGGGCCCGGGGCAAGAGCCGGGCAACGGTCCGTGAGTTCGAAACGCGGCACACGCGGGTGCGCTGCGTCGCTCCGGCTACGAAAGAGGGGTGCCGGCCACACTCGGCCGGCACCCCTCGTTAGCTAGCGTTCGGGACTACAGGCCCCAGACGACGCGCAGAGCGTTGGTCGCGTTGGCGCGCGAGTCGCAGACGCCCGCGGAGTCGCGGTACCAGAACTGCCAGTGGGTGGTCTGGCCGGGCAGGATGCCGTACTGGTTCGAGATGCTCGGGTCGCCCGGCGCGGGAAGGAGTCCGCCGCCGTTGCCGGTCTGGACCTTCAGGATGCGCTGGGGGTTGGTGAGACAGCCGACGCCGTTTCCGAGGACCGCACCGGCCGGGTTCGAGGCCGAGGACATGAAGAACCAGCCGGGGCTCGCGAACGGGATGTTCGAGACGACCAGCTGCAGCGTGTCGTTCGAGACGCTCGGGTTGCCCACGGCGGCCATATCACCGGCGAGGCCGAGGAAGTTCAGGCAGCCACCGAGGTTGTTGGCGTTCACGTTGCCGCAGGGGCAGGCGACGCTGTTCGGGTCCTGCGCGCCGTCACCGATGCAGAAGCGCTCGATCTCCGGCTCGCACTCGTCCGGGATGCCGTTCTGGTTGGCGTCGAAGGCACCGTTCTGGATGTCGATGGCGTCGTCGACCTGGTTGCCGTTGCAGTCGATGATGTAGTTGTAGGTCACCGTGACCGAGGCTTCGGCCGAGGTGTTGAACTGCGTGATCAGGTTGCCCGCACCGCTGGCAGTCGAGCTGCCGGCCGCGTTGCAGGGAAGGCTGATCGTGCCGGGACCCGAGAACAGCGCGAGGTCGGCGGGCGCCGAAGTCGACTGGTTGTCGGTGTCCGATGCCATGATGCCGAGGTGCGCGATACCGGAGGTACCGTCGAAGTCGATCGTGCCGTCGAAGGCCGTGAGGTTGTCGACGAAGTTGGCGACGGGCAGCGCGACCGCGAGGACCGAGAGGTCGGGGCGGGTCAACGTGATCGTGGCCTGGAAGGAAGTCGAGACGACGGCGGCTTGCGCGTCGAGGCTCTCGATGCTGGCGCCACCTTCGGCTCCACCGGCGAGTTCGAAATCGACGCTGAGCAGGGTAGCTCCGGCGACGTTGAACTTGGGGACCGTGAGGCTGTCGTCCCAGTTGGTGAGTTGAAGGCTGATCGAGTCACTCTCGATCTGCGTCTGCTGCGCGCTCGCGGTTCCGGCGATGATGGCGGCGCCGCACAGGGCCAAGGCCCCGCGGTTCAGGATTTGTTGAAACATAGCGGATCTACTCTGAATCTCAGGTGGTGGTGGAGCGAGCCGGCGTGGGGCCGGTCGAGCTCGGGGTGCTGACTCTAATCGGGGAAACGATGGGGAGCTGGCCTGCTGGGGGAGCACCGGGCAGCTCTAGCTAGGATACCTCAAAGCGAATTGGGGAACTGTGATTCCGCGAGGAACTCGTTGGTTCGCGACGAAATGAGGCGGCTCGTTTCCGCTCAGCCCCCCTTGGACCTGGGATGTGGGCGACCACCCGTCGGTCCGGATTCAAGAACGACCGGGGCGTCTCCGATGTTCGCCCACTATCCAATTTCCTGCAAGTCGCAGGAGTGGCAGTCCGGCCATCGCCCCCCCCGGAGCTCCGGGGAACCCAGCTGGAGCGCCCCCTGTGCCCGATCCCGGAGTCCCTCGCTCCGACTAGGTGCATGGCGGCGGAGACAGTGCTAGCTTCGGGGCGTGGAGCGGCAGGAACACGGGGCGCACACCCTGCGGGTGGCGCGCGGAGTGGTGGTCGGTCGGCACGGCTCGGACGTCTTCGTCGAGCTGGGGCCGCGCAGCCAGGGCGTCATCCGGCGGGATCGCTTCCCCGAGGATCCCGAGCTCGGCGCGAGCTTCGAGTTCACCTTGCGCGGCCTGGAAGAAGGCCTCTGGGTGCTCGAGCTGTTCGAGAAGCCGGTGCTCGTCAGCTGGGAACGCATGGAGGTCGGCGAACTGGTGCAAGCGCGCGTCGTGCGCCGCCGCCCCGGCGGCTACGAGACGAAGGTCGGACCACTGCACGCCTTCTTGCCGCAGTCGCACAGCGGACTGCAGCGCGGCAAGTCCGCCGACTTGTTGCTGGGCAAGCTGCTGACCTGCGAAGTGCTCGAAGTCGATCACGAACGACAGCGCGTGTTCGTCTCGCGCAAGCTCGTCGCCGAGCGCGAACGGCGCGGCGAACGCGATCGCGCGGTCACTTCGCTGCGTCCGGGAACGGTGCTGGAAGGTCGCGTCTCGCGCGTCGAGGAATACGGCGCATTCGTCAAGCTACCGGGCGGATTGCAGGGTTTGGCCCATGTCTCCGACCTGTCACACGAACGACTCGCGCACGCGAACGAAGTGCTGCAAGTCGGTGCGACGGTTCAAGTGAAGGTGCTCTTCGTGCGCGCCGGAGGCAAGCGCATCGGCCTCGGCGTGAAACAACTGCAAGATGACCCGTGGCGCGACTTCACGCGCCATTACGAGCAAGGTGAAGCGCTGATCGGCGAAGTGCGCCGCATCGTGGACTTCGGCCTCTTCGTGCGCGTCGCTCCCGGAGTCGAAGGGCTCTTGCACAAGAGCAACTGCGTGATCGGTCCCGGCCGCGGATTGCGCGAGGAGTTTCAGCTCGGGCAAGAACTCGCGGTGCGCATCGTCGACCTCGATCCGGATCGCCAGCGACTGTCCTTGTCACTCGTGCACGTGGACGGCAGTCGCGTCGATGTGGAAGAGGTGATCGACCCCGAGGATCGGGCCGCAGGCTTGCCCGCTCTGCCGGAGCGGGAAGCGGGGAAGACGAACCTCGGAGCCCTGCTGCGCAACGCGCTGCGGCGCGACGAGTCGGCCTGATTCCCGCTGACGGGCCCTCGGAGGGGGATTGCTGGCGTTCCCGGGACTCCTCGCGCAGGATGGGGCCTCACCTCGAACAGCAGGAACTCAACATGTCCGGACTGGAAATCACGCTGCGCATCGCGCTCGTTCTCGTCGTCGTCACCGTTATCACCGGTCTGGCGGGCTGAGCCCCCAGTCTCCGCTGCTCCCCGCTGCTCGGCCTTCGCCGGTCCATCCAGTGTTGCGCACCGCATCGATCCGACGCGGGCCTCCGCAACGAGCGGCTTTCGTGTTGCGATCCGGTCGAGTGCGCGGTCTAGACTCCGCGCCTCCTAGCCCGGATTATTCATGAAGACGTGCTCCAGGCACAGCAGATCGGCTCCTGTCGGTGCTTTGAGGGTTCTGGCGATGATGGCGACCCTGAACGGGTCGTCGAAGTAGCCAGGTTCCTCAAAGTGCCGTCAGGGGCCGAGAGGCCGGCGATGCCGGCCGGCTGCGTAGTCTGGAGTGCGTGTTCATGAATAATCCGGGCTAGGCCCCGCACTCGCATCCATGAATCCGCTCTCGCTCTGGCTCCTCGCCCTCGCGCCGGCAACCTCGTCTCCCGAACCGCCCGCGCCCGGCGCCTCCGGTCCCAACTGGAATGTGGCCCTCGCCGCTGCGACGCAAGCCTCCTATTTGCCGACGCCGTTCGAGTACACCTACATCGACGTCGCGTACCAGAGCATCGATCTGGATGGGAACAACCCGAAGCTCGGCGGCTTGGTGTTTCGCGGATCGTTCGACGTCACGGACAACATCCGACTGTTGATGTCGTTCGGCGACGCGAGTTCGACGACGGGGACCGTCGAGAACACGGTGCGCGACTACAGCCTCGGCTTCGGCATGCACGGCTCGTACAACAACTGGCTCGACGTGATCGGTAACTTCGAGTGGATACGCCGCGAGTTCAGCGGCACCGTCGACGGTCGACACAAAGGCTGGGTTGCGGGAGTCGGTGTGCGCATGCTTCCGGTTCGCACGCTCGAGATCGACGCGATCTTGCTCTACCAGAACTCGGTGGACAACGAGGGCGGTGGTCAACTCGGCGGCATCTGGCACTTCTCGCAGTTCGTCGGCTTGCGCGTCTCGGGCCAGGCCATCGGCGACGCGACGCGCTACTGGGGCGGCTTGCGCTTCTCGCTCTGAGGCGCGTGCCTCTGCGGGCGAAGGGCTCGAATCATGCCGCGAATCGGCCGATTCGCGGCACTCCGCGCGTCTGCCTGTTGTTCACCCGACGTCAAGGATGCGTGGCCTTGCCGGTTCACCGGCACGGCCCCAGCCGGCTGCTGAAGAAGTGCTTTGGATGACAGATGCTACCGCCCTGTCATCCGAAGCACTGCTTCCGGCGGACTGCCAGCTTCGAGGGTGACGACGCCGACCAAGGAGGCACTGATGTCCGTCATCGAGCTCTCGATTCGTGCTGCGGTATTCGTGGCTGTCCGGACCAGCTTGCAGCTCTGTGGGTTGGCACAGACCGTGGTGCTTCCGCCGTGGATGCCGATTCAGTCGATGTCTGCGGCACCATGATCAGCGACGCGAGCTGCGTCCGGATCTTGCAGACCGCTCAACGCGGTTTGTTCTCCGTCGACGACTGGACCGATGACACGACGGTTGTCGTCGTGCAAGTCGGCGGCCGAGGGCCTCGTCCCCGGCGATCAAGGCGTTGACCAGTTCTGGTTCCGCGACCCGCGGTTCGGGTTGTGCGGAACGGGCAGCAACTTCTCGAACGCGCTGCGGGTCAACAGGCGCTGAGCGCCGCATCCGCGAGCTGCGCGCGTCGTTCGCCGGTGAGCGGACGTCTCATCGCACTACCACTCCAGCACGCGGCCGTCTTGGTGCCGGAAGCTGCCCGTTGTAGACAGCTCGAGCTCGTCGATGCGTGCGATCAGACCGGACGCCGATTCTTCCGCGCTGATTCCGCGTCCGCCGGTCATGTCCGTCGCGACCATGCCCGGGTGCAAGAGCACGACGGAGACGCCGCGCGGCTCGAGGTCGCGCGCGAGGCTCACGCCTCCCGCGTTGACCGCCGCCTTCGACATGCGGTAGCCGTAGTAACCGCCGGACTCGTTGTCCGACATCGAGCCCATCAGGCTCGTGACGATCGCGACCTTCGAGCCCGCGCCGAGCCGATCCAACAGCGCGCGGGTCACACGCAGTGGACCGATCGAATTGACTTCGAACTGGCGACGGATGCGTTCGACGTCGAAGTCGTCGAGCGACTCCACCGTCAAGATGCCGGAGTTGTTGATCAGGGCGTCGAGCGGCTCATCGCCGACTTCGCGCGCGAGTCGCGCAACCGAGTCGTCGTCGGTGACATCGACGCGGGCGATCACGCGCACGCCCAGCGCCTCGAGTTTCCGCGAGCTCGTGCGACAAGCCGCGAGGACCTCGTCGCCGCGCGCGGAGAGCGCGCTCGCGAGCGCCAAGCCGATGCCGCGGTTCGCACCGGTGATCAGGATGCGTGCCATCTGTGTGCCTCTCGTGTGCGCTGTCGCTCGGGATGTGAGGTGGCGCGCCAGGCAGGATTCGAACCTGCGACCGTCGGATTAGAAGTCCGGTGCTCTATCCAGCTGAGCTACTGGCGCATCGGCCCATCCGGTCCTCGTCGGTGTCGGCGCAAGGACTGGTCGGGGAGATGGGACTCGAACCCACGACTCGAAGCACCCAAAGCTTCGCCTCTACCAACTGAGGTACTCCCCGGAGGGCCGACGAAGACTAATCGAGGAGGGGGGGCTCTTCGACATCGGGATGGGGGAATTCGGTGGCTCAGCGGGACGGCTCGCGTTACGGTCCCCGCTTGGTCGGGCGAGCATGGAAGTCTCGTCGGCCACTCCCGGCGCGGTGCGCTGATCGTTCTCCCGAGCGACTCTCTGCCGCGTCTCGATTCTAGGGCGCACTGCGCCTGAAGCTCCAGGGGTCTGAGAAGCCATGAAGGTCCTCGTCGTCGGCGGTGGCGGGCGTGAACACGCGCTCTGCTGGAAGATTGCTCAGTCGAAGCAGTGCACTGAGCTGCTCTGCGCTCCCGGCAACGCCGGAACGCGCAGCGTCGCGCGCAACGTCGACGTCGCCGCGGACGATGTGCAGGGTCTGGTGCGCCTCGCCAAGGCCGAGAACATCGACCTGGTCGTGATCGGTCCGGAAGACCCGCTGTGTCTCGGCCTCGCCGATCGACTGCGCGGGGAGAGGATCGACTGCTTCGGACCCGGTGCGGATGGCGCGCAGCTCGAAGGTTCGAAGACCTTCGCGAAAGAACTGCTCGAGCGTCACCGCATCCCGACCGCGATCTCCCGCGCCTTCGACCGCTCCGGAGCCGCCAAGGTCTACCTCGAGAGCTGCTCGCAGTGGCCGCAAGTCGTCAAGGCCGACGGACTCGCCGCCGGCAAGGGCGTCTTCATCTGCCAGGACGCTCGCGAAGCCTGCCGTGCTGTCGACGCGATCATGGAAGAGAAGACGCTCGGTGACGCCGGACTGCGCGTGCTCGTCGAGGAGTTCCTCGAGGGCGAAGAAGCCAGCTTGCTCGCGATCACCGACGGCGAAGCGATCTTGTTGCTCGAGCCGGTCGTCGACCACAAGCAAGTCGGTGACGGCGACACGGGTCCGAACACGGGCGGCATGGGCGTCTACTCGCCGGCGCCGAGCCTGACGCGCCGCTTGCTGCGCCAAGTCGAACAACGCGTCGTGATCCCCGCGATCCACGCGCTGCGTCGCGAAGGCATCGAGTTCCGCGGCGTGCTCTACGTCGGCTTGATGATCACCGAACAAGGTCCGAAGGTGCTCGAGTTCAACGTGCGCTTCGGCGACCCCGAGATGCAGGCGATCGCTCGTCGCTTCAAGAGCGACTTGCTGCCTTACCTGTCCGCGACGGCGCGAGGCAAGCTGTCGAAGATGGACCCGCCGCAGTGGGACGAACGCTTCTGCGTCGGCGTCGTGGCTGCCAGCGAGGGATACCCCGGCACTTACCGTCGGGGCGACCGGATCACCGGCATCGAAGCGGCGGAAGAGAACCCCGAGGTCGTCGTCTTCCAGGCGGGAACCTCACCCGAAGGTGTCGACGTGATCACCTCCGGCGGTCGCGTGCTGTGCGTGACCGGAATGGGCTCCGACATGGAAGAGACGCGCGAGCTGACCTACGCCGCCTTCGACAAGATCGACTGGGCCGGCAAGTTCTGCCGGCGCGACATCGGCACGCGCGTCGACACGCGCAAAGAACGCATCGCGAAGATGATGGGCAAGGCCGACGGCACCGTTCGCGGTCGCTAGCCTGTCCTTGGAACCGCAGCTCGCGCAGGCACGACCCGCTGTGGATCCGTGCTTGCGTCAGCGACTCGAATCGCCGATGCTCGCAGCTCGGCCCCGACGAGAGCCCCGACGACTCCCGTGAATCACGACGCCATCCGCAGACGCTTCGAGTCCTTCCTCAAGGCCCAAGGGCTCAAGATGACCTCGCAGCGCGAGCGCATCTTCGAGCGGGCGTTCGAGACGCACGACCACTTCAGCGCCGAGACCCTCTACGGTTGGATGCGCGAAGAGGGCGGCCCGAACGTCTCGCGCGCCACGGTCTACCGCACGCTGAACCTGCTCGAAGAGGGCGGCTTCATCGGTTCGCTCGACACCGGACGCGGCGAGACGGTCTTCGAGCACTTGCTGGGCCACTCGCACCACGATCACTTGATCTGCGTCGAGTGCGGCAAGATCGAGGAGTTCCGCGAGGAGCGCATCGAAGCGCTCCAGGAAGAGGTCGCCGAGCGCAAGGGCTTCGAGCTGACCAGCCACAGCCTGCGACTGATGGGCATCTGCGGCGCGTGTCGCCGCGCACCGTCGACGAACTCGCCCAAGGCGAGCGCCGAAGCCGAGCGCTGAGACCGTTCGGTCCTGCGCGAGGAGTAGAGAAGTACGGTACCTAGCGCCCGGCGTTGGCTTCGATGTCCTTGATCAGCTGCTTGGTGACCGTGTCGGCGACTTCGCCGTCGGAGACGCCGAAGTGGGTGGCGTCGACGGTCAGGCGCGAGGACTTCTGGTCGAAGGACTCGACCGAGACGGTCACGGTGCGGCCGTTGACCTTGCCGATCGCGGCGAACAGCGCTTCGTCGACTTCCAGTGGTCCGGTGGCCTGCTGCGAGAGGGAGACTTTGACTTCTTCCCAGACGACTTCGGCAGGCTGCTGCAGCTGCACGACGTAGGTGCTGTTGTCGAGGACCTCTTGTGCGAGGACCACGCCGGCGGCGGTGCCGACGACGAAGCATCCGGAGACGCTGAGGGGCAGGGCCAAGAAGAGCAGGGCGGTGAGGATTCGCATGGGGCGGATCTCTTGGATTCGAGTCGGGGGCAGTCGGTCTCGCCGTGCATCACGCGGATGGGGCGCAACAGACCTGATGGGAGCTTGGAGAGCCGCCTGATCGCGCGCGCGGCGCGATGACGGCGAAGGCCGGGATCCGGTGAACCCGAGTCGCGTGCCGACGCGCGGCGTGCAACTGCTCGCACCCTACCGATCGCGAAGCGCCGATTCAGCGGGCAAAGCCCTGAAATCGGCCCGAAATCAGCGGGATCTCGCCCGACGTGGATCGCGTCCCCGCCGGAGTCAGACCGTCGCGGTGCGGGCCGCGTCGACCATCCGCCGGAAGAGGGCCAGGCCTTCGCCTTCGGAGCGCTCCGGCAACCGCGTCCAGCGCGGGTGGTGGTGGGGCGCCACGTTGCGCTCGGGGTGCGGCATCAGACCGAGCACGCGGCCCGTCGGGTCGCAGATGCCGGCGATGTTGTCGATCGCGCCGTTGGGGTTGAGCGGGTAGTCCACGCGGCCGCCCGCCGGATTCACGTAGCGCAGCGCGATCTGCTTGTTGGCCTCGAGGCGCTCGAGCGTCGCGGCGTCCTGCACCACGAAGCGCCCTTCGGCGTGCGCGACCGGCGTCGGCGTCGTCTCGCCCGGCACGATCCAGGGGCACGCGCAGTCGGCCGATTCGAGCGTCACCCAGCGGCACTCGTACTGGTTCGATGCGTTCTGGTAGAGCGCGATGGAGCGCTCGTGCACGTCGCGGTCGGGTTCGAAGAGTCCCGACTCGACGAGCACTTGGAAGCCGTTGCAGATGCCGAGCACCAAGCCGCCGCGGTCGACGTGCGCGCGCAGTTCATGCGCGAGCGCCGCGCGCAGCTCGAGGCCGAACACGCGACCGGCGGCGATGTCGTCGCCGTAGCTGAAGCCGCCGGGGATCACGAGGAGCCGCGCGTCTTCCAGTCGGCTCGGTTCTTCGAGCAGGCGGTTCAGGTGCAGCGTCTCGGCGCGCGCGCCGGCGAGTTCGAGGGCGCGGACCGTCTCGGCGTCACAGTTGGTTCCGGCGGCCCGGAGAACGAGTGCTTTCGGAGTGCTCATGATCGAGGATCAGCCGTGGAAGCCGGATTGGTGGGCTGCTTTGAGTTCGGCGAGTGAGAGTCGCACGAGTTCGTTCGAGTTGCGGCCGCTGATGCGCAGCTCGGGTTCCGATACGGTGCGACCGATGCGCGCCAGCGGAGCGCCGTCGAGCGCGCGCTCGAAGGCCGTGGATTGATCGGGTGCGACTTCGACCAGGAAGCGCGTGCACGATTCCGAGTAGAGCATCACGGAGTCGTCGTCGAAGCCGTCGCCGAAGCTCGTCGAGCCCGCTTGCGAGAGGTCCACTTCGAGCCCGAATCCGCCCGAGAAGGCCGTCTCGGCTACCGCGACGGCGAGGCCGCCTTCGGAGAGGTCGTGCACGGCGCGGGTCAGGCCCCCCGCGATCGCGGCGTGCAGCCGTCGCATGACGCGCGGCGCGGATTCGAGGTCCGGTGCGGGCACCGTGCCGCCGTCGCGTCCGGCTTGCAGCGCGTAGTGCGAGCCGCCGAGTTCCGCGTGCGTGCGTCCGACGAGATAGACGTAGTTGCCGGCCGCCTTGAGGTCCATCGTCTGCGCGCGGCGCACGTCGGGAACCGTCGCGAGCGCGGAGATCAGCAGCGTCGGCGGGATCGCGATCGTCTCGTCACCGACGCGGTACTCGTTGTTCAAGCTGTCCTTGCCCGAGATGAACGGCGTGCTGTAGGCGAGCGCCGCGTCGTGGCAGGCTTCCGCAGCGAGCACCAACGCGCCGAGGCGGTCGGGCTTGTCGCAGTTGCCCCAGCTGAAGTTGTCGAGGATCGCCGTGTGGTCCGGATCACCGCCGACGGCGACCGAGTTGCGCAGCGCTTCGTCGATCGCCGCGAGCGCCATGCGCCGCGGATCGAGTCGCCCGTAGTGCGGGTTCGCGCCGCAGGTGATCGCGATGCCCTTGTTCGAGTTCGCCAGCGGGCGCAGCACCGCGCCGTCACCGGGACCGTCGCTGTCTTCACCGACGAACGGCTTGACGACGGACATGCCCTGCACTTCGTGGTCGTACTGACGCACGATCCACTCCTTGCTGGCGATGTCGGGCGCGCCGAGCAGCGCGAGCAAGGTCGATCCGTGATCGGCGGGGGCGGGACAGCCTGGGTCCGCGATCTCCGGCGCGTCCCACTCCGCCTGACGCAGCGGGCGCGGCGTGCCGTCGTGCAGGAAGCTCATCGCGAGCTCGCACATCGGTTCACCGGCGTGGAACAGGTTCAGGTTGCCCGAGTCGTCGAAGTTGCCGATGACGGTCGCTTCGACGTCTTCCGACGCGAAGACCGCCAGGCACTCGTCGAGCGACTCTTGCGGAACGCTGAGCACCATCCGTTCCTGCGCTTCGGAGATCCAGATCTCCTCCGGCGTCAGTCCGGGATACTTGAGCGGCACGCGGTCGAGGTGCACGGTCGCGCCGCACTCTTCGCCCATCTCGCCGACCGCGCTGGAGAGTCCGCCCGCGCCGCAGTCGGTGATGCCGCGGTAGAGGCGCTTGTCGCGCGCTTGCAAGAGCACGTCGAGCACGCGCTTCTCGGTGATCGGGTCTCCGATCTGCACGGCGGCCGCGGAGACCATCTCCGACTCTTCGTGCAGTTCGATCGACGAGAAGGTCGCGCCGTGAATGCCGTCGCGTCCGGTGCGTCCGCCGACGACGACGATCGCGTCGCCCGGCGCCACCGACTTGGTCGCAGCCCAGCGCGGCATCAAGCCGACGGTGCCGGCGTAGACCAGCGGGTTGCCGATGTAGTCCTTGTGCACCCAGACACCGCCGTTGACGGTCGGGATGCCCATGCGGTTGCCGTAGTCGCGCACGCCCTGCACGACGCCGCGCAAGATGCGGCGGGGGTGCATGCAACCCTTCGGCACCTGGTCCGCGGGCAGGTCGAGCGGGCCGACGAAGAAGGCGTCGGTGTTGGCGATCGGTCGCGCACCCAGGCCGACGCCGAGGATGTCGCGGATCACGCCGCCGATGCCCGTGCCGGCTCCGCCGTAGGGGTCGATCGCGGACGGGTGGTTGTGCGTCTCGACCTTGAAGCAGACGTCCCAGTCGTCCTCGAACGCGATGATGCCCGCGTTGTCGTGGAAGACCGAGATGCACCAGTCCTTCGCGAGCGTATCCGTCGCGCGCTTGATGGTGGTCTTGAGCAGGTTGTCGATGCGGCGTTTCTCAGTGCCTTCGCGCATCTCGACGATGCCGGCGAAGGTCTTGTGCTTGCAGTGTTCCGACCAGGTCTGCGCGATCGTCTCGAGCTCGCACGCGGAAGGCGCGCGATCGAGTTCGGCGTAGTGTCGGGCGATGCACTGCATCTCGACCAGGTTCAGCGATAGTCCGCCTTCGGTGCTGATGCGCCGCAGCGCGGCGTCGTCGAGTCCGGCGAGCGGCACTTCGACGCGGCCGTGTTCTTTGGCCTCGGCCGGCGGGCCGTAGTGCAGGCCTTCACCATCCGTCTGGATGTCTTCGATGACTTCGTTCGCGAGCAGCTTCGAGGCGAGCGTCTCGAGCGCGTTCGCATCGAGGACGCCTTCGAGTTCCCAGGCGATGAAGGTCGAGACGTGCAGGTCGGCGGCGGCGAGTTTCGCCCGCGCGATGACGCGCGAGATCGTGACGGCGACCGGGTCCATCACGCCGGCGCGGCGCGCGATGAGCACGCGGTGCTTACAGGTGTCGGCTTGCGGCGCGGATTGCGGTGCGGTCAGGCGGACGTCGTCGAGGACGGGGTCCGCGAGCAGCTCGCGCACGATGGCCTGCACCGCTTCCTCGGACAGCTTCGGCGGCAAGAGCGTGCCGCGACCGGCGCGCGCACCCGTCAAGCCGGTCACGCCGAGCTCGCGAGCGGCATCCAGGAGGTGCGCGCCGTCCGGATCGTCGACGCCGGGCTTGCGGAAGACCTCGACGCGCCAGGCGTCGGGGAGCGAGAGGGAGCGCGCGGTGGCGCTGGACTCTTGGATGGCGGACATCGCTCGGATGGGCGGGGGGTCGCGGGGTCCCCGGAGAGTCGGTGAGGGGTGCGGGGAAGGGCTGAGTGTAGCGGGGTAGCCCGTGCTTTCCGCCCGCAAAGGCCGCCGAAGATCTTGCGCCGGGGCATTCCTGACCGGAACATGGCGGCTCGACGGGCGCGGCGGATTCTCTCCGGCGTGCACTGCCCTTTCGGTTGCGGTTGTTGTTCGTGCCACGGGCGGCGCCGTCGACCGTCCCTTCGGTCCGCCCGCGCGGTGGGCCCTGTCAGGAGAGCGCGAGGCTTGAGCGAACCCAGCCAGACGAACAAGAACGTCCCGAGCGCGGGCATGGCCTTCGAGCGCCCGATCCACGAGCTCGAGGTGAAGCTGAACGAACTCGTCGAGCTCAGTCAGGGAACCAACCTCGACCTCGAGACCGAGATCGGCGTCGTCCGTCAGGCCTTGGCCAAGCAGATGGCCGAGACCTACGAGAACATCACGCCCTGGGCTCGCGTCAACGTCGCGCGACATCCCGACCGACCGGTGACCGGTGACTACGTCGAGCACGTGCTCGACGACTTCATCGAGCTGCACGGCGACCGCGTCTTCGGCGACGACGCCGCGATGCTGACCGGCTTGGCGCGCATCGGCGAACGACGTTTCGTGCTGATCGCGCACCGCAAGGGCACGACGATCCAAGAACGACTGGCCGCGAACTTCGGTTGCGCGCACCCCGAGGGGTACCGCAAGGCGCTGCGCAAGATGCGCCTCGCCGAGAAGCTCAAGCTGCCGATCGTGACCTTCATCAATACGCCCGGCGCTTACCCGGGCATCGGCGCGGAAGAACGCGGACAGGCGGCGGCGATCGCCGAGAACATCCTCGCGATGTTCGGCGTGCGCGTTCCGATCCTCGCGGTCGTGATCGGCGAAGGCGGCTCGGGCGGCGCGCTCGGCATCGGCGTCGGCGACCGCGTGCTGATGATGGAACACAGCTACTACTCGGTGATCAGTCCCGAGGGTTGCGCGGCGATCCTCTGGAAGGATGGCGAGCGCACGCCCGACGCAGCCGAAGCTCTGAAGCTGACGGCGCCCGACCTGATCAAGCTGGGGCTGATCGACGGGGTGATCAAAGAACCGGTGGGGGGCGCGCATCGCGACCGACCCATGGCGATGGCGACGGTGCGCGACACGATCCTGAGTGAACTGGCGCTACTCGAGAGCGTGCCGATCGACGAATTGCTCGCCGAACGCCACCGCAAGTACCGCCACGCCGGCGAGATCCCGGGGCGCTTCCCTTCGGTCGAAGAACTCGATTCCTGAGCTCTGGGGGCCCCTGCGCTGAGTTCCACGAGACCGCGGGGGCTTGCTAGACTGGGTTTCGGCTCCCCGGGCGCGCGTTCCGGTCCGCCGTCCGGATTCGGGCGGTCCTGTTCGGATTCGGGTCAGGCCCGCGCCAACGCACGGCCGATCGGGTCGTAAACCACGCTCGACCGGGTCCGAAGCGGACCCCGAGAGCCTTGAACCAAGCGTCCTCTATCTTGCAGCACCCTCGATCCCATCAGGGAGGCCCCGTGAATGTCACGGATGGCGGCCCGCCGGCCGCGAGCACCGGCGATCCCGCCAGCGCCACCCGCGAGCGGGATCACGGGCTCGTGCGCCGCGCCCAGGAGGGCGAAGAAGCGGCCTTCGCCGAGCTGGTCTCGCTCTACGAGAAGCGCGCGTTCCGCGTGGCGCGCAACATGGTCCCCGGCGATGAAGACGCCCGCGACTTGGTCCAAGAGGCCTTCCTGCGCGTCTTCCGCAACTTGGACCGCTTCGACTACAAGCACGCTTTCTCGACCTGGCTGTACCGCATCGTCAGCAACCTCTCGATCGACCACCTGCGACGCCGACGTCGCACGCAGTCGACGAGCTCGGTGGACGAAGACGAAGCGGGCCTCGACCTGGTCGACGCGGACGCACCCGCGCCCTCCGCGGCGCTCGAGTCTTCCGAGACGCAGGACGAAGTCCGTGCGTGCCTCGAGAACCTCGCGCCTCACTTCCAATCGGTGCTCGTGCTGCGCGAGCTCGAAGGCTTGCCGTGCACCGAGATCGCCGAGATCGTCGGTGCGACGCACGTCACCGTGCGCTGGCGCTTGCACCGCGGCCGCAAGCTGTTCCAAGAGGAATGGGAGCGCCGGGCGCGCTTGCGCGACAACAACCGCAGCGGTCAGTCGACTGCTGCCGACATGAACCACGGCGCGACTTCGCGCTCGAACGAACAAGCTGATTCATTCCCGGACGACTTGTCAGAGGAATGTGAGGACTGATCCGATGATGATGGAAATTCCTGAGAACTGCATCGACGTCCAGAATGCGCTGCACCTCTACGTGGGCGCTGATCTGGAGACCAAGGTTCAAGTCGCGGTCGCCCGCCACTTGGAAGCCTGCGCGGGGTGCCGTGCGCAAGCGGACGACGCACAGGCGGCACGCGCGGCGCTGCTGGTCTTGAAGTCCGACGCGCCGCCTGCGATCAGTGTGTGGTCCGATGTCCGCGCGCAGCTGCTGCGGGAGGGGCGCATCGCGGGAGCGCCGGTTGCACGGCGCTCGCCGTGGTGGATCGTACCCGCCGCTGCCGCAGCCTCCGTCGCTGCCGTCTTGTTGACGCTCGCCGTCCAGAACGACGCGAACCGGGTCTTGCCGAATGGAGCGCAGCCGTCCGCACCCGACGCGCCGCAGCCGATCGTCTTGCATCCGGTCGAACCGGGTGCCGCTCCGATCTTCGACGATTCCGCTCCGCGAGTGATGCCGTTCGATCCGTCCTTCTCCGGCGCGAGTGCCGCTGGCAACCAGCGTGGCGGCGCGATCGTTCCTTTCGATTCGAACGAGATCATCCGCTGAGAGCGGACTTCTCGCCGACACACACCCGCACGAACACGAGGATCCGATGCTGACTCTCTGCGCCACTGCCCTGCTCGGTCTGCTCGCGCAGCAGCCCGGCGCCGCCGCACCGGAACGTGCGGCGAACCAGACGGTACCGGCCCCGGTACCGCTCACGGAAGTGCCGAACGGCACGGCCTGCGTCTTCTTCGACGAAGTCGCGATGCGTGGACGCTTGCTCAGCTCCGATCTCGCGGCGCGTGAACAGGCCTTCAACGAGCTGGTCGTGTTGGCGCGCCGCTCGACGTCGATCCGCACGACCGTCGACGCCTGGGGTCGCGAGTCCACCTCGCTCGACCTCGCCTGGACGTCGCGTCTCGTGATGCGCGAACTGCGCAAGGAAATGGAAGGTGCGATCTCCGGACAGCCGCAGCCGGTCATGCGTCAGTCGACGCACGGTCATCGCCCTTGGGTCACTGACTACGAGAAACAGATGCTCGTGGCTCAGCGACAGCTGTTGATCAATCTCGGCGTCGATCCCGATGAGTACCGCATCAGCGGGCTGATGCGCATGACGCCCACCGAAGCCGAGCGACTCGGATTGATCGGCTCCCAGCCGACCGATCCACCGCAGCCGGTCGCGGTCCAGCCGGCGCCGGTCGAAGACGTACTCGGCGTCGCTTGTGACGAGTCGCGCGACGATCGCGTGATCTTGACGCGCGTCTTGGCCGGGTCGATCGCCGACTCGATCGGCCTGAAGGCCGGCGATCACTTGTTGAGCGTCGCGGGGCTCGAGCTGAACGGGCCCGCCGACATCAACGAGGCGATGCACATTTGGAGATCGCGCGGCGCGGACGCCAGCGACGTGCTCGAGGTGCTCGCGATCAGCGGGTCTACGGGCGAGCCCAAAGTGCTCGTCTGGATCCCGCCGTCCTCGCGCTGACCCGCGCGGATCAGCTGCCGACCGCGGACGCCGCGGCCAGCTCGCCCTTGGCTTCTGTTTGCAGCTGGAAGGCGCGCTGCACTTTCACGTTGTCGAAGGGCAGGTTGGCGCGGCGCAGGAAGTCGTCGATGTCCGCGACGACTTCTTCGTAGCGCTCGAGATCCATCAAGAGGCCTGCGCGCAAGCTGTACGCCTGGGCGAGCGTCGGTTCGATCTCGATCACCTTGCCGAGGTGCACGATGGCTTTCTCTTTGTTGCCGAGGCGCACTTCGAGGTTCGCGGCCAACAGGCGCAAGCCGACCTCGAGCTCGTCGAGGCGCGCCAGGGCGGCGCGGAAGCGCGCGGCTTCGTTGTCGGTCAAGTCATCGCGCTCGAGCCGCGTGTCCCAGAAGTCGCGATCGCCGCGCACGATGTCGAGCGTCGCTTGACACCAGGTCAGGGCGTTCTCGTCGTCGCCCATCAGCGAGTAGACGCGCGCCAAGCCGCTCATCAGCTCGGTGTTGCTCGTCTTCATCTCGAGGCCCTCGCGGAAGACCTTGGCGGCCTCGGCCCAGGCCTTCATCGCGGTGGCGTCGTGTTCGGCGGCGACCCTCTCCGGGTCGGGCACGGGGCGCTCGCCTGAACGCACGCCGTCCGCGGCCTCGGCGTAGGCGAGACCCTTGCGCTCGAGCGTCTCACCGAAGCCGAGCGCGACGCGGTAGTCCTCGTCGCGCGGCAGCTCGCGGTAGATTGCTTCGGCGTGCAGGATCTTGGCCGTCGTGCGCTGCATCTGCATGGCGCGCGCCAGGGCCAGCTTCAGGTCGAGGTTGTCCGGAGCGTTGGACAGGCCGCGTCGCGCTTGGTCTTCCGCGCGTTGGTACTCGCCCATGTTGATGTAGGCGCGGGCCGAGTCGATGTGGATCTCGGTCTGGCGCGCGAGGTCCTCCTTGGAAGGACCGGTCGAGCCGCAGGACGAGAGCGGCAAAGCGATGCAGGTGACGAGGAGGATGGCGCGGAACATGGGGATGACTCCGGAAGGGTCGGGGGCGGCGGAAGAGTGTAACGCCTGGAGCGAGGGCTGGGCTCTCAGCGGTCTCTGCCTTGCGCAAGTAGACGTTGGAGGCGCTCCGGTTGCAGACGGAGATCGAGCTTCTTGCCGCCGGCGAGCGTCACCAAACCGGCCTTCGCGCCGCGCGGCTTGTGCACTTCCTTGCGGCGAGCGACGTGGACGGAAGCCTTACGAGCGCCCTTGATCGGTGAGAAGTGCACGGCGAGGTGCGCGGCGTCGAGCACCTCTTCATGGTCGGGATCGCCCTTGCCGCTGGTGCGCAGGATCACGTGGCTGCCGGGGCAGTCCGCGGTGTGCAGCCAGAGATCGTTGCCGTTCGCGTGCTTGAAGGTCAGCGCGTCGTTGTCGCGCGAGGAGCGGCCGACGCGGATCTCCGCGCCGTGCGAGGATTTGAACGAGCGGTAGGGGAGCCGCGCCACCGGGTCCTTGCGCTTGCGCGCATCAGCGATTTGGCGCACGTCGATCAGGCCGGCGGCGAGCGCCTCGGACTCGAGCTGCTCGGCGTCGCAGTCCTCATCGCGGCACGACCCGATCGCGGCCTCCAGCGCGGCGAGCTTGGTGCGTGCGCGTTCCAGCTCGGCGGGGACTTCCTGCTGCGAGCGCTCCAGGCGCTTCGAGCGCTCGAACAGGCGCTGCGGGTTCGAAGCGGGGTCGAGCTTCGGGTCGAGTTCGATGCGGCGCAGCGGCGAGTCGTCAGCGTACCAATCCTCGAGCTCGATGGACTTCATCCCGCGCTTCATGCGGTGCAGGTTCGCCGTCAACAAGTCGCCGTCTTGTCGGACGCGTTCGGCCTGCTCGGCGTTGGCAAGTTGTTTCTCCAGACCGCTGACCAAGCCGCGCGCGCCCTTGCGCTTGCGCTCGAGTCGCTTGCGCAGATCGCGCCGCGCGGCGTTCGAGTCGCGGCCTGCGGCTTCACCGCCGAGCTGCAGCTCGACGCGCCACGAGAGCGGCGCGTGGAAGACGTGTCCCGCCGCGACGGACGGCGGCAGTTCTTGCGGTGTGCCGAACTCGTCCTCGATCGACGGCAGCTCGTTCGGTGCTCCGCCGCGACCGGGCGGCGCCGTCCAGGGCGCGCCGATGACGAGCCGCGGGTTCTCGCGCGACTTCGGCGCGGAGACCAGCAAGTCGACGACGGCGTCGTCGCGACCGAGCAGCACGAGGTTCGCGTGTCGACCGGTCAGCTCGGCGAGCAGCGCACGACGTTCACCGCCGGGCGTGTTGCCGAACTCGAACAGCGCAATGCGATCGCCGCGCACCTGTTCGATGCGGCGCAGTTCCGCGCCGACGAGTTCCGCCGTCAAGCGCCGAAAGAAGGGGCCTTCCGGCCCTCTGGCGCGCTTCTGGCGACCTTGCTGCAAGTGCATCCGCGACGCATCGGCATCGGCGGAGACGCGCACGCGCCAGATCGGCGGACCGTCGCCGGCTTCGTCGCCGGCGAAGATCAGGAGCAGATCGCGCGGTGGAAGCGCTTGGACCTCGGCGAGCTGACGCCCCGTGAGGAGGGGCGTCAACTCGCCGATGATCTCCCCGATCTGCCGGGCGTTCAGACTCAGCTGACGCCCTCTTCGGAGCTGTAGACCCACGACTGCGCGACCGGCGTCCACGAGCAGATCTCGTCCTTGTCGCCGAAGAACAGCGCAAGTTCGGTGGCGGCCGACTCGGCGCTGTCGGAACCGTGCACCAAGTTGTTGGAGAACGACATGCCGAGGTCACCGCGGATCGTTCCGGGGTCGGCTTCGGCCGAGTTGGTCTTGCCGATCAACGTGCGCATCACGGTGATCGCATTCTTGCCTTCGATGGCGAGCGCGACGACGGGGCCCGACGTCATGAAGCCGACGAGGTCCTTGTAGAAGGGACGCTCGGCGTGCACGGCGTAGTGCTTCTCGATCAGCGCGTTGGGGAACTGACGCAGCTTGAGACCGACGATCTTCAGGCCCTTGTCTTCGATGCGGCTGATGATGCGGCCGATCAGGCCTCGCTGGACGGCGTCGGGTTTGAGCAAGATGAGAGTGCGTTCCACGGGCGGAGATCCTCGGATTCGGTGGGGTCTATGGTGTTCCCGGGGGTCCCGGGTCAGGGCGCCGGAGCCGTCCGGTGCGCAAATTGGGCGCAGCAGTCTAGCCGGAGGAGCCGAGTCCGCCAATGCGCTCCCTCGGCTGGCATCCCCCCCGTAGCGGGGGAGTCGGTCGGCGCCTCGGTCCTCCGGCCGACGGCGAGGCGATCGGCTCTTCGCCGAGCCGATGGATTTCCTCCAATTTCCCCTGCCTCGGGTTGACCTCGCCGGGGCCGTCTCTAGATTGTTTGGCCGAAAGACCGTCGGAGGCCGGTCGCTCGCGCAGCGATCACTCAGGGCCACCCGCTTTCGAATGGCCCCCTCCGCTCTCGTTCGACGAGAGTCCGCTCTCCCCGCAATCCGCTCGGCGCTCGATCCCTCACTCGGCGCGCTGTCACGAACCACTCATGCCGCAGCTCCCGCCTGATGATGGCCGCGCGAAGGCATTCCAAGAGTACGGGCGCTACGCCGGTCTCGGGTTTCAGTTCGCGGCGGCGATCCTCGTGCTCGGTTACGCCGGTTGGTGGCTGGACGAGAAGCTCTCGACCAAACCGCTCTTCCTGATCGTCGGCGTGCTCGCCGGCGCGACGGGAGGCTTCCTCTCCCTCCTCAAAAGTGTCCCCGCGACGACGGGCGGCAAGCGCCGCAAGTCGGACGACGCATCCAAACCGCGATGAAGCTGATCCTCCCCGGAACTCTCTGCACGATGGCGCTGGCCGCTGCCGTGGCGTGGCGCATCGGCGGCACGGAGGGTGTGGGCGTGGCGGTCGGCGCATCGATGGGCGCGGGGATCTCGATGCTGGGCCATCAGTGGCAACAGCACGCGCTGCGCACACGCCCCGCGCGGGCGATGATCGCGATGATGGTGGGATTCCTGTTCAAGCTGGCGGTCGTGACCCTCGGTGCGCTCGCCTTCCGCTTCATCGAGCCCGCTGCCGCGGTCTGCGACTGGCGGTCCTTCCTCTTGTCCTTCGCCGCCGGCGTCCTGGCCGTGATGGTCCTGGGCACACTCGAGTCCGCCTTCTGTGTGAAGCGCCGGAACGAGCTCAAGGAGAGTCAAGCACTGTGAACGCACTGCGCCCCCTGCTCGCCATCGCCGTGATCTTCGGCGCGATCTTCGTCGGCTACAACTACGGTGAACACCACACCGGCAAGAACGCCTTCGAGACGCTCTACATGCACCTCATGCCCGGCAAGCTGCTGACGGAGGGCGAAGCTCACGCTCGTCACGACGCGCACGCTGCCCACGCTGAGGATGCCGACAGCCACGCCAACGGAGCGATCGCCGCTCAGGAAGAGGCCATGGACCTCGCGGGTCACGCTGATGATCACGCGGATCACGCCGCGGCGCCCGCGGAACTGACGGACAACCCGTACCTGCTGGCGTTCACGCTTCCGGGCTTCCCGGCCGCCTTCGACATGCATGGTGCGCAGGAAGGCACGCAGCTCGTCGCGACGAACCTGCAGCTCTTCCAGATCGCCGCCGTGCTGCTCGTGCTGATCCTGTTCTCAGGCGTGACCAGCTACGTGCGCACCGGTCACGGCGACTGGATGACCAAGCGCCTCGCCGGCTTCGCGATGTACATCCGCGACGAGATGGTGGAACCCGCGATGGGTGAGAAGGACGGCCGCAAGTTCCTGCCGTTCTTCCTCTGCATCTTCTTCTTCATCCTGTTCATGAACCTGATGGGCCTCGTGCCCGGCAGCGCGACGGCCACGGCGAACATCTTCGTCACCGGCGCGCTCGCGCTGATCACGCTCTGCTCGATGATCTTCTGCGGCATGGCCGCGCAGGGGCCGCTGGCCTTCTGGAAGAACCTCGTGCCGCACGTGCCGCTCGCGCTCTGGCCGCTGATGTTCGTCGTCGAGCTGCTCGGCCTGTTCGTGAAGCCCTTCGCCCTCATGATTCGTCTCTTCGCGAACATGACCGGCGGACACCTCGTGGTGCTCAGCTTCATGGGCCTGATCTTCTTCTTCGCCGGATCGATGGGGCCTGAAGCCGGTTGGGGCGTGTCGCCCATCGCCGTCGGCTTCGCCGTCTTCATCATGATCATCGAGGTCTTCGTCGCGATGCTGCAGGCCTACATCTTCACGCAGCTGTCGATCCTCTTCGTCGGCGCCTCGGTTCACCCCGAGCACTAAACCCACCTCGCGCACAGGGCCGTTCGGCCCAGTGAGCGTGGTCCGTTCCCCGAAACCACCCGATTCCAACCCCAGCGCGGCTCGTTCGAGTCGCCACGTAGGAGACACAAGAGAATGCCTCTTCCCCAAGAAACTGAAGCGGTCATGGACCTCGCCAAGTTCGGTGCCGCCGTCGGCGCCGGTATCGTCGCCATCGGTGCCGGCCTCGGCATCGGTAAGATCGGTGCCTCCGCCAACGAGGGCATCGCTCGTCAACCCGAAGCGGCCGGCGACATCCGCGGCGGCTCGATCATCCTCGCGGCGCTGATCGAGGGTGTGTCCCTCTTCGCCGTCGTCGTCACGCTGCTGATCGCGCTGGGCTGATCGTTCCATCGGAACGGACGAAGGGCGTCGCCCGCTCGCAGCGAGCGGCGCCCTCCGAGCGCCCGCCGGGCGCGTCCCGGCCACGATTCACCTGTTCCTGACTCGTTCCATCCGCGGAGCACTCTCTCATGCACCTCAATCTCGCGATCGCAGCCGCCGAAGGCGGTGGGTTCAACCCGCTCGATCCGTCCGGACTCGGCGGACTGCTCTGGACCCTGATCATCTTCCTCATCGCTCTTCCGTTCATGTGGAAGATCGTGATGGGGCCGATCACGACGGCGCTCGCCGAACGTGATGATCGCGCCGCGCGCGCGATCTCGGCGGCCGAGAAGGCCAGTCAAGATGCCGAGAAGGTTCGTGCCGAGATGGAACTGAAGCTCGGCGACGCGAAAGCGGACGCCGCGAAGCTGATGTCCGAGGCTCGCGAACGCGGCGAGACCCGCGAGCGTGAGATCCTCGAGCAAGCGAAGACCGACGCGGAAGCGATGGTCGAGCGCGCGAAGCACGACATCAACACGGCGAAGGAACAGGCCCTCTCCGCGATCCGCGAAGAGGTCGTCGAGATCTCGCTGTCCGCCGCCGGCCAAGTGCTGCGGCGCACGGTGGACTCCGAAGATGATCGCCGTCTCGTCTCCGACCTGGTCGCCGTGACCAAGGTAGGCAACGAGTGATCATCGACCCCGTCACCAGCCGCTGGACCGATGCGCTCTTCGCTCTCGCTCAGGACAAGCACGTCCTGGACGACGTGACGCACGACGTCGAGCGGATCGCGGTCGAAGTGGGGACGCCCGAAGTGGCGACCTTCCTCTTCGACGCGCGGGTGCCCAATGACGAGAAGCGGAAGCACGTGAAAGAGCTGACCGCAGGCTTTCACCCGCTGACCGCGAACTTCGTCGGCCTGCTGTTCGACAAGAACCGCTCGGAAGTGCTGCGTGGACTCGGGCACGCCTTCAAGCTGAAGGTGCTGGCCAGCCGCGGAGCCGTCGAAGGTCGCGTCGAGAGCGCACGACCCCTGGGGTCCGGAGAGCTCGCCGAGCTCGCCGTCTCCCTGGGCTCGAAGCTCGGCAAGGAAGTCCTGCTCGAGAACGTGGTCGTTCCCACCTTGGTGGGCGGCGTGCGCGTCTTCGTCGCGGGCAAGATGATCGATTACTCGGTGCAAGGCCGCCTGGCCGGCATGCGCCGCAAGCTGATGGACGTGCGCCTCCCGGCGAGCGCCCCCGTCTGAGTCGTCACAAGACGTCTCGATCTCGCGCGACGAGATCAACAACTCACCACCTCCGAACACGCGGCGCGCAGCGCTGCGACACACACTCATAACCCCTGAAGGCGATCCAACATGGACCTTCGACCGGCTGAAGTCACCTCGATCCTCAAGAAGGAAATCGAGTCCTACCAAGGCGAAACCTCGATGCAGAGCGTGGGCACCGTGCTCTCCGTCGGTGACGGTGTGTCTCGTGTCTACGGGCTCGACGACTGCATGATGAACGAGCTGCTGGAGTTCCCCGGCGGTGTTCGTGGTGTGGCGCTGAACCTCGAAGAGGACAACGTCGGCTGCGTGCTGCTCGGTGACGCCACCAAGGTGCGCGAGGGCGACGAAGTGCGCTCGACCGGACGCATCATCTCGGTGCCGACCGGACGTGCGCTGCTCGGCCGTGTGGTCAACGCGCTCGGCGACCCGATCGACGGCAAGGGCCCGCTGGGCACTTCCGACTCCGATCTGCGCCCGATCGAACAACCCGCGCCGTCGGTGGTGGAACGCCAGCCGGTGGACCAGCCGATGCAGACCGGCATCAAGGCGATCGACGCCATGATCCCGATCGGTCGCGGCCAGCGCGAGCTGATCATCGGTGACCGTCAGACGGGCAAGACCGCTCTGCTGATCGACACCATCCTGTCGCAGAAGACGACCGGTGGCGGCGACCCCAGCAACCCCGAGCAGGTCATCTGCATCTACGTCGCCGTCGGCCAGAAGCAGTCGACGGTCGTGGACGTGGTGCGTCGCCTCGAAGAGCACGGCGCGATGCAGTACTCGATCGTCGTCAGCGCCTCGGCGAACGACGAAGCCTCCATGCAGTACCTGGCGTGCTACGCCGGTGCGACCATGGGCGAGCGCTTCCGCGACGAAGGCGGCCACGTCGTGATCATGTACGACGACCTCTACAAGCAAGCACTGGCCTATCGCCAGGTGATGCTGCTGCTGCGTCGTCCCCCGGGACGTGAAGCCTTCCCCGGCGATGTGTTCAACCTCCACAGCCGTTTGCTCGAGCGCGCCGCGAAGCTCGCCGACAACGCGCCGGAGATCAACCCGCGCTACAAGGCCGGTGGCGGCACGATGACGGCTCTGCCCGTCGTCGAGACTCAGGAAGGAGACGTCTCGGCGTACATCCCGACCAACGTGATCTCGATCACCGACGGTCAGATCTTCCTCGAGTCGAACCTCTTCAACTCGGGCGTGCGACCCGCCGTGAACGCCGGTATCTCGGTGTCGCGCGTGGGGGGTGCCGCTCAGATCCCCGCGATGAAGAAGTCGGCCGGTGGTCTGCGAATCAACCTCGCGCAGTACCGCGAGCTGCAGGCCTTCGCGCAGTTCGGATCGGACCTCGACGCCTCGACGCAGGCCACGTTGAACCGCGGTGAGAAGCTCGTCGAGCTGCTCAAGCAAGGTCAGTACCAGCCCGTGCCGGTCGAAGAGCAAGTCATGATGATGCACGCCGCCGGCGCTGCTTGTCTCGACAAGATCCCGACCCCGCGCGTGCTCGAGTTCGAGAAGCTCTTCCTGCAACACATGCGCGACGTCAAGCCGGAAGTCGGCCAGGCGATCCTCGACACCGGCAAGCTGTCGGATGACGACAAGGCTGTGATCGTGTCGGAAGCCGACACCGTCAAAGGCCAGATGGGCATCTAGGCGGGGCCTTGAAGGCTTCATTCGACCCCATGACGACGTCCTCCACTCTGGCGCGGCACCTGCAAGCCTCGCCGAATCTACAGATTCGCCTGCGTCCCCAGGCGTTACGCCAAAGCGGAATCCACCGCCCTGGCATTCGAAGCAACCCTCCAACGCCCCGCTAGCATGGCCTCGGTCAAAGAACTGCGCATACGGATCAAGTCCGTAGGCAACATCAAGCAGATCACGCGGGCGATGGAGATGGTCTCGACGACCAAGCTCCGTCGCTTCCAGGATCGCGCCGTCGCTTCGCGTCCTTACGCCGAAGAGATCGCGAACCTGGTCCAACACCTCGCTGGGGTGTTGGGCGATGAAGCGCTCGATCAGCCGCTCTTCCAGCCGGGCGCCGGCGAGAAGACCGCGTTGCTCGTGGTGTCTTCCGACCGTGGCCTGTGCGGTGCTTACAACTCGAACTTGTTCCACAAGCTCGAAGACTGGTTGAAGGTTCACTGCGCGGAGCACGAGATCGAAGAGTCGCAAGTCGACTTCTTCGTCTACGGCCGCAAGGCGAACCAGTACTTGCGGAAGCGCAAGCTGACCATCGCGAAGTACATCACCGAGCCCGCGCTGGAGTCGATCGACTTCGCCGCGGCGGCCCGCGTGGCTCGCTCGCTCGTGGACGTCTTTGCCTCCGGTCAGTACCGCGAAGTGAAGATCCTCTACACGGCTTTCCAGTCGATGGTGCGCTACACCCCGACCTTCGCGGACTTCCTGCCCGTCGCGCCTCCCAGCGCTGACAGCGAGCAGTCCGGCACTGACAAGTCCGACGGTGACATGATCCTCGAGCCCGACGCCAAGTCGATCTTCGAGCACCTCGTCCCGCGCTACCTCGAGACGCGCATCTTCAACGCGCTGCTCGAATCACTCACCTCTGAGTACGCCAGCCGCCGCTTCTCGATGAAGAACGCGACGGACGCTGCGACCGACATGCAGAAGGCGCTCAAAGGTCAATACAACCGCTTGCGTCAAGAGAACATCACCAAGGAGCTGCTCGACATCGTCGGCGGCGCCGAGGCGGTGAAGTAGGTTTCGAGCCCAAAGCAAAAAGACAGATGACTACCTCGAACAACGGCACCATCTCGCAGATCTTCGGCCCCGTCGTCGACGTCCGCTTCCCCGCGGGCTTCCTGCCGCCGATCTACAACGCCGTCACCGTCACTGACGCCTCGCGCGACATCGACCTGACCCTGGAGGTCGCCCAGCACCTCGGGAACGACACCGCGCGCTGCGTGGCCATGTCGACCACCGACGGTTGCCGTCGCGGCATGCCCGCGGTCGACACCGGTGGGGCGATCTCGGTCCCCGTCGGTGAGCGCACCAAGGGTCGGATCTTCAACCTGCTCGGCAAGCCGCTCGACACCGTCGCGGCGGGCGATCTGCCCCCGGGTGAGTCGTGGCCGATCCACCGTGCGGCCCCGCGCTTCGACGAACAGGAAGCCGTGTCGCAGGTCTTCGAGACCGGCATCAAGGTCGTCGACCTGCTCTGTCCCTTCGCGATGGGCGGCAAGATCGGCCTCTTCGGTGGTGCGGGCGTCGGCAAGACCGTCCTCATCCAAGAGCTGATCCGCATCACCGCGGTCGAGAAGGGCGGCTTCTCCGTCTTCTGCGGCGTTGGTGAGCGGACCCGTGAGGGCAACGACCTCTGGCTCGAGATGAAGGAAGCGGAGTACACCACGCCCGAAGGCGAGACGGCCAACGTGCTGGACAACGCCGTGCTCGTCTTCGGTCAGATGAACGAGCCTCCCGGATCGCGTCTGCGCGTCGCGCTCTCCGGCCTGACGATGGCGGAGTACTTCCGCGACGAGAAGGGCCAGGACGTGCTGCTCTTCGTCGACAACATCTTCCGCTTCGTGCAAGCCGGTTCCGAGGTGTCCGCACTCCTCGGCCGCATGCCTTCCGCGGTGGGTTACCAGCCGACGATGGCGTCGGAGATGGGCGCGCTGCAGGAACGGATCACCTCGACCAAGAAGGGTTCCGTGACCTCGATGCAGGCCGTGTACGTGCCTGCTGACGACATCACCGACCCCGCGCCGGTCGCGACCTTCGCGCACCTCGACTCGACGATCCTCTTGGACCGTGCGATCTCCGAGCTCGGCATCTACCCCGCGGTGGACCCGCTCAAGTCGACCTCGCGCCTCCTCGATCCGAACGTCGTCGGTGAAGAGCACTACCAAGTCGCGCGCGGCGTGCAGCAGACGCTGCAACGTTACGCCGACCTGAAGGACATCATCGCGATCCTCGGTGTCGAAGAACTCTCTGACGAAGACCGCCAAGTCGTGCACCGCGCTCGACGCATCCAGCGCTTCCTCGCGCAGCCGTTCTTCGTTGCGGAACAGTTCACCGGCACGCCCGGCATCTTCGTCCCGCGCGAAGAAACCGTGCGCTCCTTCAAGGAGATCCTCGAAGGCAAGCACGACGACCTGCCCGAGCAGGCGTTCTACATGGTGGGCAGCGTCGACGACGCCCGCGCCCGTGCCGAGAAGATGTAGGACGGCTCCGCCGCTCCCCCCTGACGGAACTCAACGACCATGGCGACTGAACTGACTCTGCGCGTGATCACGCCCGAACGCATCGTGACCGACACGACGGCGGCGAGCGTGCGCATGCCCGGCCTCGACGGTGACATGGGGGTCTTCCCCCGGCACGCGGCGATGGTCGCGGCGCTCAAGCCCGGCGTGCTGCGCTACAAGGAGGGCGGCGTCGAGACCGTGATGTTCGTGGCCGGTGGCTTCGCCGAAGTCCGCGACAACACGGTCCGTGTGCTGACCTCCGCCGGTGAACAGCCGGCCGATATCGACGCAGATCGCGCCCAGCAAGCGCTCGATCGGGCGCGCCGCCGCTTGGCGGGCAGCCAGGTCACCGACGAAGGCGAACCGATCGACATGATCCGGGCCGAAGCGGCGCTGCAGCGCGCGCTGATGCGTCTTTCGTCGAGAGGACTCGGCGGCGGACGTTGAGTCTCCCCAGGGCATCGAAGTAGAGTGCAGCGGCCGCCCGATCGGGCGGCCGCTGCACTTGTCGGGAGAGGTCGAGTCGACCGCAGCTCCCGAACAGCACGTAGATCACGCTTCCAGCGAAACTCAGACCGGCCGCGCCGGTGACGACTATGACGAACACGGGGGATGCCCAACGGGTGGAATGGCGCCGCACGCACACTTGTGGCGAGCTGCGCGACGAGCACGTCGGACAGAGCGTGCGCCTCAACGGCTGGGTCGCGAAGCGTCGTGACCACGGTGGGATCTACTTCGTCGATCTGCGCGATCGCTATGGCATCACGCAAGTCGTGATGACCGAAGCCGTCGCCGGCGACGTCAAGCTCAGCCCGGAAGACGTGATCGCGGTGCACGGCACCGTCGCCGCGCGCGGGCCCGGGAACGTCAACGAGTCGCACGAGACCGGCAAGATCGAGATCGTCGTCGAGCGCGTCGAACACCTCTCGAGCTCGAAGCTGCCGCCTTTCGAGATGATCGATGATCTCGACACGGCGATCGAGACGCGCCTGCGCTATCGCTTCTGCGATCTGCGTCGCCGTCCGCTGCAGCGCAACCTCGCGCACCGCTCGCGCTTCGTCTCCGCGATGCGCCGCGCGTTCGACGACGAAGGCTTCCTCGAGATCGAGACGCCGATCCTGTCGCGCGCCACGCCCGAAGGCGCGCGCGACTACCTGGTGCCCAGCCGCGTGCACCCCGGCGAGTTCTACGCGCTCCCGCAGTCGCCGCAGATCTTCAAGCAGATCCTGATGGTCTCGGGCTTCGACCGCTACTACCAGGTCGCGCGTTGCTTCCGCGACGAAGACCTGCGCGCCGACCGCCAGCCCGAGTTCACCCAGCTCGACATGGAGATGAGCTTCGTCGAAGAAGAAGACGTCTTCGCGGTCTGGGAGAAGATCATCGTGCGGACCTTCAAGGACGCGATGCAGGTCGACCTGCCCATCCCGTTCCCGCGCATGCGTTGGTCCGAAGCGATGGAACGCTTCGGCATCGACAAGCCCGACACGCGCTTCGGCATGGAACTCGTCGCGGCCGACGAGTGGGCGACGCAGTCCGACTTCCAGGTCTTCAAGAGCACCGTCGAGTCAGGCGGTCGCGTGATGGGCATCGTGGTCAAGGGCGGCAAGACCGCCGTCAGCCGTGGCCGGATGAAGGGCCTCGAGAAGTACGCGAAAGAGTACGGCGCCAAAGGACTCGCCTGGTGGAAGCCGGGCGAAGAAGGCGGCGGCGCCGGTCCGCTCGCGCGCTGGTGCGAAGGCGGACAAGGTGAGTCGTTGAAGGCGCGCATGAACGCGACGGACGACGACCTCTTGCTGTTCTGCGCCGACACGCGCAACACGACGTGGCGCGTGCTCGGCGAGCTGCGCCTGCACCTCGCGAAGACGCTGAAGCTGATCCCGGAGGGTCAGTGGGCGTTCACCTGGGTGACGCACTTCCCGATGTTCGAGTTCGACGAGAAGGCGGGTCGCTGGTTCTCGAGCCACCATCCGTTCACCGCGCCCGAGGACTGGAGCCTCTCCGGTGATCCGGGGTCGCTCGACAGTCGTGCGTACGACTTGGTCTTGAACGGCTGGGAACTCGGCTCGGGCTCGATCCGTATCCACCGCCAGGACGTCCAACAGAAGATCTTCGAGCTGCTCGGCATCGGCGCGGAAGAGCAGAAGGAGCGCTTCGGCTTCTTCCTCGACGCGCTGACCTACGGAGCCCCGCCGCACGGCGGCTTCGCGATCGGCCTCGACCGCCTGGTCGCGATGACGCTCGGCCTCGACAACATCCGCGACGTGATCCCGTTCCCGAAGACGGCCTCGGCCTCCGATCTGATGTGTGAAGCGCCCTCCACGGTCGCTCCCGAGCAGATCGAAGAGGTCCACATCGAGCTCTCCGCCTCCGCCCGGGCCGAACTGGCCCGACGCGCCGAGCAGACCTGATCCAGCCACAACCGGGGTCCCGCGCGGGGCCTCGGTCGGAACGGGGCGCGTCCCTGACTTCCGCTTTGCGTGCGGGCCGCTTATGCTGTCCGCCTCATGGGGCTCACCACAGCCCCGCCTATCCGACACGAATTCTGGAGCCCACTCATAAAGAAGAAGAAGCCGATGCGGGGAGTCCAAAAGGGCTCCGACCACCGCCGCAACCGTCAGATCCGAGTCCCCGAAGTCCGCCTGATCGGCGCGGAAGGGGAGCAACACGGCGTCATTCAGACCCGTGACGCGCAGCGCATGGCCGAGGAAGCCGGTCTCGACTTGGTCGAGGTCCAGCCCACGGCCCGCCCTCCGGTCTGCAAGATCATGGACTGGGGCAAGTTCAAGTACATGGAGGCCAAGCGCTCGCGCGGTCAGGCCACCAAGAAGACTGCCTCCAGCATGAAGGAGATGCGTGTTCGCCCTGCGATCGACACGCACGACCTCGGTTACCGCATGGATCAGGGACGCAAGTTCCTGGAAGCGGGCCACAAGGTGCAGGTCGTCTGCATCTTCCGCGGTCGTCAGATGCGACACCCGGAACACGGCTATGCCGTGATGCGGACCGTGGCCGAGACGCTTGCGGACACCTCGAAGGTCGAGTCGCCCGCCAAGATGATGGGCCGACGGATGACCATGATGCTCAGCCCCGGTGCCGCGAAGCCCGGCGTGAACAAGCCGGCGCCCTCGACGCCCCGGCCCGCTGCCCGTCCCACCGCCGCGCCGCGCCCGGCACCGACGGCGGACGCGGCACCGAGCCCGGATGCCGCTCCGGCCGCCAAGCCGGCGCCGGAGACTCCGGCTGCTGAAACTCCGTCTGCGAAGCCTGCCCCCGGGCCCGCGCCGACCGACGGAGCGAAGAGCAACTCCTAGTTCCACGGCACCCAGCCCGCTCTCCAGCGAGCCCGGCGCCCCAAAAAACGATGCGGCCCCTTGCCCTCACGGGTGGGGGCCGTATTCTCTTGCGCTCCAAGTCCGGGATTGCGCCAGCAGCCCCGGCTCCCGTGAGCGGCCGGCATGCCAGCGAGCGGGGATTCCACGTCGCGCTCGCGCTCCTCTCGCTGAAGAGGGGTTCGGCGCCGAACAAAGAGGAAGTCCCATGCCGAAAATGAAGTCCAAGGGCGCGGTCAAGAAGCGCTTCCGCGTGACCAAGTCGGGCATCGTGAAGTGCAGCCGCCCTTCGCGCGGCCACATGCACGCGTCCAAGAACGCCGCTCAGAAGCGGCGACTCCGCCAGCAGATCTATCTGCCGTCGAGCTGGAGCAAGCTCATGAGACGAATGATGGGAGCCTGACAGATGGTACGCGTGACCTACGGCGCACCCCGCCGTCAAAAGAAGAACCGCTACTTCAAGCAGGCCCGCGGCTTCCGCGGTGGACGCTCGAAGCTCTGGCGCACCGTTCGCGAGGCGATGACCCGCGCATGGGCGTACAGCTACCGCGACCGCAAGCAGCGCAAGCGTCAGTTCCGTCGCCTCTGGATCCTCCGCATCAACGCGGCGGCTCGCCAGAACGGGATGACCTACTCGCGCTTCATCGACGGCCTCAACAAGGCCGGCATCGTGCTGAACCGCAAGCAGCTCTCCGAGATTGCGATTCACGATCCCAAGGCGTTCACCGCCTTGGTCGAGCAAGCGAAGAGCGTCCTGGCTTAGTCAGGGATCTCTCAGTCACTCGGCCCGCCACGGCGCTCGAACACGAGCACTGAGGCGGGCCGATCTCGTTCCAGGCTTCCCGTTCGCATCGAGTCCCCCGTATCGCCATCATCCCCGCATGGAAGACCGTCTGAACAAAGCGCGTGAGGAAGCCCTCGCGCGCATCGAGAGCGCGCAGGACGTCGAGGCGCTGCGCGCCGTCGATCGCGACTACGTCGGCAAGGGCGGCGTCGTCGCCGAGTTGCTGGCGTCGATCCCCGGCTTGCCGCCTGCCGAACGCGGCGCGGTCGGCAAGGGCGCGAACGTGTTGAAGCGCGAGATCGTCGACGGCATCGCGGCGCGCAAGGCGGCGATCGAAGCGGCCGAAGTCGAAGCGCTGCGCTCCGGCGCCGGTTTCGATCCGACTCTGCCCGGCGCTCCTACGGAACGCGGTTCGCTGCACCCGCTCACGCGCGTGCGCCGCGTAGTCGAGGACATCTTCCTCTCGATGGGCCCGCTCTACCGCAGGGTTGAGCGCCTTTTCGGCGTTTCAAGCCAGTGAGAGTCTGTGAACGTCCAGTGTCGCTTGCTTCTCACGTGACTCTCACGAAACAGTGTGAGTGTGAGCTGATCTGGGCGACTGCTCTTCTCACAACCGGGAAAGAAGACTTCCGCATGCACATATAAGTGCTGTGTTCAGCCGCGCTGGGTAACATGAACCCCTCAGGCCCATGGAGTACAAGAGTGACTACTGAATCAGGCGATCACGATGAAGTGGAGGGTGCCCTCTTCAAGCTTGGCCAGCGGCTTATTCAATCGGGGCGCGTGGGGTATCACGCCTATGAGTGCGAGGGAGAGGGAGTCGTGTACTGTCTTTACGTTGGGGCAGTTCTTCGCATCCCCCTCCCCGTGGCCTGGATCTTGGTGTTCGTCGAACAGCACTGCGCAGAGTGGGACCTAGGGGCGAGTGGGGCCTGGCCTCTCGAGCCAGGCACAGGCTCGGTGTTGGAGACTCTCTCTTACATTAAGCGGATGGCTGATGCCGGCTATCTAGAAGTTCGGGGTTTGGACGTTCCGGATGGCGACAAGATTGCGACGGAGCTCGCCCGCGGTGGGGCGCGGAAAATGATGCTCCTCGTTAACTCTGGATGCAATATGGCATGCGGCTATTGTTATGAGCGTGCTGCTGGCGTGCACGATACCGGCAGTGAGATGACTTTCGAAATGGCAATGAAGTCAGGGGTCTTCAGGGTTTCGTGTGGAAGCAAGGCGCTCCGCATTTGGCTCTGGCGCTGCGGGGGCGCCCCCTGCACCCCATCACCGTAAGCATCGACCTTGCAGCACCTTGGGTACAGGCCGATGCTGAC
>Ga0316209_1000680_pt1 | contig 50813 bp, 46 predicted proteins | sample 6monopyrite_MG_FD_204945 | JGI IMG/M metagenome (GOLD analysis project Ga0316209, IMG submission 204945) | Microbial mat bacterial communities from mineral coupon in-situ incubated in ocean water Damariscotta River, Maine, United States -... | ecosystem: Environmental > Aquatic > Marine >... | reverse complement strand
CGATCATGCTTTTGGTCACCGGCTCGCAAGGCGAACGGCGTGCGGCCTCTGCGCAATTGGCGCAAGGCAAATACCTCGGGCTGTCGCTCAAAGAGGGCGACACCTTCCTGTTCTCCTCCAAAACCATCCCCGGTAACGAGCGTGGCGTGATCCGCATCATGAACCAATTGTCGGAACTCGGCGTCGATGTGATCGACGACGCGGGCGGTAAATACCACGTCTCGGGCCACGCCAACCGCCCCGACCTTGCCACCCTGCACGACATCGTGAAACCGCAGATCCTGATCCCGATGCACGGCGAACACCGGCATTTGCGTGAACATGTGAAACTGGGCGCAGAGCGCGGTTTGACCGGTATCGTGGCCGTGAACGGCATGATGATCGACCTGTCCGGCAACGCGCCGACCGTGGCCGAATACGTCGACACCGGACGCACCTACCTTGACGGGTCGGTCAAATACGGTGCCATGGACGGTATTGTTCGCGACCGGATTCGCATGGCGATGAACGGTCAGATGATCGTGACCCTGATCATGGACGAAAACGACGACCCGCTGGGCGATCCTTGGGTCGAAATCTCGGGTCTTGCAGAAACCGGCACGTCCGACAGCGCCCTTGTGGATGTGGTAGAGGCGGATCTGGCGCAATTCATCGGTCGGGCACAGCCAAAGACCCTGCGCGACGACGTGAAACTGGAAAAAGAACTCAAACACATTGCCCGTAAATCCGCACAGGGCGAAATCGGCAAAAAACCCGAAGTGATCGTGATCGTCAGCCGGCTTAGCTGACCCGCGCCGCCTTGCAAAACTAAAAAGGACCACAGACGCAAACGCTCTGTGGTCCTTTTTTTATCAAAAACAGATCGCCTGAAACTTAGGTTTTGCCGCGCTCTTCAAAGCTCAAGGCAATAAACGCAGGCGTATCCTCGCCCAGCCCCACAACACGGTTGTCATTGCGGCGATTGCTGTTGCGGTCATTGCGGTTGCGGTCGTTGCTCTGACGATCATCGTTGTTGCGCTCGTTTCTGCCACGATCATTGCGCGGTTTCTGCGCGTTGCGATCGGCCTCAACAGCCTGCGCTTGTGGCTTTTGATCTGCACGCGTGTCATCGGATTTACCACGACCACGGCCACGTCCACGCGACCTCGGCTCACGCGGTGCCTCCTGCGGGGCATCTTGTGGGACGGGTGCCACGTCCTGCACGGGTGCCGCTTCAGCGCTCACCTGCTCAGTAACCGCGACAGGGGTTTCCTCACGTGGCTTGCGTGTGCGGCTGCGCGTGCGGGGCTTGTCGGCTGTCGGCGCCGCGTCACTGCTTTGCGGGGCAGGGGCTGGCGCACCGGTCGGGCTTTCAAGGCGCGGAATTTCGTTCTGGACCAAGCGTTCGACATCGGCCAGATTCTTCTCGTCGCGGCTCGTGCAAATCATAATCGCAGTGCCAGACCGGCCCGCGCGGCCGGTGCGGCCAATCCGGTGCACATAATCTTCGGCGTGGCTGGGCACATCAAAGTTGAACACATGGGTAACCGCAGGAATATCAAGGCCGCGGGCTGCCACATCGGAGGCTACAAGAAAGCGCAACTCGTTGTTGCGGAAACTTTCCAAGGTGCGTGTGCGGTGGCTTTGCTCCAAATCACCGTGGATCGGCGATGCGTTATACCCGTTCTTTGTCAATGACTTGGCAACGATATCAACATCCGATTTGCGGTTGCAGAAAATGATCGCGTTGCTACAGGCGTCCCCTTCGCGCTCGATCAGCGCGCGCAGAACGGCGCGTTTCTCGGCAGGCTCTTTGGTCTTGTTGGCACCCTTGAACATCAAAACGCCCTGCTTGATATTCACATTTGTCGTGGCCGCGCGTGCAACCTCGATCTTGGCAGGGTTCGACAGGAACGTATTGGTGATACGCTCGATCTCGGGTGCCATCGTCGCCGAGAAAAACAGCGTCTGGCGGGTAAACGGCGTGCGTTTGAAAATCTCTTCGATATCGGGAATGAAACCCATGTCCAACATGCGGTCGGCTTCATCGATGACCATGATCTTCACGTCGGTCAAAATCAGTTTGCCGCGTTCCAGATGGTCCAGCAAACGACCAGGCGTGGCGATCAACACATCCACACCCTTGTCGATCAGCTTGTCCTGATCCTTGAACGAGGTGCCACCAATCAGCAGCGCTTTGGACAGTTTTGTATACTTGGCATAGGCGTCAAAATTTTCGGCAACTTGGGCGGCCAATTCGCGGGTCGGGGCCAGCACAAGCGAGCGTGGCATCCGCGCGCGTGCACGCCCGCGTCCCAAAAGCGTAATCATCGGCAGCGTAAAGGCGGCGGTTTTGCCGGTGCCGGTCTGGGCAATGCCCAACACGTCGCGGCCTTCAAGTGCGGGCACAATCGCGCCGGCCTGAATAGGTGTCGGTGTGTCATAGCCGGTCTCGGCGATGGCTTTCATTACCTTGGCACCAAGGTTGAAGTCAGAGAATTTGGTCAAGTTAGCCCTTTCAATATGTTGCGGCTTTCTAGCCGCTCATATTGCGCGGCCCGGCTGACCGAATTGTCAGCGCGTTCGACTGTGCAACGCAGTAGCGCTAACCAAACCAAAGGTCAAGGAAACGCTCTTTAAGGTCGCAAATTTCGCAGTGGTGCCAAGAGATTCGCGGCTTTGAGCGCAGAATAAAACAGTCTTGCGGGCACGACCGTTGTATAATCGCGGCGCAAGCCGTCGACCTGCAAAATCATGCCCGCATCGGCCGCGGTGCGAAACTGCTCTTGCGTCAACCTGATCTGCCCGACCTCGGCCTTATGACAACGATCAACGCAAAACACGTTCAACCGGTCATGCCGCACGTAATCCAACCGCTGCGCATCTTGCGATACGGTCAAGATCTTGGGCCCGTTTGGCCCACCGCGCAAAAAAGACAACGACAGATAATAGGCAACCTCGCCGTCGCCCTCCAGAATGATTGTGCGGGCGGATACATGATCCTCGCCATCGCGAAACACCTCCGTGTCGCGCGAGATACTCTGCCAAACCCTTGTTTCAGGGCTATAGCTGCGCTGCAACCGCTCGGACGGCGCACAAGCGGCAAGCAGGATAAAAAACAACAGTCGGGCCAACATCCCACCACTTTTGCGCAAAACTGTTAACAGGTTCTAAACAACAGAAACGTGCAGCATCGGGACATAACCCGCCCTCAGCACATCGACCATTGGGGCAGGCGTCAAAATTTCGACCTGACCAGCCCTATCAAGGTGCAATGGCATCCCATAACCCTTTGTTGTATAATGATAGATTGCATCATTCGCCACAAGATGCGGCGCACCCTCCCAAAGCACAAACACACCCTGCGGCAAGCCCGAAAGTTCAGCCCAATACCTCACTTGCGACCGATCCTTTCGCACGCGCGCAGGATGCAAAGCCGCGTCCATCTGCGGTGCCCGGGCTTGCTGTCCCGTCGCAATTTCCCATGCCGCCACAAACCGCCTGTAATCTGCCCGCCTACAATAGCCACAGGGCCTGTGCCCCGCCGCAATCGCCACCGCCTCATCAAGGAAAAACAACTCGGTCCAATTGCGCCCCGTCATGACCTGCCGCTTGCGACCCTGCCAATCCAGCACACATGAAATCCACGCCTTATGGGTCCAACGCGCCCGACCCAGCACACCATCCTCACGATGCAAAATCCCGCGATTGCCCGTCAACAAACCGCGGCCCGCATCGACCACGATCTCTCCTGTCGGCAAGACGCGATTTTGTAAGGTCAGACCATCATTTCCTTGGTCGATGACAACGTCACATCGGGATAATCGCGCGCCACACGGTCAATATCCCACTGCAAACGGGTCAGGAAAACAACGTCGCCATCATTGTCCGTCGCAATATGCTGCTTGTTGGCCTCCGAGAACTTGTCCACCGCCCCCTTTGCCCCCTGCACCCAGCGCGCCGAGGTAAACTGCGACTGCTCGAACCGCACCGGCAGCCCGTATTCCATCTCGATGCGACTGGCCAAAACTTCAAACTGCAAGGCCCCGACGACGCCCACAATAAAGCCCGATCCAAACGTCGGCTTGAACACTTTGGCGGCACCCTCTTCGGCAAACTGCATCAGCGCCTTTTCCAGATGTTTGGCCTTCATCGGATCACCGGCGCGGGCCGTCTGCAATAATTCGGGCGCAAACGACGGAATATTCGACACGCGGATCGCCTCGCCCTCGGTCAATGTATCACCAATGCGCAACTGGCCGTGGTTCGGGATACCAATAATATCTCCGGCCCATGCTTCTTCCGCCAACTCGCGATCTGCGGCCAGAAACAGCACCGGATTGGAAATCGCCATGATCTTCTTAGACCGCACATGGGTCAGCTTCATGCCGCGCTCGAAATGCCCCGACGCGAGCCGCACAAAGGCCACTCGGTCGCGGTGCTTGGGGTCCATATTGGCCTGTACCTTAAACACAAAACCCGTGACCTTGGCCTCCTCGGGGGCGACATCTCTTGGATTGGCCTTCTGCACCTGCGGCTCAGGGCCATAAGTGGCAATGCCGTCCATCAATTCCTTGACGCCAAAACTGTTCATCGCCGAACCAAACCAGATCGGCGTCATCGTGCCATCAAGCAACGCCTGCGGGTCCAGCTTGGGCAGCAATTCTTTCGCCATTTCGATCTCTTCGAGAAACTTTTCCAACAAATGCGCTGGCACATGTTCGGCTAGTTTAGGGTCATCCAAACCGCTGATCGAAATGCTCTCGGCGACCTTGTTGCGGTCGGCACGGTCCATCAATTCCAGCTTGTCGCGCAAGATATCGTAACAGCCCATAAATTCGCGACCGACCCCAATCGGCCAACTGGCGGGGGTCACGTCAATCGCCAGATTTTCTTGAATTTCGTCAATGATTTCAAAGGTATCTCGGCTTTCTCGGTCCATCTTGTTACAAAACGTCAAGATCGGCAGATCGCGCAACCGGCACACCTCGAATAGCTTTTGTGTTTGGCTTTCCACACCCTTGGCGCCATCAATCACCATCACGGCGGCATCCACGGCCGTCAGCGTGCGATACGTATCCTCGGAAAAATCCGAGTGACCAGGCGTATCGACCAGATTGAACCGGTAATTGCCAAAATCGAACGACATCGCAGACGCCGACACCGAAATCCCGCGATCCTTTTCCATCTGCATGAAATCCGACCTTGTGCGACGGGCTTCACCCTTGGCGCGCACCTGTCCGGCCATCTGAATAGCCCCGCCATACAGCAGAAATTTCTCGGTCAGCGTCGTTTTACCGGCATCGGGATGCGAAATAATCGCAAAGGTGCGGCGGCGGGCAATCTCGGGCGGAAGGGCAGGGCGATTTGTCATGCCTGATGCCATACTTGCTACGCAGACAAAGGGCAATCTGCGTCAGTAATCGGGTCGCACAGATTTCCAATTTTGCCTGTGAAAGTCTCTTCCAATTGCATTGAAACCGGCAATTGATCGGTCATAAATTTAGTCCCAAGGAAATTCTCATGCATTATATTTTGAAAATTTCGACACTCACATTGCTCGGCCTGGGGCTTGCAGGATGTGGCCAATCCTTTGAAGATGATTTGCTCGACCAATTGGACCGCTATAATGGCGTAAGCGAGCGGGTCGGGTCGATGTCGCAATCAGGGCCACGGGTTGTCGATAACACCTCCGGCACGGCCCGTTTTAGCGGCGGAGCTTATATCGCCGCAGGGCAATATTATAACGCAACTTTGCTGGTGGGCGACGCCAATTTGACCGTCAATTTTGACGGGCGCACCAATATCACCGGGTCGGTCACAAATGTGGCGGGGCTGGCGGGCACGAACCTCGATATCGCGGGCACCGGCAGGCTCGATTCCTATGACGGGCGCCTTGCGGGGCAACGGCGATGTTCTGACACTTGGCGGCACAATGGACGGAAGTTTTCGGGGTAACCCACAAATACGGGCCCTCACCGCATCGGATCGGGGGCTGGGCTATCTGCACGGCGGTTTGACATCCGTAGACATCGGGATCGTCGCAGAACGCGACTGAATGCTTTGGTCAGGCCCGCCGAATCTGCGATGTGATCCCATTTTGCCCGAGCCCGCGTTAACCGGTCGTTAACACCAACACGCGATCTTCATATTGGTTAACATATGGTGACGCGCATGAAATGGATGATTCTTGGCACGGGGCTGGGCCTTCTGGCGGCCTGCGGCAGCACGCAAAGCGTTGACAATATTCCCCGCACCAGCAACGCCGCCGACCTAGCAACGAACCTCGCACAGGAAAATATCTCCGACCCCACAACCCTGCCACGCAGCGGTTTGGCGACCTATTCGGGGTTCATGACGCTGGCGCTGCCACTTGACGGACCCGCGCGCGATGTCATCGGCGATCTGGACATGCGTGTTGATTTTGGCGCTGTCCGCAATCAGGTCTCGGGATCGGCCTCCAATTTTGCCGGCCTGACCGGCGGGCTTGCCATTCGGGGCGGCGATATTGATCGCGGCACCGACCCCGACACCGATTTCACATTCGGCGGATCCCTGACCGGCACCTTGGCGCAGAACGGCGACAACTACGGCATTGATGGCGCGATCGTCGGCGAATTTCGCGGCCGCAATCAAGACGGGCTGACAGGGCTGGCCTATGGCGATATCAACGGCCCTTCAGGTCAGGACCTGTTTCAAGGCAGCATGGCCGCCATCCGTGATACGGACTAAACCCCTGCGCGGCCAAAGCCCTAATTCGACGAGGCCTTGCGCAGTAACTCGACCGCATCCGGGCGCGCGGCCAGTTTTTCCTGCACCTCGAAATCAAAATGCGGCCTGTGACCATGGCCGCCACGTCCGCCCGAAGAGCGCACATGATCGGGCAGTGCGGCACGGGTGCGCGGGTCAATCAACAACGATTCCGCCGCGATCCCCTCGGCATAAATAATCTGGTGTTCGTCAAACAACAGCTGGAAATAATCCACAAACCCGCCATCGCGCTGATACACGGTGGTGCCATTGATCAAATGCCGGACCTTGACCAAAACCTCCGACCGGCCCGCCCCCAAAGCATCCTTGCGCTGGTATACAAACAAGCGGTGATCAGGGCTGACCAGCAAATCCTGCTCGTTGTGCAGCGCGCCCTTGGTAATCACAATCGGGGCGAATTCCCCCACCGCGCGCAATGTGGTCTGGCCGACCCAGCGCACCTCTTGTGGTCCGTCATCGCGGGTCAACACCCGGTCTCCGACGGCCAAATTCTCGATCGGGCGCTGCTCGCCTGAGGCCATCGTGATATGGGTGCCGCGGGTAAATGACACGCAGGCCACTTCGGCAAACCGCGTTGTCGCGGCATCACGGTCGGCGCCCACGAGACGGTAATTCGTATCAACTATCAAATTCGCAAGCGGCAACAAATACGTCGCCTCCAACGCACCATCCGCAACCTCCACCAGGACCAACACCTCATAGGTGGTGCTATCGGTGGCCATCAGGGTCACGCAGCTGTCCAGATAGACTGTATTGCCGACCTTGCCGATACTTGTGCTGTCATCAATCACAAACCCGTCGACACCGTCTTGCAAACGCAAACTCAACGGCGCGCGCACGGCCTTGCCCGACAACTGGTAAATATCGTCCATCACCAGTTCGTCGGCAAATGTGATGCCTTCACCCTCGGCCACACCCTCGACAACAGGAAAATCCTCGGCGCGTAACACGGCGACCGTTTGCATTGTTGGTGGGTTTACATCTTGGGTCATTGGAAACCATAAATAAATCAACTGTCTGAACCTAAGAGGACGCGACACACAGGTCAACGCACCAAAAGTTATGCTGGTATGAATACCGCAATTGCACCAATAAAACCCTAATGACACCTGAATATCAGATCGGAAATACTATGGACCTTGGCATTTCAACAAAACGCGCCCTTGTATGCGCTTCTTCAAAAGGGTTGGGGCGGGGTTGCGCCGAAGCACTGGCCGCAGCTGGTGTCAACCTTGTGATGAACGGGCGCAACGCCGAAACGCTTGACGCCGCTGCTGCGGAAATCCGTGCAAAATACAACGTGACCGTTGATTGCGTGGCCGCCGACGTCAGCACAGAGACCGGGCGGGCGGCTCTTTTGCACGCCGCAGGTGACGTCGATATTCTGGTCACCAACGCAGGCGGGCCGCCTCCGGGGCTGTGGTCTGATTGGGACCGTGACGACTTTATCGCAGCCCTCGACGCCAATATGCTGGCGCCCATCGCGCTGATGAAGGCCCTGCTACCCGGTATGATCGACCGTGGCTGGGGCCGGGTGATCAATATCACCTCTGGCTCGGTCAAGGCGCCTATCGCGCAACTGGGGCTGTCGAATGCGGCGCGGGCAGGGCTCACGGGCTATGTGGCGGGCACCTCGCGACAGGTGGCAAAACACGGGGTGACGATCAACAACATGCTGCCGGGCATCCACGCGACCGACAGGGCTATCAGTCTTGATCAGGGGGTTATGGCCGCCACCGGCGTCGACATGGAAACCGCGCGGGCCAACCGCCAGGCAACCATCCCCGCTGCGCGCTACGGCACCGCCGCAGAATTCGGTGCGACCTGCGCGTTTTTGTGCTCTACACATGCAGGCTTTATCGTCGGGCAAAACATTGTCATCGACGGTGGCGCAATTAACGCAACAATCTGATGGCCAAAGGAGACAGCCTCGCGGATCAACTCTTCAACCGCGATAGCGTGGGGCGGCTTGCGGGGCACTTTGAGGACGCGGGCGTTTTTGCGGCCGCGCCATTTGTGGCCGATGTCATGGCTGATCTGCACGCGCTGGAACTCAAAGCGCGGATCACGCATATCGCGACACATCTCGAAACCCACCTGCCGCGTGATTTCAACGCGGCAGATGCGGCCATTCGGGCGAGCCTGCCAGCCGCCCTTAACCCAAATCTGAAAGACAACGATTTTGGCTCGTTCATCTATGCACCACTGGGTGTTTTTGTTGAAAATCAAGGACTTGCAGATCACTTTGAAACCAGCATGGCACTGCTGAAGACCCTGACACAGCGGTTCTCGATGGAGTTTTCGCTGCGGGCCTTTCTGAACGCCGATCAACAGGCCAGCCTTGCGCATATCCACCGCTGGGCAGGCCATGACAACTACCACGTGCGCAGGCTTGCCAGTGAGGGCACGCGACCGCGGCTGCCTTGGGGGCATAAGGTCGGGCTGACCCCCGATGATACGCTGCCGATCCTTGATAAACTCTACTTTGATCCCACGCGGTTTGTGACAAGATCGGTTGCCAACCATCTGAATGATATTGCAAAATTTGATCCAAATGCCGTGATTGACCGGCTGGCATTTTGGGCAAAAGACGCCAAACAAGACCCGTTCGAGCTGGCTTGGATGACGCGGCATGCCCTGCGCAGCCTTGTCAAATCGGGGCACGCTGGGGCCTTGCGAACGCTTGGCTATCAAGACGTCACAGTCTCGCAGGCCGACATTACTGTCGCGCCCACGGTTGCGATGAACAGCAAGGTAAAAATCAACGCCAGCCTGACCCCCACAACTGACGGGCCGTTGATGATCGACTATGTCATCGACTTTGTGAAATCATCCGGCAAGGTTTCCGCAAAAGTCTTTAAAATGAAAATGTTAAACGGCAAAGCTCATCAAAAAATCCTGCTGTCCAAATTGCATCACTTTGACGGCACTGCCACGACTTTCCGGCTGCACAAAGGCGATCACAAAATTCATCTGCAAGTGAACGGACGCATCGTCGCAAGCTGTGGCTTTGTCCTTGGCTGACCTTGCCCAAGGCGGCGGCAGTTGCTATGCGTCGCAATACCCGAATGTTTTACTCAAGGTTGCCCGCCACAATGACCGCCCCACGCCTTGAAATTCGCAATATCGTCAAATCCTTTGGTGGCAGACAGGTCGTGGATGACATCAACCTGACGGTGCACGCGGGGCAGGTGACCTGTCTGCTTGGACCATCGGGCTGCGGCAAGTCCACCACGCTGCGGATCATTGCAGGGGTCGAAATGCAGGGCAGCGGCACGATCTATGCCGACGGCCAACTGATCTGCGACACGATCACCCGCGTCCCCCCCGAAGAGCGATCCATCGGGCTGATGTTTCAGGACTTTGCGCTTTTCCCGCATCTTAGCGTGGCTGAAAACGTGGCCTTCGGGCTGCGCGGCGGCGCGCGTGCCAATCGCGAACGGGTCGGCAACCTGTTGGAAAAGGTCGGCATGACCCGCTTCATGCAGGTCTATCCGCACGAGCTGTCGGGCGGCGAACAACAGCGTATCGCGCTGGCGCGGGCCTTGGCGCCCAAACCCAAAATCATGCTGATGGACGAGCCATTTTCCGGCCTCGACGACCGGTTGCGCGACGATATCCGCGATGAAACCCTTGCCGTGCTCAAAGAAGAAGGCGCAGCCGTGCTACTGGTCACCCACGAGCCGGGCGAGGCGATGCGCATGGCTGATGAAATCGCGCTGATGCGCGACGGGCGCATCGTGCAACGCGGCGCGCCCTACCACATCTACAACGCGCCGGTCGACAAACAGGCGGCCGGTTTTTTCAGTGATATCAACGTGATCCGTGGCACCGTGCAGGGCGCTTTGACCGATACACCCTTCGGGCAATTTCTGGCCCCCGGTGTGGCCGACGGCACTGCGGTCGATATCGTGATCCGGCCCCAGCACCTCAAAATCGACTTTGACCGGGCAGGGCGCGGTCCCAATCCAACCCCGTCTGATGGCACACCGGCGCGCGGCACTGTGAAACGCGCGCGCTTCATGGGGTCCGAAAGTCTTGTTGAATTCCAAATGGATTTTGACGGCTCGGTCCTGCGCGCCCTGATCCCGTCGGTGTTCTTGCCCCAACAAGGCACACCGCTGTGGATCATGATCCGCCGCGACCGCTGCTTTGTCTTTGCGCGCTAGCGCTTCAGTCTCGCGGCACGACCACCACGGCGCTTGGTAATCTGGCCCGCACGGTCCGGCAACTCTGCCATCACAGCACTGCGCGCCTCAGGGCTCATGCGCGACCACGCGGCAATCTCGTCAATCGAGCGCAAACAGCCGGTGCACAAACGGCTCTCGGCATGGATCACGCAGATCTTGATGCAGGGGCTCTCAACCTCGGCCCTTGTCCAGATATGATCGGTATTTTCGGTCACTCAATCACCCTTCAAATGCCCCAGCCGGTCCAGCATTCCTTGCAAGATAAACCCCGCCGCCACATGGTCAACCAGTTCTGCGCGACGCTTTCGCGACATATCCGCCTCGATCATGGCGCGGGTCGCGGCCACTGTCGACAATCTCTCGTCCCAAAATGTAATCGGCAACGGCGTCAAGCGCTCCAGATTGCGTGCAAAGGCACGGGTCGCCTGCGCGCGTGGTCCCTCTGACCCATCCATGTTGCGCGGCAGGCCCAGCACAATGCCGTGTGCCTGACGTGTCTCTAGCAGCTTGAGCAACGCCTGCGCATCCACCCCGAATTTCTTGCGCTTGATTGTCAAAACCGGCGTGGCGACCCCGCGCATCAAATCCGACATCGCGACACCAATCGTGACCGTGCCCAAATCCAGCCCCGCAACCGCGCCAATGGGCGGCAACAGGGCAGCATATTCCGCCGGAGCCTCCACAATCATGCGCTTATCCCTGTCTTACCCATGCAAAAATCCACCCCCGACTGCGCCCTGTCTAGGCCGCGCAAGCCTATTAGAAAAGGGGGGGCACAAACTCAATATTTCCATCCCCCCACAGATGTCGTAAAACCGCTTGGACATGACGCTGGCAGTATCCTTATTTTCCTGCACTCGTTCAGAACCAAAGACAAAAGCACCCCGCTTGCAGCCACAAGGGATTCGCCATGAAACGCTACTCCGCATTCGCCGTCGCCCGCGAAGCTTTCCGCCAACACACCGGCTGGGACCGCGCTTGGGCCAAACGCGAACCCAAGAAAAAATACGATGTCATCATCGTCGGCGCAGGCGGGCACGGGCTGGCGACAGCCTACTACTTGGGTAAAAACTTTGGCATCACCAATGTCGCGGTGATTGAAAAGGGCTGGCTTGGCGGCGGCAACACAGGGCGCAACACCACCATCATCCGGTCCAACTACCTGCAAGACCCCTCTGCCGCGATCTACGAAAAATCCCGCTCGCTCTACGAGACGATGTCCCAAGACCTCAACTACAACGTCATGTTTAGCCCCCGCGGCGTGATCATGCTGGCGCAAACCCAGTCAGAAATCCGCGGCTACCAGCGCACCGCCCATGCCAACGCTTTGCAAGGTGTCACAACCGAATGGATTTCGCCTGCGCGTGTCAAGGAACTGGTGCCGATCATGAACATCGAAGGGCCACGTTATCCGGTCTTGGGCGGGCTCTACCAATCACGCGGCGGCACGGCTCGGCACGACGCCGTGGCATGGGGCTATGCGCGGGCCTGCTCTGATATGGGCATGGACATCATCCAGCAATGCGAAGTCACCGGCGTGCGCTCGGAGGCTGGCAAGGTTGTCGGCGTCGACACCACCAAAGGGCCGATTGATTGCGATAAACTCGGGATGGTCGTCGCAGGGCACGCCTCGGTTCTGGCACAAAAAGCAGGCTTCCGTCTGCCCATCGAATCCGTGGCACTGCAAGCCCTGGTTTCCGAACCGATCAAGCCCTGCATGGATGTGGTTGTGATGGCCAACACCGTGCACGGCTACCTGTCACAATCCGACAAGGGCGAAATGGTCATCGGCGGCGGCACCGACGGCTATAACAACTACACCCAGCGCGGCAGCTTCCACCACGTCGAGGAAACCGTGCGCGCATTGGTGGAAACCTTCCCGATGCTGGGGCGTCTCAAAATGCTGCGCCAATGGGGTGGCATCGTCGATGTGACAGGCGACCGCTCGCCGATCCTGTCCAAAACTCCGATCGATGGTATCTTTGTGAACTGCGGCTGGGGCACCGGCGGGTTCAAGGCAATCCCCGGATCAGGCTGGGCCATGGCCGAACTGATGGCCAAAGGCCACTCGCCGCTCACGCAAGAGTTTAACATGTTTCGCTTCCGCGAAGGCAAATTCATCGACGAATCTGTGGCAGCAGGGGTGGCGCATTGATGTTTGACTTGTCCTCTATCGGTCTTGTGTTAGATTTGATTGGCGTTTCGATCTTGGGCGTAGACCTAATCGGCGTTCAATCGGAGATGGCTGCCGTTTCTAAACGCAACAAGGTTTTGCTGGTATCCGCATTTAAGGGCAGCTCGAAGTTGTCTCAGGTCAGAGCATTTATAGCTGGTGATTTTGCAAAATACATAACTCCAGACGGCAAAAAGACAATTGCTATCGAAGAACTCTATGCGGCCTTAGATGAAATGAAAAAGGAAATTGGTGTAACATCTGAAGGCGTAGGAAATCTAATTAACTACGCGGTAGATTCAGTTGAGCAACAAGAAAAAGCGGCCCACAAATCATTAAAATTGAGTTATCTCGGCCTTTTTTTAATCGTCGTTGGTTTTGGCTTTCAACTCGCTGCAAATTTCGTTGGAGGGAGTTAATGAAAAAAATACAAAATTGCCCTGTGCACGCCCAGTGCACGCTTGGTGCACGCAAATCACACCCCCATTTCGGAGCTGCAACATGCTAACTCTCCACTGCCCAAATTGTGGCGTTGACGCCGATGAAACCGACCTTCACGCAGAGGGCGAGGCGCATTTGAAGCGCTTTGCCACAGGATCATCCGACGATGAGTTCCACGACTACCTGTTCCAGCGGCAAAACCCCAAAGGCGTGCACTTTGAACGCTGGAAACATGTCTACGGCTGCGGCAAGTATTTCCTCGCCGCCCGCTGCACTGCAACACTCGAAGTTTTCGGGACATATTCGGCTCAGACCCATGAGCCGCCGCAAGCCATCAAAGACGCCATCACAGCAAAACGGCCCGGTTGGTCGTGGGGAGATTTCTCATGAGCACGCGCCTTGCATCCACTGGCCGTTTGGTCAATAAAAACAAAGCGGTATCCTTCACTTTTAATGGTAAAAACCTGCGCGGTTTTGCAGGTGACACGCTGGCCTCGGCGCTGCTGGCCAACGACCAGATGATGGTCGGCCGCTCGTTCAAATACCACCGCCCGCGCGGTGTGGTCGCCTCTGGCGCGGAAGAGCCCAACGGCCTTGTGAACCTCGGCACCGGCAGCACATTCGAGCCAAACCAGCGCATCACAACCACCGAAGTGTTCGACGGTCTGACCGCGACCAGCCAGAACCACTGGCCGTCTTTGGAGTTTGATATCGGTGCGCTAAATGCCCGACTTTCGCGCTTTATGCCGGCTGGTTTTTACTACAAAATGTTCATCCATCCGCGCCCGTTCTGGAAATACCTCTACGAGCCGATCATCCGCCACGCCGCAGGCTTGGGTAAAGCCCCCACCGAGCGCGACAGTGATACCTACGAGCACTTCCACGCGAGCTTCGATGTCATGGTTGTGGGCGGCGGGATTGCGGGTCTTGCGGCTGCCCTTTCCGCAGGTCAAACGGGCGCGCGTGTGCTGCTGGTCGAGCAGACCGCCGACTGGGGTGGCCGCGCGGTGGTGGACATGCCGGCCATTGACGGAATGCCTGCGCAGGACTGGGTTAACAATACCGTGCAAGCACTTGAAACCATGGATAATGTTACGCTAAGATTGCGCACGCAAGGCACCGGTGTTTACGACCATGGGTATGTGTTGGCCTACGAGCGGCTAACCGATCACGCCCCCGAAACCGACGGCCCGCGGCACCGTTTGTGGCGCATTCGCGCGCGCCAGATCGTCACCGCAACTGGGGCCATTGAGCGCCCGCTATCTTTTGCCGGCAACGACATTCCAGGCGTGCTTTTGGCCGCCGCCGTGCGTGACTATGCGGTCAATTTTGGCGTTTCCGTCGGCGACCGCACGGTGGTTGTCACCAACAACGACGATGCCTATCGCACCGCGATTGTGCTCAAAAAAGCGGGGCTGGATATTCCCGCGATTATTGATGCGCGCAGCGCTCCCGAAGGCGAGTTGATTGACGAGGCCCGCGCACTTGGCATCCCTATCGCATTTGGCAAAGGCATCGCAAAAGTCAAAGGCGGCAAGCGCGTCACAGCGGTAGATATCTGCGCACAAGCAGGCGAAGGCGCTGTTTTAGAAGAGATTTTTTGTGATTGTGTCGCTATGTCGGGGGGCTGGTCGCCCGTTGTGCACCTGTGGTCCCATTGCGGTGGCAAGCTGATTTGGGACGCCGAACAGGTCATGTTCCGCCCCGATCCAGAGCGCCCGCCGCTCGGGTCCGACGGGCAAGGGTTTGTGATTACCGCCGGTATTGCCAACGGACATCTGTTCACCGCTGAAGGCGCAGCCGACGGCTGTGCCGCAGGGCGCGCCGCCGCGAAAGCCGCAGGTCACAAAGGCAAAATCGGCACTGCGCCCATGGGCGAGGACGCCCATGAAGGGCTGATTTCGCCGGTTTGGTTGATGCCGCAGGGGGCCAGCCACGCGCTGCGCTCGAAAGCATGGCTCGACTTCCAGAATGATGTGAAGGTCAGCGATATTCAACTGGCCGCTCAAGAAGGTTATGAAAGCGTCGAACACGCCAAGCGCTATACCACAATCGGTATGGCGACGGATCAGGGTAAATTGAGTAACATCAACGGATTGGCGGTTCTTTCTAAAGCGTTGAACGCGGAAATTCCCAACGTCGGCACCACCACATTCCGCCCGCCCTATACGCCGATTTCACTGTCGTCGATTGCAGGCGTGGCCAAGGATGATTTGTTCCAACCGATCCGCAAAACCCCGATGTCGGATTGGCATACGGACAATGGTGCCGACTATGAACCTGTCGGCCAGTGGCGCAGGCCTTACGCCTATGTTCGTGGCGACGAAAGCGTGCATGACGCGGTCAACCGCGAGGTCGTCAATACCCGCGAAAAGCTGGGGCTGCTGGACGCTTCGACCCTTGGAAAACTGATCGTTAAAGGGCCAGACGCGGGCAAGTTTCTTGATATGATGTATACCAACATGATGTCGAATTTGGCGGTGGGCAAATGCCGCTATGGCTTGATGTGTTCCGAAAACGGGTTCTTGTCAGACGATGGTGTTGTGGCGCGGATCGACGATGAAACATGGCTTTGCCACACCACAACTGGTGGGGCCGAGCGCATCCATGCGTGGATGGAAGACTGGCTGCAATGCGAATGGTGGGACTGGAAAGTCTATGTCGCCAATGTGACCGAGCAATTGGCGCAAGTTGCTGTTGTTGGTCCTAACGCGCGAAAAGTATTGGAAAAACTTGGCGGCATGGATGTGTCCAAAGAGACATTGCCGTTCATGCAATGGCGTGATGGCACGCTAGGCGGGTTTGACGCACGGGTTTATCGCATTTCGTTCTCGGGCGAGTTGTCCTACGAGATAGCGGTGCCTGCCAGTCAGGGACGCGCGTTCTGGGATATGCTACTGGAGGCGGGCGAAGAGTTTGGTGTGATGCCTTATGGCACCGAGGCGTTGCACATCATGCGCGCCGAGAAGGGCTTTATCATGATCGGCGACGAGACCGATGGCACGGTTATTCCGCAAGATCTGAACTTGCAGTGGGCGCTATCGAAAAAGAAGGCCGACTATCTGGGCAAGCGCGCGCATGAGCGGTCCCATATGGCCGATCCGAACCGTTGGAAACTGGTCGGTCTGGAAACGCTTGACGGGTCGGTCATTCCTGACGGGTCTTATGCGATTGCCGAAGGTGTCAACGCCAATGGCCAGCGCAACACCCAAGGGCGCGTGACCTCGACCTATTTTTCGCCGACTTTGAAGCGCGGGATCGCGATGGGGCTGGTGTTGCACGGGCCGGACCGCATGGGTGAGGACCTTGAGTTCAACAAAGTTGACGGCACAACAGTGGCGGCGAAAATTGTTGATCCGATATTCTATGATAAAGAAGGGGCAAAGAACAATGTCTAACGCTGTCAGCACGTTACAAGGCAAAGTTGCCGCCGGAGAGGTCACGATCCGTGAAGGCGGCTTGCGCGGCATGATCACATTTCGCGGTGATTTGTCCAACAGCAAGCTCAAATCGGTCTGCAAGGCACTGACCGGATTTGGCGTTCCCGAGATCGGAAAAGCGGCTAGCACAGGTGATAAGGGGGTGGCGTGGATGTCGCCAGACGAGCTGTTGATTTTGGTGCCTCATGACCAGACCGAAGACGCCTTGGGAAAGATCGCAAAAGCCATGAAAGGTCAGCATTATCTGGCCGAGAATGTGTCGGATGCACGCACCCATATCATTGTTGAAGGCGCGTTTTCACGCGAGGTGATTGCAAAGCTGGCACCTGCTGATCTACACCCCGCGCATTTCCAGATTGGTGACTTTCGCCGCACCCGTTTAGGTCAGGTGGCCGCCGCATTCTGGATGACGGATGAGGAGATTTTTGAAGTCATTTGCTTTCGCTCTGTCGGGCAATATGCCTTTGATTTGCTCGCCGCATCGGCCAATGCTGGCCCAGTTGGACATTTCTAGGGGCTTGACCTTCGCGGGTCTTGTGACATGTATCAGGGCAATCGGTCCTTCATCATAAGAGAGAATTATCATGGCTTTTACACTTCCTGATCTTCCGTACGCCCACGATGCCCTTGCGGGCAAAGGTATGTCGGCAGAGACGCTCGAGTTTCACCACGACCTGCACCACAACGCCTATGTGACCAATGGCAACGCGGCGATTGCGGGCACGCAGTGGGATGGCAAGTCACTGGAAGAGATCATTGTCGGCACTTATGACAAGTCCTCCGTGGCCCAGAACGGGATTTTCAACAACATCTCGCAGCTTTGGAACCACAACCAGTTTTGGGAAATGATGACGCCCAATGACAGTGCAATGCCGTCCGACTTGGTTGCCGCATTGAACGATAGCTTTGGCTCTGTTGACGAGTTCAAAAAGCAGTTCTCGGCGGCGGGTGCGGGGCAGTTCGGGTCTGGCTGGTGCTGGTTGGTGAAAGACACTGACGGAGGCTTAAAAGTGACCAAGACTGAAAACGGCGTGAACCCTGTTTGTTTTGGCCAAACGACCCTGTTGGGCTGTGATGTCTGGGAGCATTCCTACTACATCGATTTCCGCAATAAGCGTCCGGTTTATTTGACCAACTTCCTTGATAACCTGGTCAACTGGGAAAACGTCGCATCGCGTATGTGATTGTCTTTATAGATTAATTATAGGGAGGCCCGTTCAGGAATGGACGGGCCTTTTGCTTTGTGGCTTGCCAAGTTTGTCCAAATCGTCGCGTATGGCCTAGAGGAGAAATTAGGTATGACAGATAGCACCAAAGGCGTATTTGCGATGATCGTGGCCTGCACGGTTTGGGGGCTATCGCCGCTGTACTATGCCTTGCTGCGAGACGTGCCACCGATGGAGGTGCTCAGCTATCGCAGTCTGTGGTCGCTTGTGTTTTTCGCGCTGATCCTTGGGGTGCAGGGGCGGTTTTCCGAAGTGCTTGTTGCCCTGTCAAAACCGCGCCAAGTGGTCACGATCTTCATCGCGGCTGCGATGATTGCGGGCAATTGGTTCGGGTTTATTTTCGCAATCTCAAACGGGCAGGGGATCGAGGCCTCTTTGGGGTATTATATTTTTCCGCTGGTCGCAGTGGTGATCGGTAAATTGGTGTTTTCCGAGCGCTTGAAATTGGCACAGTGGTGCGCCGTGGGGATCGCGGCGTTTGGTGTGGCGGTGCTGACTTACGGCCTTGGGGTTGCACCTTGGATTGCGCTTTGGCTTGCGGGCACTTTCGGGGCCTACGGGATGATCAAAAAACAACTGCCGCTGGGGCCTGTGGTCTCGGTCACATCGGAGGTGTTTTTGCTTGCGCCTTTGGCGATTGCTTGGATCGCCCTTTATGGCACGGGGGCTGGTGGGGGGAATGATATTGGCACCCATGCGCTTTTGGCGCTCTCTGGTCCGTTGACGGCCAGCCCATTGATTTTGTTCAGCTTTGCCGCCCGCCGCGTGCGCATGTCAACGGTCGGGCTGGTGCAATTCCTGAACCCGACCTTGCAATTTGGCGCGGCTGTCTTGGTCATGGGAGAGCTTGTTACCCCGTGGCACGCCATATCTTTTCCCATCATATGGGCCGGTTTGGTGGTCTATACCGTGTCGCTGTGGCGTCAGGACAGGCTTGCTGCCAAGGCGTCTTCCAAGGTGGTGATGTCGGGCACGGTCTGAATGAAATCGCGCAAACTCGGTGATGCGAAACCTTCAGAAATGAAGTGGTCAATCAGCGAGAGCAAGGGGTTCCAGAACCCTTCGGTGTTGAGGATGAAGATCGGCTTATCGTGCAAGCCGAGTTGCCGCCATGTCAACGCCTCGAAAAGCTCGTCCAGCGACCCAGCGCCACCGGGTAGCATAACAACTGCGTCGGCGTTCATGATCATGACTTTTTTGCGCTCGTGCATGGTTTCGGTGATGATGAATGTGGTCAGATCGCGTTTGCCGACCTCTTTGTCGAGCAGGTGCACGGGGATCACGCCAAAAGTCGCGCCGCCTGCCGCTTGGGCGGCCGATGCGACCCGTCCCATCAGTCCCACATCGCCGGCCCCATAGATCAGACGCCAGCCATTGCGCGCGAGCATGGTTCCGGCGTCAGAGGCGGCGGCGGCATAGGCCGGGCGCACCCCGTCGCGAGAGCCACAGTAGACGCAGACTGATTTTTGCATATTTGCCATGTTTTTGGCCCCTTTGGATTGATCCTTTGACCGCTCATAGCGCTGTTGCTATGCTTGCTCAACCCGCGGCCACGGCGGGCACCTGGGGGGGTAGGTTCGCATCATGAAGCTTTCGAATAACACGCAGCTTGGCCTTGGGGCTGTAGCTGCCTTGGCTGTGGCGGCAGGGCTTGTTGTTTTGGTTGGCCCTGCGCCTGTGCAAGAGGCTGCGGTGCCAGTGTCCGAGCAGGTAGCCCTTGAGCTGATTGCCCCAGAGCAAAATATCGCGCCGCCCGCCAAAATGACACCGGCCCAGCCCGCCCCTGTGTTGGACACTTTGCGCATCGAGCCAGATGGTGTGGCCGTCATGGCAGGGCGCGCGACCCCCTTGGCGGATGTGGATATCATGCTCAATGGCACGTCGATCGCCACGGCGACGGCGGATGCCACGGGTGCGTTTGTTGCCTTCCCCTCGCTGGACTATGCCGAGACCTCACGGGCGATTTCGCTGGTTGAGGACCCGCAGGCAAGTGCTGTGGCATCCTCGGAGACCTATTTTGTAGCGCCTTTGCCTGCGCCTGCCGCGATCATGGACCCTGTTGAAGATGCGCCGCCTTTGCCCGCGCCTGCGATCATTGTGGCCAGTGAAGCAGGTATTCGGGTCGTTCAATCGAACAGTGACCCCGCGCCCGAGGTTCTGTCATCGGTCGCATTGGACACCATCACCTATGACCCCAGCGGTGACGTGCTGATTGCGGGGCGTGCATCGGGCGATGGGTCTGTCCAGATATACATTGATAATCAACCTGTTACGACGTCGAGAATTGCGATTGACGGAAACTGGCGCATTGGTTTGCCGCAGATTGATACAGGCGTCTACACCCTGCGTGTTGATGAATTGGACACCACAGGCGAGGTGATTTCGCGGATAGAAACGCCGTTTCAGCGCGAAGAGCCGCAGGTCGTCGCCCAAGCCTTGGCCGAGCAAACACAAGCGGATGATTTTCAGGTCGCGATGACCACGGTGCAGCCCGGAACAACCCTATGGGCGATCGCCGAGCAGCGGTTTGGCGAGGGCATTCAGTATGTCAAGGTATTCGAGGCAAACCGTGACCGGATCCGCGATCCCGATCTAATTTATCCGGGGCAGGTTTTCCGGCTCCCCGAGGCGGATCAATAGCAGGCAAGCTCTGGTCATTGTCACCCCCAAGGCATTAAGGTGCGGGGCTGATATCGGGAGATTGCGATGCGCCACCTTACCAAAACCGACGCCAATATGAGCGAGACCCATGTGCAGGGCTGGAACGTGATCCGTCGCGTTGTTCCGTATCTTTGGCCCGAGGGGAATACAGGCGTTAAAATCCGCGTTGTGACGTCTTTGCTGGCGCTGTTTTTGTCGCAGATTATTGCGGTGATCACGCCGCAGTTCTTTAGCCGGGCGGTGGATGCTTTGGCGCCCGAAGATCCCACAGGGGCCACATTGCTCGGGTTTGGTGCGGTGGGGCTTGTGCTGGCTTACGGGATTGCGCGGATATTATCTGTTGGATTACAACAGCTTAGGGATGCTATTTTTGCACGAGTCGGACAGGGCGCGCTACGGGCTTTGGCGCTAGAGACGTTCACGCATATCCACCGCCTGTCCATGCGTTATCATATTACCCGCAAGACCGGCGGTCTAAGCAGGGTCATCGAGCGCGGCGTCAAGGGCGTCGATTTCTTGTTGCGGTTTATGTTGTTTTCCGTCGGCCCGCTGATCATGCAATTGCTGCTGATTATGGGGGTTTTGTTTTTTACCTTTGATGTCTGGTACCTGATTGTCGTGGCTGGCACGATCGGGATTTATGTCTGGTTTACCTTTGCGGTGACCGAGTGGCGCGTGCGTATCCGCAAGGAGATGAACGAGCAGGACACCGATGCCAATCAAAAGGCGATCGACAGTTTGCTGAACTTCGAGACGGTCAAATACTTTGGCGCGGAAAAGTGGGAAGCTGACCGCTATGATAGCGCGATGGGCAATTATATGGTCGCTGCGATCAAGACCAATTACACGCTGGCATTTTTGAATTTTGGCCAAGCGTTGTTGATCACCGGCGGTCTTGTGGCGGTGATGGTGATGGCGGCAATTGGTGTCGAAAACGGCACCCTGTCAGTCGGCGATTTTGTGTTGGTGAATGCCTATATGATCCAGTTGACCTTGCCGCTGAACTTTCTTGGCACGGTTTACCGTGAAATTCGCCAGTCATTGATCGATATGGGTGAAATGTTCGATTTGTTAGGTCAACCTGCCGAAGTTGTGAATAAGCCAGATGCAAATATTCTAAAAGTGCAAGGCGGTGAGGTCGTGTTGGATGATGTGCACTTTGGATATGACCCGGAGCGCATGATTTTGAAGGGTGTGAGCCTGACGGCAAAGCCTGGTCAGACGATTGCGATTGTCGGTTCTTCAGGATCGGGTAAATCGACCATTGGCAGGCTTTTGTTCCGCTTTTATGACGTGGTTGGCGGGGCGTTGCGCATCGACGGTCAGGACATTCGGGACGTGACTCAAGAGAGCCTGCACGCCCAGATCGGGGTGGTGCCGCAAGATACGGTGCTTTTTAATGACACGGTGCATTACAATATTGCATACGGTCGCCCTGACGCGCCTGAAGCGGAGATTATTGCGGCTGCGAAAGCGGCCAAGATCCATGATTTTATCGTCAGTTTACCGGACGGTTATGCCACCACCGTGGGCGAGCGCGGGCTGAAATTATCAGGTGGCGAAAAACAGCGGGTGGGCATCGCGCGCACGTTGCTGAAAAACCCGCCGATTTTGCTGTTGGATGAGGCGACATCTGCCTTGGATACCGAGACAGAGATGGACATTCAGGCCGAGTTGAAAGCCATGGCGCGGGGTCGCACCGTGATCACCATTGCCCACCGCCTGTCAACGATTTCCGACGCGGATTTGATTGTGGTGTTGGAGGAGGGTGTGATTGTCGAGCAGGGCACCCATGAGGCGTTATTGGTTGCGTGCGGGCGTTATGCCCAGTTGTGGAACCGCCAATCCGAGGACGAGACCGCCCCCGCATAAAGCGGGAGCGATTATTCGGCGGCCTGCACGGTTTTCAAGCTGGGTGCTTGGGCTGTGAAGTCGTCCTCGGTCCAGATGATTTGAGTTGCCGTGACCTTTTTGGCTTGTTTGCGCAGCGCCCAGTCTTGTGCCGCACGGCTGCCGCGCCCAAGCGACAGTTTTGCCAGCAGCCGCGCGAACCAGACCGCATAGGTCGAAACCCAGACCCGCAGCGCCAGCATGGACGGCGTGAAGACCAGCGTCAAAACGGTCGCGATGCCCAGCCCGAAGACGACAGCCGTGGCCAGTTGTTTCCACCACAGCGCCGTCGGGCTGTCGATTGAATAGCCGCCGCCGAAAAAGTCCAGCGAGAGCCCGAACATCATCGGCGCGAGCCCTGCCATCGTTGTGATTGTGGTCAGCAGAACGGGCCGTATCCTGTCTTCGGCGGTGCGCGTAATTGCCTCTGTGCGCGGCATATATTGGCTGTATTCTTGGTAGGTATCGATCAGAATGATGTTATTATTCACCACGATACCGGCCAATGCGACAATGCCGGTGCCTGTCATGATGATCGAGAACGCTTGGTCCATGACCAGCATCCCCACCAGAACCCCCGCCGTCGACATCACCACGGCCATCAGCACCAGAACCGCGTTGTAAAGGCTGTTGAACTGGGCCAGCAGGATGATGAACATCAACCCAAGCGCACCTGCAAAGGCTTTCACTAGAAAGGCACCCGATTCGGCTTGTTCTTCTTGGTCGCCGGTCCATTCCCACGTCAGCCCGGAGGGGAGCGGATTGTCCTGCAACCACTGTGTCAGGGTCTCGATGCGTTCATTGGCGTTGACGGGCACCACGCGCAAGTCGGTGTCGTCCAGAGCGCCGCCGGTTTGGGTCGAGATCACGGTATAGGCGGTGCCGTTGAGGATCAGCGCACCGTCCGGATCCTCTTTGGCGATGCCCATGGTTTCGTCGTCTTGGTTGCGCAGTTTGACCAAGCCAGTACCGACGTCTGCCTTTACGTCAAAAAACCGCTTTTGGTCGATCCGGTCGATTTGCGCCAGTTTTGGCACCGCTGTGCGAGTGATGAAGTTCGACAGGGGCACAAGCCCTTGCGGCGTGCGCATCCGCAGCGTGTCGAGCGTTGACAGAACACGGTCGTCAGCGGGCAAGCGCATCCTGATTTCGATCTCTTCGTCCGAGCTGTCGACGCGCATTGTATCCAGCAGGATGCCCCGCGTGACCATTTGCACCATCGCACCGACAGTGGCGACATCCGCGCCGTAGCGCCCTGCTTTTTCCACATCGACATCAATTTGCCAGTCGATCCCCGGCAGCGGCAGGGTGTCTTCGATTTTGATCAGCCCCGGGGTCGCCTCGAATTGCGCGCGCGCGGTTGCGGCAGCGATTTTGAGGGTTTCCATGTCGTCGCCCATGATCCGCAGATGCACCGGCTTGCCTGATGCGGGACCGCGCGCTTGCGCCAGTATTTCGGTGCGGATGCCGGGTATTTTATCCAGCTCTGCCTGCAATTCAGCCAAGACAAGATCGCCGTCCAATTCGGGTTGATCGGCGCGGTCTTCCCAAGGGATTGTTTCAAGCTGCACTTGCCCGATGCTGTCGGACGGGGCCGTGGCACCGCCGGTATTGGCATCTAGCCCGCCATCGCCCGCAAATGAGAACGCGGTGATAACGCCCGGATGCGCAAGCACGACCTCTTCGACCTGACGCACAAGGTCGTCTTTTTCCTGCAACGACAGGTTGCCGCGGGCCCGCACATAGACAATGGCCTGTTCCGGCTCGGAGGCCACGAAGAATTCAACCCCTTTGTTATTCGCGCCGTAGTAGCCAAAGACCGATACGACAAAGTAGATCACGGCAGCGATTGTGACCAAAGGCATGACCGGATTGCCGGTCAGAAAAGCCATGACATGGCCGAATGGGCTACGCCGGTAGCCTGCTTTGATGCGCTTCTGCCGGCGGTTAATTTTGGCGGCCCCCATCGTGATCGACAGCAGCACCGCGCCGAGCAAGAACAGGCCCATGCCGGGCAGGCTGTCGGAGAGGCCGCTGGTTTGTGTAGCAGTCCCTGACAGGTAGTCGGGGTTGAGGGTCAGCATGGCACCGGTGAAAACCACGCCCATCGCGGGCAAGACCAAAGCCGCCCGCACACCCCAAGGCAACCGCCGCACCAAAGCGTCAGATGCGCCACCGAACATGCGCCCCATGCGGCCTGTGACCCCGCCCATAACGGGCAGGTAGACCAAGGCCACGACCAAAGATGCCGAGAGCACAAAGATCAATGTAACTGGCAACATCCCCATGAATTCACCCGGAATTCCCGGCCAGAACAGCATGGGCAGAAAGGCGCATAGCGTTGTGGCCGTTGACGAGATGATCGGCCAGAACATGCGTTTGGCAGCCTCGGTATAGGCCTCCATCGGGCCCGCGCCATCCGAGATGCGTTTGTCAGCGTATTCGACCACCACAATGGCCCCGTCCACCAACATGCCGACCGCCAGAATTAGCCCGAACATCACGATGTTAGAAATGGTGATGCCGATCGCGGCCAAAAGCGCAAAGCACAAAAGGAACGAGGTCGGGATCGCAAAACCGACCAACAAGGCGGGCCGTGTGCCCAAAGTGGCCAGCACCACGATCATGACCAAAGCGATGGCAGTGAGAACCGAGCCTTCGAGCTGGCTGACCATCGAGGCCACGGCGCGAGACTGATCGTTCGAGGTGCCGATCTGCACCGCGGCTTGCAGTTGGGGCGACCATTCAGCGCGCGCAAGCGCGACGGTTTGTTTGACCAAAGCGGTGGTGTCGATCAGGTTGTAGCCTTTGCGTTTGATCACCTGCAACGCCACGGTATTGACCCCGTTAAAGCGCGCGGTGCCTTCGCGGTCTTCAAACGTGAGCCGGATCAGGGCCAGATCACCCAAAGTCACCACGCTGTCGCCATTGGTTTTGACCGGCAGATCATAGATATCGCGGGTGTTTTCGAATGACGACGGGATTTTGACTGCAAATGTGCCTTGCGCAGAGCTGACTTCACCGGCCGCGATCAGCAGGTTGTTTTGCGTCACCGCGCCGATCAATTCACCCGCGGTGATATTATAGGTTTCGAGTTTGAGAGGGTCGATCACGACCTCGACCATTTCGTCGCGCTGGCCTGCAAGACCCGCATCCAATACCGCATCCAAGCCTTCAATCTTGTCTTGCAAGTCTTTGGCAACGCGCAACAAAGTCCGCTCTGGCACATCGCCTGTCAGGTTCACGATAATGATTGGAAATTCGGAAAAGTTGATTTCGTTGATCGCGTATTGGTCTGCGCCTGACGGAAACTGCGCCTCGGCTTTGTTCATCGCATCGCGGATGTCGGCCAGCACTTTGGTTTTGTCCCAGCCAAACTCGAATTCCAAGGCGACGCCGGCATAGTTTTCCGCAGCGGTTCCTGTGATGGTTTTGAGCCCGTCCAGATCGGACAGCTCGGTTTCCATCGGCTTGACCAGCAAGGTTTCACTATCAGCGGCAGAGATGCCGGGGAAGGGCACCGAGACAAAGATCGCGGGGATCTCGATGTCCGGTTCGCCTTCTTTGGGCAGGCTGACATAGGCAAGGCCGCCCGCCAGAAGCGATAGTCCGATAAAGGCGATGACCATGCGGGCCCGTGACGCGGCCCAGTCAACGATACCAATCATTGCGGTGCCTCGCGGTAGGTTGGCGTAACCTGCACTCCGTCGATCACAAACTCTTGTCCGGTCACAATCACGTTGATGCGCGGTGGCAAATCGGCCAGCCAGACCCCTTGGGCCGTGTCGCGCAGCAAAGTCACGGGCATGAACAAGGCGCGGTTGTTCGCATCGATCGTGCGAATGCCCAAGGCCCCGCTACTGTCCAATGTCAACGCAGATTGCGGTAGCAGATGGGCACGACGCCCCGCCGCCGAGACGTTGATTTCCACGGTTTGACCGTCACGGATTGCCATATCGGCGTTGGGCACTTCAATTTCGACGCGAAACGTCCGTGTGCTATCATCCGCGCTGCGCGACAAAAACGTCACCCGACCGGACACTTGTGCACCCGATGAAAGTCGCGCATTCGCAGGCGCCCCTAGAATGACTTTTTCAACCGCGGCTTCAGGCACAAAACCCACCAGTTTCATCGGGTTAAGCTGCACGATTGTGGCACAGGCCGATCCCGGTTGCATCAATGTGCCGAGTTCTGCGGTGTCGGTTTCCAGCAGCCCCGCAAAGGGCGCCTTGATTTGCAGACGCTCTATTTCACGGCTTGCCACGGCCACGGCGGCGGTGGCCGCTTGTATCCCTGCACGCGCCGAGGCCACGCTGGAGGCCGCGCGCTGCACGCCTGCGGCGGCGGCTTCGGCGGTGGCCTCGGCGCTGACAAGGCGGGTTTCGGATGCAAAGCCGTCCGCACTTAGCTGGCGCGCTGCGTTGACATTGATTTCGGCCTCACGCACCCGCGCGCGGCTTTCGGCGACGGCGGCTTGGGCTTCGGGGACACGGCCTTGTGCCTCGGTCAGGCGTGCTTGCGCCTCGGCTAGCGACGCGTCGCGGGTGCCCGCATCTAGCCTGCAAAGCAGGTCACCCGCGTTGACATTTGCACCCTTGCGGATCGGTTCCGAAATGATTGCGCCGCCGGTTTCTGCCGCGACCGTGACTTGCCGTGCAGCCTGCGTGCGCCCGCGCATTAGCACCGCGCTGTCGATTTCCTGTGCAACAGAGGCCAAGGCGATCACACGGATTGCGGCATCGACGGTGGATGCGGGCTCTGTGGGCTGCACGTCCGCAGGGGCAGAGGTCGGGGCGTCGTTGGCCGCAAAGTCTAGCAATCGGTCACGCTCGAAAACCAGAAGATACAGGAACACGCTGACCACAATGGCGGTCACGATCGGGACGATTTTCATGCAAGCAGTCTTTCTTATGTCAGGCAATGTGGCAGTCGTGGCGGATTTTGCGGTGCACAGGTGGAAAACACAAGCAGCCTGTTGTTTTGGGCTGGCCCAAAGGCCGGTGCCAAAGGATTGAGCGGATGCGCGCAACTTATGCCCGTAAGGCCTTGGCAATTGGGGCGGCTTCGCGATATGAACCTGCAACAACTGCCATGAGATCCGCAACGATAGGGGCCAGCCGTGAGCGATACAGACAGCTTTATCAATGAGGTCACCGATGAGGTGCGCCGTGATGCGTTATATCGCTACATCCGCCGTTATGGCTGGTTGGCGGCAACTGCGGTTGTGGTTCTTGTGGGCGGGGCTGCATATAACGAGTATGCCAAATCGACACAGACGGCTGCTGCGCAAGCGACGGGCGACGGTATTTTGGCCGCGATGGGCAATGACGACCCTGATGCGCGCGCGCAGGCCTTGGCGGATGTGCAGGCCGAAGGTGCGGCTGCTGCCGTGACCAAGCTGTTGACGGCCGCCGCACAGCAAGATGCGTCCGACTTTAGTGGTGCGGCCGCAACTTTGCAGGCTTTGGCGGTTAATATGGATGTGCCGGAGATTTACCGCGAACTGGCGGCGTTCAAATCGGCGATGTTGCCCAATGATGATGTGGATGCCCGCAAACTTGCGCTCGAGACATTGGCGCAACCGGGTGCTCCGTTCTATCTGTTGGCCCTCGAGCAGCTTGGCTTGATGCAGGTTGAAGCTGGCGACACCGAGGCCGCGATGGCGACCATGCGCACCATTTCGCAAGCAGCAGGTGCATCGCGGGGCTTGATTGAGCGCGCGCAAACATTGATTGTGGCATTGGGCGGCGAGATCGTCGTGCCCGCTGCCGAATAATCCGACCTAAGGGGATCAGACCGTGAAAGCCAAGACAGCAATTTTTGCAGGCCTTCTGGCGGCCTTGACCGCAGGCTGCGGTGAGCGCGACGTGATCCTGACGGGTGAAAGATCGGACATTCGCGAAGGTATGGCCCCGATTGTGAACCAAGTGGCACCTGTGAATTACGCGGTGCCGCGGGTGAATGCAGACTGGACCCACCGTAATGGTGGCCCTGATCACAAGATTACCCATCCGGCACTAGGGGCTGATTTGACCCAAGTGCTTGCGGTCAATATTGGCGAAGGCGACAGTCGCGGTGCCCGCATTACCGCTGAACCTGTGGTGGCAGGCGGTGTGATTTATACGCTGGATGCGCGTGCGCGTGTCACGGCGACGGCAACCAGTGGCGCGCCCGTTTGGGCGGTGGACGTCACGCCGGGCCGTGATCGTGCGACGGACGCCTCTGGTGGCGGTGTATCTGTCGCGGGTGGCCGTGTCTTTGTGACCACGGGCTTTGGCGAGTTGACAGCACTTGATGCCGCGACGGGCCGTGAGCTTTGGACCCAGGATCTGGATGCGCCGGGCACCTCTGCGCCGACGATTTTGGGTGATCTGGTTTATGTTGTGGCCCGCAATAGCGCCGCTTGGGCGCTGGACGTGACGACCGGCCGCACCCAGTGGCAGATCAATGGTATACCGTCGATTGCGAATTTTGGTGGTGGTGCCGGGGTCGCGGTGAATGATGATATCGCCCTGTTCCCGTTTTCGTCAGGCGAAGTTGTCGCAACTTTCCCCAAAGGTGGCACACGGCGCTGGTCAACGGTTGTGTCAGGCGAGCGTAACGGGCAAGCCGCGACCGTGGTCAGCGATATTTCGGCTGATCCCGTCATTTCAGGAAATCGTGCTTATGTCGGCAACTTTGGTGGACAATTGGTGGCCCTTGATCTGGCCAACGGCGAGCGGATATGGACAGCCCGTGAAGGCGCGATGGGGCCGGTCTGGCCTGCGGGCAACGCGGTGTTTTTGGTCAATGACCTCAATGAGTTGCTCCGCTTGAATGCGGCGACGGGCGCGCCTGTTTGGCGTGTTGATTTGCCGCAAACCGAGCAGAGCAATCGCAAACGCGTCAAAGCGGCCAATTATGGCCCGATCCTTGCGGGGGGGCGCTTGATTGTGGCCTCGTCGCTGGGCAATCTGCTGCACTATGATCCAACGTCGGGCGCTCTTGTTGGCAGCACCCGGGTTGCAGGTGGTGCGGCTACTAATCCGGTCGTTGCGGGTGGCACACTCTACGTCATCTCCAAAGAAGGCCAACTGCTGGCTTTCCGTTAGGCTTCAATTGGTGTAACGGCTGCGCTTGAACCTTTCAGGAGCCTGAATCCGATGTCATTTACCCTTGCCGTAGTGGGCCGCCCGAATGTTGGCAAATCCACGCTATTTAACCGTCTGGTTGGCAAAAAGCTGGCGTTGGTTGATGATCAACCCGGTGTGACACGTGATTTGCGCGAAGGGGCGGCAAGGCTAGGTGATCTGCGCTTTACCGTGATTGATAGCGCAGGGCTGGAAGATGCGATGGACGACAGCCTGCAGGGGCGGATGCGCCGGTTGACCGAGCGTGCCGTTGAAATGGCTGATATCTGTCTGTTTATGATTGATGCGCGTGTCGGTGTGACCCCGACCGATCAGGTGTTCGCCGAAATTCTGCGCAAGAAGAACGCCAATGTGATTCTTGCGGCCAATAAATCCGAAGGCCGTGCGGGCGAGGCGGGCTATCTGGAGGCGTTTTCGCTGGGCCTAGGCGAGCCTGTGCGCCTGTCAGCCGAACACGGCGAGGGGATGGACGAGCTTTACCACATTCTGATGCCGCTGTCAGACGCCTTTGAAGAGCGCGCCAAAGCGGATGCCCCCGAGACCGACGTGGATGTGGGCGAAGACGACGTGGATGCGCCGCGGGTTCCGACCCGCGAAAAGCCGCTACAAATTGCCGTTTGTGGCCGACCAAATGCGGGTAAATCCACGCTGATCAACAAGATTATTGGTGAAGAGCGGCTTTTGACGGGCCCCGAGGCTGGCATCACCCGTGATGCGATTTCGGTTCAGAAGGATTGGGCGGGGCCTGACGGGACGCCTGTGCCAATGCGGATTTTTGACACGGCGGGGATGCGCCGCAAGGCCAAGGTGCAGGAGAAGCTGGAAAAGCTGTCGGTGTCGGATGGTTTGCGCGCGGTGAAATTTGCCGAGGTTGTCGTGATCCTGCTTGATGTAGAAATTCCCTTTGAACAGCAGGATTTGCGTCTGGCCGATCTGGCCGAGCGCGAAGGCCGGGCCGTGGTCATTGCGGTCAATAAATGGGACGTCGAGACCGAAAAGCAGGAGAAGCTGAAGGAACTTAAAGAAGAATTTGCACGGCTTTTGCCGCAGCTCAAAGGTGCACCATTGGTCACCGTGTCTGCGAAAACCGGCAAGGGGCTTGACCGCTTGCAAGAGGCGATCATGCGCGCCCATGAAATCTGGAACCGTCGCATCACCACGGCGCAGTTGAACCGGTGGTTGACGGGTATGTTGGAGCAGCACCCGCCGCCCGCACCCGGTGGTCGTCGCATCAAAATGCGCTATGCCACCCAAGTCAAAACCCGCCCGCCGGGCTTTGTCGTGATGTCGTCGTTCCCTGATCTGGTGCCGGCCAGTTACACCCGCTATCTGGTCAACGGCTTGCGCGAGGATTTCGACATGCCGGGCACGCCGATCCGTCTGACCCTGCGCGATCAAGGCGACAAAAACCCGTATAAAGACAAGAAGAAAAAGCAGACCGGACGTCTGTCAAAGCACATCAAAAAGCCAAGCGGCGATTAAGCAGGTGGGCGGCGCCAAAACAGCGTCGCCGCTGCCAGTACCACAATGCCAATGGCCGCAAGCGCAGTCACGCCATTTACCCCATTGGCCGCGATAATTCCGATCAACGCCCAAATCACGGTTGCGCCATAGCCCGTGACGGGCTTGCGTGACAGAACCCATAGGGCCAGAGCAAGCGCAAAGGTAATCCCTGCGAAGGCCCAGCCTAAGCTTGTGAACATGATGCCGTAACCTGCTGCTGTGCTCCCAAGTGACACGAATGAAGCCGCCGTGAGCCAGCCTGCGTAGATTGCGACGGGGGATTGCAACCACCAGCGGTCAGCGCTTGTGCTGCGCAGCAAGGCCCAAATCGCCGCAAAAGCCATGATGAATATGGTAATCGTCGCCCAAATCGCACTTTGGTTCGCGATCCAGAGCCATGGAGTGCCAACCGCCAAGCTGATAATCAGGGGCAGTCGGACGGCATCCCAAGCCGCATCATCGGGCCGTTTGGCAACACCATAGATCGCCGAGACCAGCAGCCAGCCGTAGATCAGCCCCCAGATAGAGAAAGCATAGCCCGCTGGCTGGATCGGCGGGTTGATTTGCGGCACGGGCAGTTGGTCTGCCGTGAAACCCATGAAGGGAGACGTCAAGGCGGGGAAGACTACAAAAGCCGCAGTAACAAGCAGCGTGAGCCAAGAGAGATTATGTTTCATATCTCTCATACGTTGCAGTTTCATATTTGGTTCAGACTTAATTGCGTCTTGGCGGCGACTGCTTGCCCCCAGAGCAGATAGCAATCAGACCAGTTTGCCTTCCGCGTTGATAGTGGTTTTGCCGCGCAGGTAGGGGTGCAACACATCTGGCAGGGCGACAGACCCATCCTCTTGCTGGCCGTTTTCCAGAACCGCGATCAGGCAGCGCCCGACTGCAAGGCCAGAGCCGTTGAGGCTGTGTAGATACGCAGGTTTACCGCCTTCGGTGGGCTTGAAACGTGCGTTCATGCGGCGCGCCTGATAGTCGCCACAGGTCGAGATCGAGGAGATTTCGCGGTAGGCGGTCTGACCGGGCAGCCAAACCTCGATGTCATAGGTGCGCCGCGCGCCTGCGCCCATGTCACCGGTGCATAAAACAACGGTGCGGTAGGGCAGGCCCAGTTTTTCTAGAATTCCCTCGGCACAGGCGGTCATGCGCAGATGTTCGGCGTCGGATGTGTCGGGGTGGCAGATCGTAACCATCTCGACCTTTTCAAACTGGTGCTGGCGCAACATGCCGGATGTATCGCGCCCTGCAGAGCCAGCCTCGGAGCGGAAACACAGGGTGTGGGCGACAAAGCGGCGCGGCAGGGCGGCCTCGTCGACGGTGGTGTTATTCACGATATTGGTCAGCGTGACCTCGGCGGTGGGAATAAGCCACCAGCCGTTGGTGGTCTGATAGCTGTCCTCGCCGAATTTGGGCAATTGGCCGGTGCCAACCATCATTTCTTCGCGTACCATCACGGGGGTGTTGGTCTCTATCAGGGCGTTATCCTCGACATGGGTGTCGAGCATGAATTGCGCCAGTGCGCGGTGCACGCGGGCCACGGCCCCCGACAGCAGCACAAAGCGGCTGCCAGAAAGTTTGGCGGCGGTTTCAAAATCCATGCCGGGAATCACCGAAGGGATGTCAAAATGCTCGACCGGAGTGAAGGCAAAATTGCGCGGGCTGCCGTGTTTTTTGATCTCGACGTTATCCGTCTCGTCGGCGCCATTTGGCACGTCGTCGTAAGGCAGGTTCGGGATCGTCAGCAGCAAATCGTTTAACGTGACGTCAGCCGCCTTCGCCTCGTCATTTAGTGCTGCAATCTCGGCCTTTTTGGTTGCGACTAACGCACGCAGGCGTTCGAATTCCGCTTCATCGCCTTTTGCCTTGGCGGCACCGACCTGTTTGGCCGCCGTATTAGCATCGGCCTGAGCGGTTTCAGCGGCCAGAATTTTGGCGCGACGTGCCTCATCCAAAGACAGAATCTGTGCAGAGACCGGAGCCAGCCCGCGGCGGGACAGAGCCGCGTCAAATGCGGCAGGGGTGTCACGGATCATGCGAATATCATGCATCAGATTGGTCCTTGGGTATGGCAAATTCATTACGTGCCCCCATATGCCGTAAACTAAGGCGGCTGTGAACCTCTCAATTGCGGGGTAGCCTGTTGCCATTCGACAGGCGCGGTCATAATGTGCCGCGACTTTGGCTCTCGCTTTGAGTGTCCGATACCCACTTTAACGGAGGCCACCATGCAGGGCATTCAATCACTTATTCCACTGATCCTGATTTTCGGGATCATGTATTTCCTACTTATCCGTCCGCAGCAAAAGAAGCTGAAGCAACACCAGATGATGGTTGAGGCGCTGCGTCGTGGTGACCAGATCATCACGCAGGGTGGAATCATGGGCAAAGTGGTAAAAGTGAAAGACGACAGCAACGAGGTTGAAGTCGAGATTGCATCGGGTGTTAACGTGCGCGTCGTGCGGTCAACGATTGCGACGGTTGTGAACAAAACAGAGCCTGCAAAATCCTGAATTTCGCACGATTTACCGCATTGGGGCGACATCTATGCTGAACATCTCACCGCTTAAACAAGCGCTGATCTGGCTAACCTGCGCGGTTGGTCTTTTGCTGGCCATGCCAAACGGATTTTACAGCCGTGTGGAGGCGCACAATGATGCCATTGCGGCAGGTCAATCGGACACCACTTGGCCGTCCTTCCTGCCATCGGGGCTTGTGAACCTTGGGCTGGATTTGCGTGGTGGTGCGCAATTGCTGGCCGAAGTGCAGGTGGAAGATGTTTACACGTCGATCATGAACGAAATGTGGAACGATGTGCGCACAACCCTTGTCGCAGAGCGTGACGTGGTGGGATTTGTGACCCGAGAAGACGGGCCTGACGATACTTTGCGGGTTCGCATCTCGGAGGCCGTAGGGGCGGACCGTGCACTTACTCTGGTGCGCGGATTGGCACAGCCGGTCGCGTCACTGGCTGGGGCCGGACAGAACAACATCGACGTGACCCTGAACGGTCAGGTGTTGACCGTGCAATTGACAGATGTGGAACGCGCCGCAGTTGATAACCGCACCATGCAGCAATCGCTGGAAATTATCCGCCGCCGGATCGACGAGGTTGGCACACGTGAGCCGTCTATTCAGCGCCAAGGCACAGACCGTATTTTGGTGCAGGTTCCGGGAGTTGGCTCGGCCCAAGAGGTCAAGGATATCATCGGCACCACGGCGCAGTTGACGTTCAACCCTGTTGTCGGGCGCACCAGCGATGCGGGCGCGTCTGCGGGGGCGGGCAACATCCTGGTACCTTCACTTGAAGACCCGAATGTTATGTATATCCTCGAGCGCAGTCCGGTTGTGACCGGCGAGGAATTGACCGATGCGCAGCCGGCGTTTGATCAAAACGGCCGTCCGGCGGTGAATTTCAGGTTCAATCCGACTGGCGCGCGCAAATTTGGCGATTATACCGCCGATAATATCGGATCTCCGTTTGCGATTGTTCTTGATAACGAGGTTATCAGCGCCCCTACGATCCAAAGTTATATTCCGGGTGGATCGGGTATCATCACCGGGAGTTTCTCGGTGGTGGAATCGACCAACCTTGCTGTTTTGTTGCGCGCAGGGGCCTTGCCTGCAAGCCTGACGTTTTTGGAAGAACGGACCATCGGGCCGGAGCTGGGTCAAGACAGTATTGACGCAGGAAAAATCGCCTCGATTGTCGCCGGCATTGTCGTGTTGACCTATATGTTCCTGAGTTACGGGCTGTTTGGCGTGTTTGCCAATGTGGCGCTTGTGATCAATGTTGGTTTGATTTTCGGGTTGTTGTCGTTGATCGGCGCGACGCTCACGTTACCCGGCATCGCAGGAATTGTCTTGACGATTGGGATGGCGGTGGATGCGAACGTGATTGTGTTCGAGCGTATCCGCGAGGAACTCAAGACTGCCAAAGGGCCGTCCCGCGCGATCGAGTTGGGATACGAAAAAGCCATGTCGTCCATCATTGACGCCAATATCACGACATTTATGACGGCTGTGATCCTTTTTGTAATGGGTTCTGGCCCTGTGCGCGGTTTCGCGATCACATTGGGTCTTGGTATTATGACGTCTGTTTTCACTGCTCTCTTCGTGACCCGCGTCCTGATTGTGATGTGGTTTGCGCGGCGACGCCCCAAGACGATTGAGATTTGATATGCGCCTGAAACTGGTCCGCGACGACACGAAAATCGACTTTTTCTCCAGAGCTCGGATCTGGCTGGGGATTTCATTGGTTTTGATGGTGGTGGCCTTGGGGTCGTTTTTGATCCAAGGGCTGAACTACGGAATTGATTTTCAGGGCGGCACAAACATCCGCACCGAGGCGTCGACCCCGATCGATATCGCATCCTACCGCAGTGCGATTGAACCACTTGGCCTTGGCGATGTGTCGATCACAGAGGTCTTTGACCCGACGTTCAGGGATGACCAAAACGTCGCGATGGTCCGCATTCAGGCGCAGGACGGTCAAGAAAGTGTGAGCGTGCAGACCGTTGCCGCCGTCGAGGCCGCGCTGAGGGCGGTCGCGCCTGGCATCACGTTCCCTTCTGTCGAATCGGTCGGGCCAAAGGTGTCGGGTGAATTGATCCAGACCGCGTTTATCGCCGTTAGTTTGGCGGTTGTTGCGATCCTGTTTTATATCTGGTTGCGCTTTGAATGGCAGTTTGCCGTTGGTGCGGTTGTAGCCTTGGCGCATGATGTGGCTTTGACGATCGGGATTTTCTCGGAATTGCAAATCAAGTTCGACCTTGCGATTATCGCCGCCCTGCTGACGATTGTCGGCTATTCGATCAATGATACGGTGATCGTGTTTGACCGCGTGCGTGAGAACCTGCGCAAATACAAAAAGCTGCCGCTAAAAGACGTGTTGAATATGTCGATCAACGAGACTTTGAGTCGCACAATCATGACCTCATTGACCACAATGTTGGCGCTACTGTCGCTGTTCATCTTGGGCGGCGATGTGATCCGCGGGTTTGTATTTGCGATGATGTGGGGCGTTTTGATCGGGACCTATTCGTCTATTTTTGTGGCCTCCGCGATTTTGCTGGTGCTTGGGGTCAAGCGCGACTGGACCAAGACCGAGTCAAAAGTCGGCAACCAATTCGGAAATACCGACGCCTAATACATTTCGGGAGACAGCCATCATGCGCCTGAACGAAGTCAGCTATAGCGACGGCCGTCCGATCGATGGCTATGGGCCGGGCTTTTTTCGCATTGGTGGGCAGATCTATCAGGGGCCGGTTATTGCCCATCTGGGTGGTGTGGAAACCTGGGGCGGGTTTGATGATGCGCAAACCCTGCTTGATCTGGCCGCCGAAATTGACGTGATCTTTGTGGGAACCGGCGCTGAGGCTGCGCATCTGCCGTCCGCGTTTCGCGAGGTTTTTGAGCAGGCGGGAATTGGCATTGAACCGATGGCATCGCCGACGGCCTGCCGCACCTACAATGTGCTCTTGTCGGAAGGGCGTCGCATCGCGGCTGCCCTGATACCGGTCTAGCGCGGTGTTGAGCGTTCGAGACCTTGCTATTGCGCGCAGCGGGATGCCCGTGTTGGCGGGGCTGTCGTTTGATGTGGCTGCGGGTCAGGCGCTGATTTTGCGCGGTCCGAACGGGATCGGGAAAACGACCTTGTTACGTGTCTTGGCGGGGCTACAGGACCCCGTTGCAGGCACCATCGATTTCCCCCGCGACGAGTGCGCATATGCAAGCCATGCCGATGGGATCAAATCCGCGCTGACGGTGCAGGAAAACCTCGCGTTCTGGGCGGACGTCTATCGCAATCCGGTGCCCGCGACGATTTGGGACCAGTTTGATCTTGCCAGTCTGCGCGAGCGTTTCGCAGGCACGTTATCAGCCGGTCAAAAGCGCCGCGTTGGACTTGCACGGTTGGGTGTAATCGGGCGCAAAGTCTTGTTTCTCGATGAGCCGACCGTGTCGTTGGACGGGTTTTCTGTGAAGCTTTTCAGTAGCTTCATCCGGGATGTTCATTTGGCAGCCGGGGGTATCGCGATTATTGCGACCCACATAGACCTTGGATTGGACGGTGCGGCAACACTCGATCTGACGCCTTATGCCGCAGATAAAAACAGCGCGTCATCCGACAGTGACGAGGCGTTCTTATGATCGCATTGTTGCGGCGCGACTTAAGGCTTGCGACCCGCGCGGGCGGCGGCTTTGGTCTGGGCTTGGTGTTCTTTTTGATCGTGGTGGTTTTGGTGCCGTTCGGCGTGGGCCCGCAAACCGCCATTCTAAGCCAGATCGCCTCTGGCATCTTATGGGTCGCGGCGCTTTTGGCAGCGCTGCTGTCGCTTGACCGGATATTTGCGTTGGATCATGAAGATGGCGCATTAGCACTGCTTGCGACGGCACCAATTCCGCTGGAGATGGTCGGCGTCGCCAAGGCTGTTGCGCATTGGCTAACCACCGGTCTGCCGCTAAGTATCGCGGCACCAGTGCTGGGCGTATTGTTGCAGCTTCAGCCAAGCGCCTATGTTTTTGTTGCGGCCACATTGTTTTTGGGCACGCCCGCCTTGTCGATGATCGGCACCTTTGGCGCGGCTTTGACCGTCGGAATCAGGCGCGGCGGCTTGTTGCTGTCATTGCTTGTCTTGCCGCTTTATGTGCCGACACTGATTTTCGGCGCCGAGGCCGTGCGGCGTGGGGCACAGGGTCTCGATGCGGTGACGCCATTGCTCATGCTTGCGGGGATTACGGCAGGTTCGTTTGCTTTGTTGCCCTTTGCGACTGCGGCAGTATTGCGCATCAATTTGCGTTGAACTGGGATTGAGGCCGCGATGCGGGAAGGATAAACACCGATTATGTCTTTATGGGAATATGCAAATCCGAAACGGTTTATGGGCTGGACCGCGCCTGTGCTGCCTTGGGTTTTCGGGGTGGCGGCGCTGTTTTTGGTGACAGGACTGGTTTGGGGGTTCTTCTTTACCCCTGATGATTACCGGCAGGGATCAACAGTCAAAATCATCTATTTGCATGTGCCCGCGGCGTTTATGGCGATCAACACATGGATCATGATGCTGGTTGCGTCATTGATTTGGCTGGTCCGCAGGCAGCATGTATCGGCATTGGCGGCCAAGGCCGCGGCGCCCATCGGACTGACCATGACATTGATTGCGCTGTTGACGGGCGCTATCTGGGGGCAGCCGATGTGGGGGACATACTGGGCGTGGGACCCGCGTTTGACGTCATTTCTGATCCTGTTTTTGTTTTATTTGGGCTATATGGCGTTATGGGCGGCGATTGACGACCCTGACACGGCGGCGGATTTGACAAGTGTGTTGTGTATTGTGGGATCGGTTTTTGCTGTCTTGTCGCGCTATGCGGTGAAGTTTTGGAATCAGGGACTGCATCAAGGCACCTCTGTCCCGCTAGCGACCGGCGGGCGCACGGTGTCGGATGTGTTTTTTGTCCCGCTTGCCATTTCGTCGGTCGGGTTCATTTTGCTGTTTATCGCACTGGTTTTATTACGCACTCGGACAGAGATTAGGCGGCGGCGCGTGCGCGCCCTTCACATGAGAGAAAGTCGGAGATGATTCCAGATTTAGGAAAATACGCCGCCGAAGTGGGTTTGGCTTACGGGGTGAGTATCGTCCTTTTGGCAGGTATCATTGGGATAAGCTGGCGGCAGTCGGTCGCCCAAAAACGGGCGCTCGACGCCGTGGAGGCGCGCAGGAATGGCTAGATTTTTGAAAATGGTCGTGATCCCACTGCTGGTTTTTGCAGCGCTAACGGGTGCAATTTTGGTTGGCATTATGAGAGACGCGGGAAATGTGCCGCCGCCGATGGTCGGTCAACCCGCACCTGATACTGCCCCCGAGCCAGTGCCGGGGACGATGTTGCTAACGGGGGTGGATCTGCGCAGCGGCGAGGTTTCGGTGGTGAATTTCTGGGCCAGTTGGTGTCCGCCATGCCGCGCAGAACATCCCACGTTGATGGCGTTAGCCGCAGAAGGTGTGCGCGTCGCGGGAATTAATTTCCGCGACGAGGCGGATGCGGCAGTTGAATACCTGACAGAAGAGGGCGATCCGTTTTTTGCAACCGGATTTGACCCGCTCGGGCGCACCGCTGCGCGTTGGGACGTGGACGCGCCCCCCCAGACATTTATCGTCGCCGGGGATGGCACGGTATTGTTTCGCTTCGCCGGTCCACTGGTGGGGTCGGATTATGAACAGCGGTTTTTGCCGCAGTTGCGGGCGGCACAGGGTCGTTAAACATGGACAGTCCGAAATATACAAAAGGCCCGCGTATGATGCGCGGGCCTTTGCTGTTTTAGGACGCTTTTGCCAAGTTGCGCAGCACATAATGCAGCACGCCGCCGTTTTCGATATATTCAATCTCGACGGCAGTATCGATGCGACACTTCACTTGAATATTTTTCACGTCACCATTGGGATAGGTGATTGTTGCGGTGACAGTTTCCAGCGGCTTGATCGTGCCGAGACCCGAGATCGACACGCTTTCGTCGCCCGTCAGGGCAAGTGAATTGCGGTTGTCGTCGCCTGTGAATTCAAACGGAACAACGCCCATGCCCACAAGGTTGGAGCGGTGGATGCGCTCGAAGTTCTCTGCAATGACCGCTTTCACGCCCAACAATGCCGTGCCCTTGGCCGCCCAGTCACGAGACGAGCCCGCGCCATATTGTTCACCGGCGAAGATGACCAGCGGCGTGCCAGCCGCCTGATGCGCCATGGCCGCGTCAAAGATCGAGGATTGCGCGCCATCGGGGCCCTTGGTGTAACCACCTTCGACGCTATCAAGCATCTCGTTTTTGATGCGGATATTGGCGAATGTGCCGCGCATCATCACTTCATGGTTGCCGCGACGAGATCCGTAGGAGTTGAACTCGCGCACGGGCACTTGACGCTCGATCAGATACTGGCCTGCCGGTGTGGTGTCCTTAAACGACCCCGCAGGCGAGATGTGATCGGTTGTGACCATATCGCCCAAAATCGCCAGCACTTTGGCGTCTTTGACATTGCTGATGGTGCCTGCCTCTTTGGGCATATCGCGGAAATACGGCGGGTTTTGCACATAAGTCGACGCCGCCGGCCAGTCGTAGGTTTCAGAATCGGTGGTTTCAACGGCCTGCCATTTTTCATCGCCCTTGAAGACATCGGCGTATTTCTTCAAGAAAGCTTCGCGGGTCACTGTCTTGTCGACAAGATCGTTGATTTCCTGATTGGTTGGCCAGATGTCTTTCAAGAATACGTCGTTGCCATTTTGGTCTTGGCCAAGCGCATCAGAATGCAGGTCAATGTCCATCGTGCCGGCCAAGGCATAAGCCACAACCAGCGGTGGGGAGGCCAGATAGTTTGCGCGCACATCTGGCGAGATGCGCCCTTCAAAGTTGCGGTTGCCCGACAGGACAGATGTCGCGACCAGATCGCCCTCTGAAATCGCCTTGCTCAGCGCGGGCTGAAGCGGGCCGGAGTTGCCGATACATGTCGTGCAGCCGTAGCCCACGAGGTTAAAGCCAATCTTATCAAGGTCTTCTTGCAGGCCTGCGGCTTCGAGATACTCGGAGACTACCTGCGAGCCGGGGGCCAATGATGTCTTGACCCACGGCTTGCGATTCAGGCCCAATGCGGCGGCTTTGCGTGCAACAAGGCCCGCGCCGATCATGACGTAGGGGTTGGATGTATTGGTGCACGATGTGATCGAGGCGATCACAACCTTGCCGCTTTCCATAGTGTAGTCTTCGCCGTCCACGGCCACTTCTTTGCCCATGGGGCGCTTGAAAGTATTGACCATCTCGTTTGCAAAGGCGGATTTTGCGTTGGTCAGTGCCACATAGTCTTGCGGGCGCTTCGGGCCGGAAATGGCAGATACGATTGTGCCCATATCAAGGTGCAGCTTCGCAGAATAGATAGGGTTATAGTCGGCGTCGCGCCAGAAACCGTTCGCCTTGGCGTAAGCCTCCACCAGTGCGATCCGGTCTTCGTCACGGCCCGTGTTGCGCAAGTAGCGCAGGGTTTCGCCATCGATTGGGAAGAAGCCACATGTTGCACCATATTCGGGCGCCATGTTCGCGATTGTCGCACGGTCCGCCAGTGGCAAGACATCCAGACCTGCGCCGAAGAATTCGACGAATTTGCCAACAACACCATGAGCGCGCAGCATTTCAACGACTTTCAGCACCAGATCGGTGCCTGTTGTGCCCTCAACCATCTGGCCGGTCAGCTCAAAACCAACGACTTCCGGGATCAGCATGGACACAGGCTGGCCCAGCATCGCCGCTTCCGCCTCGATCCCGCCGACACCCCAACCCAGAACCGCCAAACCGTTGACCATCGTGGTGTGGCTGTCGGTGCCCACAAGCGTGTCAGGGTAGGCCACTTCTTCGCCGTTTTGATCGGTGTCCGTCCAGACCGTTTGCGCCAGATACTCAAGGTTCACCTGATGACAAATCCCTGTGCCTGGCGGCACTACGCGGAAGTTGTTGAATGCGCCTTGGCCCCATTTAAGGAACTGGTAGCGTTCCATGTTGCGTTCGTATTCGCGATCGACGTTCATCTGGAACGCGCGCGGGGTGCCAAATTCGTCGATCATCACCGAATGGTCGATCACCAGATCTACGGGGGCCAGCGGGTTGATTTGCTGGGCGTTGCCGCCAAGCGCCTTGATTCCATCGCGCATCGCGGCCAAATCAACGACCGCAGGCACGCCGGTAAAGTCCTGCATCAACACGCGGGCAGGGCGGTAGGCGATCTCGCGCGGGTTCTGGCCGCCGTTACTGGCCCAGTCCGAGAACGCCTTGATGTCGTCTATCGAGACCGAAAAGCCGCCGTCTTCATAGCGCAGCAGGTTTTCCAGCACCACTTTGAGTGCGGCGGGGAGTTTCGAGAAATCGCCCAAGCCTGCAGCTTCTGCGGCGGCGATGGAATAATATGAGACGGATTGCGACCCGACGGTAAGCGTCTTGCGGGTCTTTGCTGTATCGTGGCCAACTGTAATGGTCATGGCGGTTCCTTTGAAGAGCTGGTGCAGGGATGGATTGACTGACTTTTGCCCCATGTTTCTATGTGGTTCAAGGGGTGGATTGTGTTTTGTATACCATTGCACACCGAAAATTGCCAGCCCAAGATGTTTCCCTAAGAAAAATTGAAATATCAGGCGTTTGCGGCTCTCAATTGGTTGATTGGTCATTTCAGAAAAATATCAATAGACCATAAAGAGCAGGATAAAAATTGGAACTGACATGCGGCATTTATTGACGGCGCTGGCCCTGATCGGCGCGACACTTGGCGGCCCCTTGTTTGCACAGGAAAACCGGGTTGTCGTTGAATTATATACATCGCAAGGCTGTTCCTCTTGTCCGCCCGCGGATGCCCTTTTGGATGAATTGGCCAAGCGCGATGATGTTATCGCTTTGGCGTTGCATGTGGACTATTGGGATTACCTTGGCTGGAAAGATACGTTTAGCTCTGCTGCGTTTTCAGCGCGGCAAAACGGCTATGCGAGGGCAGCAAACGCGCGCACTGTTTATACGCCTCAGATGATTATCGGCGGGGTGGATCACGTTGTCGGCTCCAAGACGATGCAAGTGATGGACCGCGTAGCCCAGCAGCGCGGTGTTGAAAACCTTGTTGGTTTGACCGTTGTGCGCAACGGGGGATCGCTTGAAATCAAGGCCGAGCCACGGCGCGCCGGACTGGGTGATATGGTGGTGCAACTGGTGCGATATCAACCGCTCGAGACGGTGAATATAAAACGCGGTGAGAATGCCGGAAAATCTATCCGCTACGTCAACATTGTGACCGATTGGACTGTGATCGGCCTGTGGAATGGCGAGGGTGCCATGGAAATGAATACTCCTGCGGCAGGCGATGCGCCCGCGGTGGTGATCGTGCAGAAAGACGAGTTTGGACCTATCCTTGCGGCTGCCGAGTTGCGCTAGCGGCGCATTTTCCACCGGCGATGAACCCAGAACCATTGTTCGGGGGTATCGTTGACCATTGCGGCCAGCTGGTCAGTCATGTCCTGCATCATCTGTGTCGCGGATCCGATCGTGATCGGGGCTTGCACCGTGACATCAAATGACAGCCCGTCTGCGGCCCGCTTGCCAAAATAGGGCACGATCAACGCGTCAAGTTTCAGCGCGAGATCAGCGGCAGAGGTTGCGGTATTCGCCGGACGCCCCAGAAAATTAACCGGCTGTCCCGAACTGGCTGCCACGTCAAACAGCAAGGTGCCCATGCCGCCGCTTTTCAAATGGCGCGCAAAACCGATCGTCCCTCGTTTGCCTTGGGCGAAAACTGGCCCGCCCCAAGCGGTCATGGTTTTGGCATAGTGGTCGTTGAAATAGGCGTTGGTCATTGGCCGATACAGCCCGCCGATGTCATATCCCAATTGTGAAAGCACATGGCGCGGGGCTTCGTGGTTTCCAAAGTGTCCGGTCACGAAAATAACGGGTCGTTTGTCGGCCTTTGCCTTTGCAATCGCCGTCAAGCCGTCTCCGGTTGCAAGTGTGGTGGCAAGGTGTTGCGCGAAGTCTTGCCAGCTATAGTTTTCGATTAAAGTTCGGCCAAAATTGTCACAAACCCCATCGGCGATGTTGCGGCGACGGGCCGCCGGCATGTCTGGGTAGATCATCGCGAGGTTTTCCTCGGCGCGACGGCGATACCCGACAAGCGGGCCAATCCCGCGTCTTAGAACAGCGCCCATGAAAGCCACGCGGCGACCGTAGGGCATCCGCATCGCCGCACCAATCAGCCCGCGCAAAGCACGGTCAGCGAGCCAGTCGGCAGTGCTGCCAGAGGGAGGGTGTTGTGTCATGTTGCCAGACAGATACGGTGGCCGGCCCGTTCAGGCAAGGGGGGCGATTGTTTCAGCTCTGGCTTTTGATCACGCCTCCGATCCGTCTTGGTTTTGCACGGCTCTGATGAAACTATGCATCGTCTTCGTCGTCATCCGAGACAAGCGTGATCGTGCCACTGTCAACCAATTCGCGAATTGCTGATGACAATGTGCGCATGGCTTCTTCTGCCGCTTTGGGCTTCACGGTGCCTTTCTCGGCGGCATCTTCGCGGATTTGGCCCGCCATCCGTTGGGAAATATTGGACAATATGAATTCGGCGCTGGCGGCAAGCTCCGCTTCGCCAGCAAGTGCTGCCGCAATTGCGGTGGACAGCACGTCGGCGTCGACCCCGCGAATGCAGGCCGGAATATCTGTTGGCACCAACCGGCTCGGGATGTCTTTGAACGTGAAAATCGCTTTGCGCACATTGTCGGCAAAAACGGGGTCATCGGTACCGAGCCCTTCAAGCACGCTTTCACGGGTCAGTGCGGGGCTCGAATTCAGGATAGCCCCCACACGCGCGACCGGCGCCTTGTCAAAGGCCACGGCTTTTTTGGTGCAATATTCCTTTACCAAAGCGGCACCGATGCGGCGCACGGCGCCAGGGGCAATCTTTTCGGTTTGCGAGATCGCATAGGTAATGCGGCGCGCCTGATCGCCGGGCAGTTTTTCTAGCACAATTGCCGCCTTCATGACGGTCAGTTTGGACAGGGCGACGGCAGAGACTTCGGCGCTTTCGCGGGTCATGATCAGCAAAAGCACTTCGTCGGGCAGGGCCAGCACCATGGTCCACGGATCGCCGTTTTTGGCGCTGGCAAGCTCTGCGCGCAGCCGGTTTGCCAGCTCAGGCGACAGATGTTCGGAAAGCGCATCAATCGCACCGTCGGCGCCGCCCGGCGATGACAGACCTACCGCCCCCAGATCGCGTGCAAATTCGGCTGCGACCTGATGCACGGTTTCGCGATCCACCAACCGAATTGCGCCCAATTCACGGGCCAACAGGACCTGCATTTCCTCAGGCAGTTGCGAGAGCTTTAGCTTGCCGCCATCCCCGATCAGAAGCTGGACAATCATCGCAGCCTTGCGCTTGCGCGAAAGCGGGGGGGTGCGGGCACTTAAGGGGGCAAGGGTCGAAGTTTCCATACCCGTATCTTTGGCATGGAATTGCTAAACGAAGCGTGAACGAAGTGGCTTATGTGTGGGTAAATTGCACCGACATCGTGCGCAGGGCGGCGGCGGTCTCGGGGGACAGTGCGCGCATTTTCGAGGTGGCCGCGTGCAATATCTCCAGCTTTTCCATACACATTGCGCGTTCTGCATCGGTAAAGTCGCGATCTGCCCGCGCAAAGCTGCCGATACTGCGGCTTTCGTCGGATCCCGTGGCGCAGGTGGCCCCGTGCTTGAGCCCGAATTCTGCGGCCTTGGCAAGGACGCCCGCGCTATCGGAGGCAGTCAAATCCGACCACCCGATCGCGCCTGTGTTCTCAAACCCCCAAGCGACGGTCGGGTCGGACATGACCAAGCCGTTTTGGGAATAATAGTCGAGCCAGTCTTTGGGATAGGTTTGAAACAGAAAGCTGGGCGTGGTGAAGCGCACATGAAACGCTAAGGCGAAGCCGGCTGTTGCGGTGTCCATAAGATCGCCAAGAATATGGCGGATTTCAAGTTGGGCTGACATCGTTGCAAACTCTCTTTCTGGTTGCCAAAGTTGACGTAAACGAAATACTAGTGCACGACACTTTAAGACCCAATTCTACGGATGATTTGCAAGATGCAATATATGTTTTTGTATAGTCTGTCGCGAAAATAGATAAATGACGCAACAAATTGAACCACGTGATGTGCAGGCACTTGCTCCGGCAGGACACTATATCGCTTTGCGCATAGGGTTTGCGTTTCCTGTGGAAGAGGTCAATGCGTTGCCGGCGGATTGGGTTGATCACTATACGCAGCACAGGTTTATGCTGTTTGATCCGGTTATTCGCTGGGCCTATAGCAACGTCGGGACGGAAAAGTGGAGCAATCTGGCGTATGACGATCCGCGCAAAGTGATTTCACAGGCCCAAACCTTTGGATTGCGTTACGGAGTTGTGGTGTCGGTGTTTGATGGCAACGCAGAGGGGCAGCGGTCGTTTGGGTCATTTGCCCGCAGTGACCGTGAGTTTACGGAGCTGGAGATGCGGGTGCTGCAAACCTATGTCTCGCGGCGGCATTTCGAGATGGCCCCGCCAAAAAACCTGACAATGGCCGAATTAGAGGCATTGGGCATGGTGCGCGATGGCAAGCGGCTCAAGGAAGTCGCGCATGAATTGGGTGTCTCGGAGGGGGCTGTGAAGCAGCGCCTGAAAAATGCCAAACTCAAGCTGGGCGCGAAAACCGGGTCCCAAGCGGCGGCAATGGCTGCGCAATACGGATTGATTTAACGCGAAACGCTTGAGGTTAATTCGTTAACCAATCCTTAAAATGTAAAACGTAGAAATGTCCCTTATGAGGGAGGGTGCTGTTCTGCTGTGACACTCATAGGCTGTAGTGGTATCTGTAACTCGCCAATAAGGGGAGCATCATGGAACATATCACATTCAATCTGGCTGAACTGCATTTGCACGGAACTGCATTTTACGACTATCTGGGACTGCGCAAGCGGTTCTTTGTCGACAATCTGGGCTGGGACATTCCGCACGACGATCACGTCGAGATGGACCAATATGACAACCCGAAGGCGTATTATTCGCTTGTTTTGCGCGACGGCGTGGTGATCGGCGGCGCCCGTGCGATGGCCACAACAGCCAAATGGGGGACGCATTCCTATATGTTGCGCGACGCGCTTAAGGGAAAGCTGATCGATATTCCTGCCAACATTATGTCGGAAGATATTCAAACCAATGACATGTGGGAATGCACGCGGCTGGTCATGTCAGATGAGGTTGATACCCATGCGGACCGGTCGGCCTGTCTGGGTCTGATTGTGCAGGGGCTGATCGACGTGGCGGCGGATAACGGGGCGACAAATCTGATGTCGCTGTCGCCATTGGCGCTGATGCGTGCCTTGCGCCAACTGGGGTTCGACGCGTCGCGCATCGGCGAGCCATATCTGAACGAAGGTGACGGGCGGCGCTATGCGGTGCTGTCAATGCCGGCAAAGCGGACAATGCCGAATATGCCGCGCGCCACGCATCGCACACAACCAACGCCACTGCACGCGCCGTCGGTTGCCTAGAGAAATCAGGCCTGACACGATGCGCGTCAGGCCCGTTTCAGTCAGCTTGCGCCAAAAACACGCTTGAAGATCGTATCAACGTGTTTGGTGTGATAGGCCAGATCGAATTTCTCTTCGATCTCTTCGGCAGAAAGTGCTGCGCGCACGTCTTCGTCGGACAATAATTCGGTCTTGAAATCCGCGTTATTGTCCCAGACTTTCAAAGCGTTGCGTTGCACGTAGCGGTAGCTGTCCTCGCGGCTGACACCGGCTTGGGTCAGGGCCAAAAGCACACGCTGCGACATGATCAATCCGCGGAACTGATGCATGTTTTTCAGCATGTTGTCAGGGTAGATCAGCATCTTTTCCACCACACCCGCCAAGCGGTTCAGCGCAAAATCCAGCGTGATCGTGGTGTCAGGGCCGATGGTGCGCTCGACCGAGGAATGCGAAATATCACGCTCGTGCCACAGGGCCACGTTTTCCATCGCGGGGATCACCGACATGCGCACCAGACGGGCAAGGCCGGTCAGGTTTTCGGTCAGGATCGGGTTCTTTTTATGCGGCATCGCCGACGAACCCTTTTGACCCACGGCGAAATATTCAGCGCCTTCAAGCACTTCGGTGCGCTGCATATGGCGAATTTCGGTCGCGACGTTTTCGATGCTCGATGCAATCACACCAAGCGTTGCAAAGAACATCGCATGGCGGTCGCGCGGGATCACTTGCGTGCTAATCGGCTCTGGTGTCAGGCCCAGCTTGGCGCAGACATGCTCTTCCACGCGCGGATCAATATTCGCAAATGTACCGACAGCGCCCGAAATTGCCCCTGTTGCAATTTCCGCCCGCGCATTGACCAGACGCGCACGGTTGCGGTCCATTTCGGCGTAAAATCGTGCAAAAGTCAGGCCCATGGTGGTGGGTTCTGCGTGAATGCCGTGGCTGCGGCCAATGCGCGGCGTGTCTTTATGCTCCATCGCGCGGGTTTTCAGGGCGGCCAGCAAGCGATCCATATCGGCCAACAGCAGATCAGCAGCACGCACAAATTGCAGGTTGGTGCAGGTGTCCAGCACATCCGATGATGTCATGCCCTGATGCACAAAGCGGGCCTCGTCAGCGCCCACATGTTCGGCCAAATGGGTCAGGAACGCGATAACGTCATGCTTGGTCACAGCCTCGATTTCGTCAATGCGAGCCACATCAAAGGTGACGTCTTTGGCCTTCCAGACCGCATCCGCATTTTCGCGCGGGATCACACCCAGATCGGCCATTGCATCGCAGGCATGGGCCTCGATTTCGTACCAGATCTTGAACTTTGTCTCTGGCGACCAGATTGCAACCATTTCAGGGCGGGAATAACGCGGAATCATATGGGCAGACCTTATGTTGTGACGAGGCAGATGTTACCCCGCGTCATAAGCGGGCAGGGCCCTGTCCTCAACCCTAAACCAGCACTGTTTCCACGCGCGCACTGCCTTCAAGCGTCTTATGCACGGGGCATTTGTTGGCGATCTCCAACAGGCGCGCGCGCTCTTGGTCGGTCAAATCGCCCTGCAGATGAATATGCCTCTCGAACACATCGACTTTGACCGCGCCAGAGGTTGCCGCATCTTCTGCGTGACTTTTGGCGTGATAAATATCGACCCGCACATGGGTCAGGGCCATCTTTTTACGCCGTGCATACATGCGGATCGTCATCGATGTGCAGGCCCCAAGGGCTGCTGACAGGAATCCGTAAGGCGACATGCCTTTGTTGGTGCCACCAAATGCAAGTTGCTCATCCGCCAACGCGTGATGATTGTCACCAGAGCGGATGTCTTGCAGGAAACCGGCGGCGTCGGCCTCGGTGACGCGTAAAACGCCCTCTGGGATCGGGTCATCGGCGGCGTGTTCGGTTTCGGGTAGGTATTTACGGGCCCAAGCGGCGATGACATCTGCTGCATATTCGGCGTCTTGGGGTCGCGAAATCAAGTGATCGGCTTCGTCGAGACTGATGAAACTTTTGGGATGTTTTGCTGCCATAAAAATCGTGGCGGCATTGTCGACACTCACAGTTGCATCGCGAGGTGCGTGCAACACCAAAAGGGCCGCGCGCAGATTTTCGATGGCATCGGTCAGCGACTGACCAGAGATATCATCGATAAAACCCTGTCCAATCCGGAACGGGCGGCCACCCAAATCGACCTCTGCCACACCTTCCTTTTCAATCCGGGGCAGGGCATCTGCAAAATTATGCACCACATGGGATGGATCGGCGGGGGCACCGATCGTAACCACGGCCTTGATCCCGTCCAGAGCGGCGGTAGCCTTCAATACCGCAGCCCCGCCAAGCGAATGGCCAACCATCAACGTGGGCGTCATGCCGCGTGCGCAAAGCGCATCAAAGGCTGCCGTTAAGTCGCCGACATTGCTGGTGAAGCTGGTATTCTCGAACTCACCCTCCGAATGACCCAAACCGGTGAAGTCAAACCGTAGCACGGCATAGCCCATCGTTGTCAGCCGCGCCGAAATCCGGCGAGCGGCGGTGATGTCCTTGGAGCAGGTAAAGCAATGCGCAAAAATAGCCGTCGCCAGATGCGGACCATCGGGCATGTCTAAACGCGCCGCAAGCGCGTGGCCGCTGTGACCGTCAAATGTAAAGCGTTCGGTTTTCATGGCATACCCTTTGTTGTTCGTGACCACGGTGGCGCGAACGGGCAGGGCGCGCAATCCGCCTCACAGGTTAGTGACCCATCAGCGCGCGATCATGCGGATACTTTGTCAGGTTCTCAAAGCCATCTTCGGTGATCAGCACTTGATCCTCCAACTTGATCGAAAAATCGCCACCCTCGGGGCTGATCAAGGCTTCGACACATAAGGTCATGCCGGCCTGCAACTCATGATCAAATGCGCCATGCACGGCCTTGTCAGGATAGGCCACCAGCGGCCATTCATCACACAAGCCCACGCCATGCATCAAACAGCCATATTTTTGCTTTTGGTATTTGTCCGGAAGTTTATGGGTATTGCGGCTAAGGTCTTGGATATTCACGCCGGGTTTCAGCATTTGCATATTTGTTTCAATATGTTCCACGCCGATCTTCATGGCCTCTATCATATCTGCACGCGGCTTTTGATCCCCGATCCACCATGTGCGGCTGATGTCGATACAGATCCCGTAAGATCCGATCAGGTCGGTATCAAAGGCGACGATTTCGTTGTTGCGCACGATACGCTGGCCGCATTCTTGAAACCACGGGTTTGTGCGCGGCCCTGATGTCAACAGACGGGTTTCAATCCATTCGCCGCCACGCTTGATATTCTCGGCATGAAGCACCGCCCAAATGTCGTCCTCGGACATATTGCCCTGTGGCACGCCCGCGCGGGCGG